>Ga0315279_10004548_pt1 | contig 18555 bp, 15 predicted proteins | sample YL17G06_20_MG_FD_203694 | JGI IMG/M metagenome (GOLD analysis project Ga0315279, IMG submission 203694) | Sediment microbial communities from Yellowstone Lake, YNP, Wyoming, USA - YL17G06_20 | ecosystem: Environmental > Aquatic > Freshwater > Lake > Sediment | place: USA: Wyoming | collected... | reverse complement strand
AATGGAGATTGGGAAAACGTTTACGAGCCGTCTCAATCGCCTTGTCATCCGTGTCGATACCGACCCCATACGCCGGTCGAACCGCCGCCAGCAAATCGCCGCACTCACATCCGACGTGCAGCACCCGGCTGCCGGGGCGCACATTATACTGATAAAGCCTGTCTATCCATCCGTAGTAATAACGATTTTTCCGCCTCCAGCGAAGCGAAGAAGGTTCGATATTTTCAGGGTTTTCAGCGATCATCATAACCTGTTGAAGAAAACGGTATCTGTACGACGAATAAAAATCGGCTTATTTGCGTTATTGAATAATGCTTTTCCAACTGTTGTCCTGTTGCGGCTGTGGTTGTTGGGGCGGATTAACCGGGGCGGGTTGATTGGGCTGATTAGCCTGGCCCTGCGGATGATAATAATACATCGCCTCGGGCAAATAACTGCGGATACCGGCAATGCGTGTGTCGTCGGCGGGGTGGGTGCTGAGAAATTCCGGCGGCTTTTGATTATTGCCGGGCTGATTGGCCATCCGCTGCCAGAACTCCACGGCAACCTGCGGATTATAATCTGCGATGGCCATAAAAATCAGCCCCATCCGGTCGGCCTCGCTTTCCTGCATTCGGCTGTAAGGCAGTAAAACCCCCACATTGGCGCCGATGCCATACGACCGCATAAACAAGTCCTGCGTCGCCGCGGGCTTGGATGCCATTGCTTCGCTCAGGGCCATTCCACCCATTTCCACAAGCAATCCCTGACTCATCCGCTCATTGCCGTGGCGGGCGATGACGTGGGCGATTTCGTGGCTCATCACAACAGCCAAGCCTGTTTCATCTTTTGTTACGGGCAGGATGCCGGTATAGACGACTACTTTGCCGCCGGGCATCGCCCACGCATTGATTTCCTTACTTTCGATGAGGGTAAATTCCCAATGATAGCCGGCAACGCGATCGGCCAGGCCGTTCTGACGACAATAGCGTTCCACCGCATCGGATATCTTTAAACCAACCTGCTGTACCATCGCCGTATTAGCGGTATTGGCGCTTTTTTTATTTTCTTTGAGAAATTGCTGATATTCCTGATAGGCCAATTGGTTCATTGTCGAATCGGGAATCAGATTCAATTGCGACCGGCCGGTAATCGCCACCTCCGAACACGATACGCAAACCATCGCCATCACACAAAGTGCCACTGTTGTTATAAGCCATCGCATTGTTTTCATATCTTGTTCCTTTCACGGCATAAATGCCGCCCTTGTGGGTTTTATTTAACCATTAAATCGGTTTTACGCAAGGGTCTTTTTAATTCAAGTCTTTTTGCGGGGCAATTTGGATACAGAATATCGCCCGCTGGGGGTACCCCCGCCCACAACTTCTTTAGTTCCTGATACCGTTTCATGGTCATACACCTTATCCTTTTTAGGGGGATACGATGTTCCCTTCCCATTCCAGAGAAACATCCCGGCTAGATTTACAAAACTGTTCGGGTCATGTAAAATGACGGGAAAATAACGCCTGACAACCCGGCTGAAAAACGGTCTGAATGAATTTGATGTTATGAATCTCGCAGGGCATTCCAAATTCGAGACTACCCGCCAATTTTATTTGACCATAAGAGACGACATTCTCGATCGTGCCGGAATGGTTTCTGAACAATCTTCACAATCTTCAAAGTCAAATTCTGTTGCGCACCCCCTTTGAGGAGCAGGATAAAAGAAAACTGCCAAACAGAAGTGTTTGACAGTCCTTATAGTTGTAAAGCGAGGCCGAAGGGGATCGAACCCTCAACCTTCGGATCGACAGTCCGATGCTCTAACCAATTGAGCTACGGCCCCAAAGAGACTGCAAATTAAACCCATTTTTGCAACTTCCGTCAACAGAATTGTCGGGAATTTTCAGGAAAACCAGACCCGCCGGTCCTTTTAAGACTGCCCAGGCAGTTGGGCCAGTTTTCTGTTCAGGATTTCCGAGACGATTTTGGGATTGGCCTGGCCTTTGCTTTTCTGAATAATCTGCCCCATCAGAAAGCCCACAGCCTTTTGAGCCTTTTTGCCTTTAGAGACAATTTCCTTTACGGCGTCGGCATTTTCGGCCAGGACTTGATTGACCAGAGCCTCAATCGCCCCGGCATCGCTGGTCTGAAGCAGATTTTCGGCTTTGGCGATTTGTTCCGGGTTGGTATCTTTGCCAACTATTGCTGCCATAATTTGAGCTGCGGCGGATGTGCTGATTTGTCCTTTATCTGTCATCTGTGCCAGCTTGGCCATATTCTGCGGGCTGATGCCCAGCTTATCCACCGTCGTATTATTCTGATTGGCCAGCTTTTGTCCGGTCTGCGTAATCAGATTGCACGCCCGTTTGGCGTCGGCCCCGGCCTGCACCACAGCCTCAAAATACTGGGCCGTCGCCTTATCCGCAGTCAACACCGCCGCGTCATAATGGCTCAACCCGTACTGACCGATGAACCGTTGCTGTTTTTGCAGCGGCAATTCCCCCAGCCGGCTCTTGATTTGCTCAAGCCATATATCATTCAGCTCCACCGGCACCAAATCCGGCTCCGGAAAATACCGGTAATCGTGGGACTCTTCTTTTTCCCGCTGCAAAACCGTCACCTGGTGAACATCGTCCCAGCCGTAAGTGCGTTTATTGCCCATCTGCATTGTTTTGCCGGTTTCGAGAAATTCCTCCAGTTGACGCTGAACCTCGTATGTCACACTGCGTTCAATCGCCCTGAACGAATTGAGATTCTTAATCTCGCAAATCGGCGTTTTATACGTCTGACCCTTTTTATAGATATGCAGATTGACATTCGGCTCAAACCGCATGTGCCCCTTCTGCATATCCGCCTCCGACACACCCAGATAGCGAACGATTCGCTGGAGTTCCTGCGACATCAGCCGTACCTCGATTGCGCTGTTCATATCCGGCGCGGTAACAATTTCCAGCAGGGGGGCTCCGGCCCGGTTCAAGTCCACCGCCGAGAAGTTGCCCAGTTCGTGCGTATTTTTGCCCGCGTCCTCTTCCAGATGCGCCCGGATGATGCCGACGCGCTTAATTGTGCCGTCTTCCAGCGGAATCTCAATAAAACCATCGTGGCTTAGCGGCAGGTCATATTGAGTGATTTGATAATTTTTTGGCAGGTCGGGATAATAATAGTTCTTTCTGTCCCACTTGGTAAGTCGTGCAATCTGGCAATTCAGCGCCGTCGCCGTCAAAACCGCAAATTCATAAGCCTGCTTATTCATCACCGGCAGACTTCCCGGCATACCAACACACACCGGGCACACCCGGCTGTTGGGCGAACCGCCATAGACTAATTCACATCCGCAGAACATCTTGCTCTTCGTCGCCAGATGAACGTGAATCTCCAGCCCTACAATAAGTTTATAATCTACCTTCGCAGCCATTGCTGTTTATTCCTGCAATGTCGGTTTTTGTCGATGATAGTTAGTTTTGCTTTCAAACATCCGCCCGATTCGCAAAAGTTTATCTTCCGAAAACGCTGGCCCGATGATTTGCAGACCGATGGGCAGTTTTTTATCGTCAAAACCGCACGGAATGCTGATTCCCGGCACACCCGCCAGGTTGACGGCGAGGGTATAGACGTCGGCCAGGTACATCTGGAGCGGGTCGTCCATTTTTTCGCCGAACTTAAACGCCGTCGAAGGCGCCACCGGCATCATCAGACAATCTGCCTTTGCAAACGCGTTTGTGAAATCCCGCCGGATGAGATTTCGCACCTTCAGCGCCTTCAGATAATAGGCGTCGTAATAGCCGCTGGACAGGGCAAAGGTACCCAGCATAATCCGCCGTTTAACCTCGGCACCAAAGCCTTCGGCACGGGATTTGGAATAGACCTCGATATAATCGTGGGCGTTAGGCGAGCGATAGCCGTAATGACACCCATCATAGCGGGCCAGGTTGCTGGATGCTTCGGCTGTGGCGATGACATAATAGGCTGCGATGGAGTAATCAAAGTGCGGCATTTGGACTTCGACCAGTGTGGCTCCGAGTTTTTTATACAATTCCAGCGCCGCCCTGACCGCGTTCCGGACACTTGCTTCAGCCTTATCGATCAGTTCCGGCACAATGGCAATTTTCAGTCCATCAATGGGTTTTTCAACTTGGCTCAGATAATCCGTCACAGGCGCAGTCTGGTTATCAACCGAGGTGCTGTCGCGCTGGTCGTGCCCGGCAATAACTTGCAGCATCATCGCTGCATCCTCGACACAAGTGGTCAGGGGTCCGATTTGGTCGAGGCTGGAGCCATAGGCGACCAAGCCGTATCGGGAGACCCTGCCGTAGGTAGGTTTAAGGCCAACAATGCCGCAGAAGCTGGCTGGCTGACGAATCGAGCCGCCGGTGTCGGAACCCAGTGCCGCAAAGCACAATCCCGCTGCCATCGCCGCTGCTGAGCCGCCACTGGAGCCTCCCGGAACCCGGCTTTTATCCCACGGGTTGACGGTTTTCTGCAGGCCGGAGTTTTCCGTGCTGGAGCCCATCGCGAATTCATCTAAGTTAGTCTTGCCGAGAATGACCGCATCTGCGGCCAGCAGTTTTTCCACCACGTGTGCGTTGTAAGGCGGCCTGAAGTTGGCCAGAATCTTCGACCCGCAGGTGGTTGTTCCTTCGGTATAGCAGATGTTATCCTTGACCGCGATAGGCACACCCGCCAGCAGGCCCACCGGCTTTCCCGCGGCAACTTTTGCGTCTATCGCCCTGGCCTGTTCCATCGCTTTATCGGCAAAGACATTTAGGTACGCTCCGATGGACGGATTTAGTTTTTCAATCCGTTTCAGCGCATACTCCGCTGCCTGTCGGCTTTGGATTTTGCCGCTGCGAATGTTTTCCCTCAGTTGTATGGCGTTTAGCCCTTCCAACATTTTCTACGCTCCGCTTTCCTCTAAAATCTGCGGCACTTTGAAAAAGTCGTCCACACGATCCGGCGCGTTTTCCAACGCCTTTTCCACATTCAGCGAAGGCCTGACCGTATCCTGTCGGAAAACATTGTGAATGGGCAGACAGTGTGCCAGCGGCTCTACATCGTCGGTTTTGAGTTCGTTGAGTTTTTGGATGTATTCGACGATGGCTGACAATTGGCCGCTGAACAGTTCCAGTTCCTGTTCGGTCAAATCCAGCCGCGACAGATGCGCCACTTTTTCCACCTGCTGACGGTTAATATTCTGACTCATCTCTTAAAACTCCTGAAACGAAAAAGGCGAAGCTGGTTTTACACAGCCTCGCCGAAACGTGCGAAGAACGGAAACGCAAAAAGGCACGCCTTAGCCGGCTGCTGCCGCCGTTTGAGCCGGTTTGTTATAATTGCGTTTCATGGGTTTTATCACCAGGCCCATCTTGATGGCCTTGGCGGATGCTTTAATGCGGGCCACTTTGCCGTTGACCACCGCGCGGACCTTCTGGACGTTGGGTTTGAATTTCCGGTTGCTGACACCGGTAATTTTGCGGCCGACGCCGCCCAGATACTTGGCCTTGCCGCGCCGTGCAATGCTTTTTCCGAAGGTTGTCTTTCTGCCTGTAAAATAGCACACTCTCGACATTATAGACTCCTGTTCTTGCCGTACTACAGGGAGGCTGTCCCTGAATTCTTTTTGTCCTGACCGAAAACCATATAACTATATGGATTCAGGTTGATTTTGCAAGCATTTTGGCCGAATTTTTATCAAAATTCCATTTTCCCGCCTCCCCAAATCGGATTTTCCTTGATTTTTGCCGGATTTTAGGGGATGTTCAGTGGTTGCTTGCCGGAAAGCGGTGTTATCCGCGGGACCTTCCGCAAAGATGTTTAAAGCGAAGGCTTTCGTATGGCAGGGTGGGCTCCTTAGCCCACCGTTTCTCTTTTGGTTTTTAAGTTTTAATTTTGGAATGTCAGATGCCAATCAGCGTTGAACAATATCGGGCGGCTTTACGGCTTATTCAAGCCTCAAAAAATATCCTGATTACCACCCATATTCGGCCTGACGGCGACGCCTGCGGCTGTGTCCGGGCGATAACCGACGGTCTTAAAGCCATCGGGAAACAGACACAAGGACTGTTCCTTTCGCCTTTGGCAAGCTGGTACGAGGGTATGTTTGAGCACAAAATCCCCGTCCTCGGCAACGATGTCAAAAAGGAGCAGCTTACCGAAAAACTGGCCGATATTGATTTGGTCGTCATCGTTGACACCAACAGTCTCGTCCAGCTTCCCGGCCTCGAGGACTGGCTCAAAACCGCTCGCAATAACGGGGGAAAAATCCTTGTGATGGATCATCACATCACCAGCGATGGCCTGGGTGATGTAGAACTCATCGACGAGACAGCCGCAGCGACAGGCGAAATTGTGTATGATTTCTTCAAAGCCGCCGGCTGGACGATTACGCCTGCTGTCGCCGAGGCGATTTTTATCGCCATCTCGACCGACACCGGCTGGTTCAAATACGGCAACGCCGACAGCCGCATCTTCCATACCGCCGCCGAATTGATAGAACAGGGAGTTCGCCCCAACGAGATTTACCGCCGGATGTACCAGAGTTTCACGCCCGTCCGGCTCAAATTGATGACGCGGATGCTCGAGCATCTCGAACTGCACGAAACCGGCCGCATCGCCACGCAGTATATCCTCCGCAAAGATTTTGACGAAACCGGCGCTTCCGGCCCCGACACTGAAAATCTCATTGACGAATGTCAGCGCATCCAAACGGTCGAAGTGGCGGCTTTATTTGTTGAGCTTGCCGACGGCAGATTCCGCTGCTCGCTGCGAAGCAAAGGCAAAATTGATGTCCGAAAAATCGCCCAGAAATTCGGCGGCGGCGGACACACCCTCGCCTCCGGCGTTAATCTCCAAGGCCCACTCGAAAACGCTAAAACTTCAATCCTGCGCGAAATCCGCCTGCAATTTTGAAGCGGCCGAGGAGAAAGATTGGGGGTTTGTCTCGTGTGACCGATCCTTCGACTTGATTCGACCCTTCGATTCAACTCAGCGACTGTCTTGAAAATCAAGCTATTTTTATTATTTTTGTTCCAAAAATGCCGCTTTGAGAGGATTTTATAATAGGGTGAACGGGGAAACTCTCTGTAACTCATTTTTTCTACGAGGTAAAGTTTTTTAAGGAGATAGAGCATGCGGAAGAAAGCATTTACGCTGATTGAGTTGCTGGTGGTGATAGCGATAATTGCTCTTTTGCTGTCGGTCATTGTTCCGGCACTTCGGAAAGCCAAGGATGCGGTAAAACGCGTAGTCTGCAGCAGCAACATTCGTCAGGTGGGTATTGCCGTGCGGTCGTATGCGGAAACATACGATGGCAAGCTGATTCCGTTGGCCCATAATATGACTATCGACGGCACAGGTACTACTGTTTATTCAGATAATCGCGGCGCGACGACGCCCGCGACGCCATGGTCGGCTTTTCAGCCTTGGGAAGGGGCTGTGGCCTATGTATTAAGAGCACAAGGGGCTCTTTATGTGCCTCCGCCCATACCCCAAGCCTATCATCTTGGGAAGTTATATGAATTAGTATGACAGCGCTTGTTTTGAACAAAAACAAACTTTATAGTATCAAAAATGCGGTTTTCCAGAATTAGTTACCAACGTAAAATAAGGACTTACGATCAAAGTAGCGCTGTCATATTAGGTATAATTACTAATCCGGAAGTATTTTATTGCCCCGCCCAGCCGTTGGAATCGACGGCATTTGGTATTCCTTATCGTTATGAAGCCTATACCAATAAAGGGGGATATGAATGGGGTACTTATTACTACAACGCTATTTGGCGTCGGATTATTCTTCTTTTAAAATCCGAAGCACGAAAACCGAAATCCTCCACAGGACACCTTACGGTGGAAACAAATCAAAAATTCAAAACTCAAATGACCGAAACAAGCATCACCGCAAATCCGGTGCGGTTGTTTTCAATTTTGGATTTGGGTCATTTGTATTTGTTTCGAATTTCGACATTCGGATTTCGAATTTAAACGCTTATTCCGGAAACGGTTATGTCATTATATATCGTACCATGTATCGTAGTAGTATTATGCGCCTATATGTGTATCCCCCGCGACAGGACCTTATGTGAGAACATCCTTTAACTACTGGGTGCACGAAAAGATTCGCTGGAGCGAACTGCATGCGTCAAAAATCGTTCTGGTGGACAATCTGCATGACTGGAACGTGATTCCGCATCGCAAAGCCGGCGATAATTCAACGCCTCAAGGTGTGTCGGCTGGATTTGCGGATGGGAGTGTAAGTTTCTGCACGAGTGAGGAGATATTCAAAAAGACGGCAACTTATAACAATACTCCTTTATGGCCGGGTTGGAATACACCCGCGACCGATGACGGGCCGGGAAATACAGTGGCTTCCTTTACGGCGTTGCTGACGGTAATTCCCGCGCACCAGTAAAAAAGTCGTCTTTGGGTAAATTCAATCGCCGGGGCAGTTTTACACACACCCCGGCGATTTTGTTTTTTGCGGTTTTTCGGTCTTGACGGGTCTGATTGAGGTCTGTAGTATTTGAATATTGAAAGTTGGGGAATAGTGTAACGGTAGCACGACTGGCTCTGGACCAGTTAGTCGGGGTTCAAATCCCTGTTCCCCAGTACTTCGACTCGGCCTTTGGCCTCGCTCAGTATAAGTACCAGTCCATTCGGCCTTTGGCCTCGATTGCGGTCGAATTTCGACTATCGATTTTCGATTTTCACAAAAACAGCACATGTTATTCTGCCAAGATAGTTTCCAGCACTTGGCCCCGCTGGAGTTTGGCGGCGTTGGGCAAATGGCTCAAATCGACCATAAAATACCGTTCACATCGGCCTTTGGGCGGGCGTAGGCTTTCGACCAGGACGCGGATTTTTTGGCCGATGAACTGGCGGCGGAATTGTTCCTGAAGTTGTTTGTCCAAGTTTTGAAGCTTTTCAGAACGGGCCTTAATCATTGCGGGGGCAATTTTGCCGGGCATACTGGCGGCGGAAGTATTTTTGCGAGGACTAAAGCTAAAGACGTGAATTTTGGCAAAGCCGATCCGCTTGGCGGCGGTCATCGTCTGTTGGAAATCGTCTTCAGTTTCGCCGGGGAAACCCACGATGATATCGGTGGTGATAGCGGGGCGGTCCAGTGTTGCCTTGACCTTGCGGATGACTTCCACGTACTCATCCAGCGTATATTGTCGGCACATTTTCCGCAGGATTGCCGGGCTTGCCGATTGGAGCGGCAAGTGCAGATGCGGCATAATCGCGGGGTATGTGGCGAAAACTTCCAGCAATCGGTCGGTGACGTCGGCCGGTTCGAGAGAACTGAGCCGAATACGTTCCAACCCCGTTACGGTAATCAGTTGTTCCAGCAAATCCGCCAGGGCGTTTCGATTTTGCGGGTCCCAGTGTTTTCGCTGGGCGGTGGATTGGCCGTAAGCGCCGAGAAAAATCCCCGACAGGACGATTTCCTTATGCCCGGCCGAAACGAGGTTTTGGGTCTCGTCCAGCACGGTTTTTACGTCTTTGTGACAAACCTGTGTCCGAATTCGGGGTACAATACAGTATGAACAGAATGCGTCACAACCGTCCTGAATTTTCAAAAACGCCCGGCATTGGCCGCTGTAGCGGGATAAAAGGGGCAGATGCCCCGTGGAAGGAGGTAAATATTCCGCTGTTTGTTGTGGGCAGGATGAGTTTTTATTCTTGATTTTATCTGAATTTAGTGGTTTACTTAAGGTCTGCCGGTTGTCCGTTGCGGCGGAGGCCAAAAGGTTTGACAAAGCGTGGGGCAGGTTATTTTTGTCCGGGATAATGCTGATCGCTTTGTTGGAAAGGGTTTTTAGCTCATCGCTGTTGGCCGCCGCCAGACAGCCGGTCAGGACGATGTGCGCATCGGGATGCCGGCGGATGAAGTGTCGAACCGCCTGGCGGCTTTTGGCCGAGGCGGTCGCGGTGACACAGCAGCTGTTGACGACGACCAGATCGGCTTGAGAACCGGGGCCGGTGCAGGTTAGGCCGCGAGCCTCCAGATACTGATGAATCTGTTGGCTTTCGTACTGGTTAACTTTACATCCGAGCGTGTGAATGGTAAACGTCTTCATGGAATTGGATATTCTACGAAATCAGGTGGTGAAACTCCAAGAGTTTTTGCCGATGGAGAATCATAAGACGCAATTTTATCCGGGAGAAGCGTAAATGGCTTCAACTGTACACGGCGTTTGGGCGATTGATATTGGGACCTATTCTCTCAAGGCCCTTCGGCTCAGGCCTGCAGACGAGGGAATCGAAGTAATCGGTTTTGATTATTTGGAACACGGAAAAATTCTCTCCGCTCCAGGCGTCAGCGTTCAGGAAAAACACGACACCATCGCCCAGACCCTGCGGCAATTTCTGTCCCGAAACGATGCCAGCAAAGACGAGGTGGCAATTTCCATTGCGGGTCAGAACAGCTTTGCCCGTTTTATCAAACTGCCTCCTGTGGAGCCCAAAAGAATCCCTGAAATCATCCAGTTCGAAGCCATACAGCAGATTCCGTTTGACATCAATGAAGTCGAATGGGACTGGCAAAAGATGGAAGGCCAGGACAGTCCCGATGCGGAGGTGGGGATTTTCGCAATAAAGAATGAACTGATCGCCGAAATTATGAACCATTTTACGCGGGAGAATCTTCGCGTAACCTGCGTCCAGATTTCTCCGATGGCGCTGTTTAATTACATATTATATGATCGCCGGGATATTTCCGCCGACGGCCAGAAAGCGACGATTATTCTGGATATTGGAGCGGAAAATTCCACGCTGGTCATTTGTACACGGAACAGTGTCTGGCAGCGAAGTATTCGAATCGGCGGAAACAGCTTTACGCAAGCGATTGCCGACACTTTCAAACTCAGCTTTGAAAAAGCGGAAAAACTAAAACGCTCGGCTCCGATGAGCAAGTATATGCGGCAGATTTATACCGCGATGAAACCGGTATATACGGAGCTTAGCGGTGAACTACAGCGCAGTCTGGGCTTTTACGGCAGCAGCGGACCGGGCCGAGATCAGGGCTTTTCAGGAATTATTGCGCTGGGGGGCGGAATGAAACTGCAGGGCCTGCCCAAATACCTGCAACAGTCGCTGAGCATCGCGGTGATCAAACCGGATTCGTTCGAGAAACTCAAAGCCACTCCCGACATATCCGCGGCCGGTTTCCACGAGAACATCTGTGATTTTGCAATTGTCTATGGATTGGGTGTTCAACTGCTAAACCAGGCCAAAATCACCGTCAACCTGCTGCCCGGGAAAATCGCCCGTGCGATGGCCTGGAACCGAAAGGCGAAGCTGTTCACGACAGCCGCGGCGGTTTTAGTGCTGGTTTCGTTGTTGTCGCTGGGGTGGGCTTTTCGGGATTTGACCCAATATAAAGCCAACGAGTCAATCCGGCAGGAAGTGGCGAGAATTTTGAACAGCGCCAATGAGGCGATTCGCAAAGTGGAAGACGTAAAATCCCGCACTCAGCCGCTGGCCGATCGGATTCAAAAACAATTCAATTTGTTCAAGTATCGTGAAATGATTCCTTTGCTGAATGAACAGCTTATCGCCTGTCTGCCCAATGTGCAGAACACTCCCGATCAGGCGACTCTGTTCGAGGCTTTTGACAGAGGCGATATCCAGGCGATTAAAGCCGTTAAGCGGGAGGAGCGTAAACAGGTTTTTATTATGCGAGTGATGATTGAATATGCTGCGGATTTGCCCGGCGCTCAATTTCCTGATCCCGCTAAAATCACAACTTCGCCATATATGGGGACTGCGGAAGCGCCTCTACAAATGATGATGCCGATAGGGGGGGGGATCGACGGCGGCGGTATAGGAACAGCGGCGGTGGAAGCCCCTCCGTCCGGCTTTATCGTACTCATCGAAGGATACACTCCCTATCAAAAGGTCAATGAACTCCTGGATCCGACAGGGGCGGCCAATGACCCAACGCGATGGGGAATGGTGACTCGCTTTGAAAACCTCGGCAAAATCATCAAAGGGACGCCTTTCGAGCTGTTCCAGAAAAACGACACCGCGCATTTCAAGGTGGAATCCGATTGGGTGGTTGCTTCTGCGACGCAAACCGTATCGGCGGCAGTGGGTGAAAAACAGCCCGTCGGTATCGGCGATCCGCAAACTAAACGCCGGGTACCGGAAAATATGGAAACAACACCCGGCACAGGGGGGCTGTCGGCAATGCGAATGGGGGGGGAAATGATGGGGGGCTATCCAGGGATGACCGCTCAGGATAGAATTACGGCCGAGGCAGTACTGGTGGATCCGATGACTGAGGAGGAGATGAGTAAAACATACGACATCATTACTCAAGAAAACCTTGCCACCCACCCCGAATGGAGCGAAAAGGACATTGGCCGCAAAAAATATGATTCCTTCGGCAAAGAACGGTTTATTGAGCGGGACTCGTGGTTTCGCATCCAGGCCAAATTTGTCTGGAAGAACGCCCCCAAAGTGCAATTGCCTACAGCCCCGTCCATGACGGGGATGGGGCCGGCGATTAGCCCGTCGCCTTCGCCTATGCCACCGCCTGAACCTGCGTCATCTACCGAAAGTAAAAAAAAGAGCATAAGAAAAGGCGACATAGAACTCTAAAAACGGAAATTCGTTCTTATTTTGTCGGGTGCGTCCTATGGCCAAAAATTTGAATTTAAATATTGATCTGAAAAACATTGACCTCAAACAACTCATCAGCTCGGTGAAGAATATCAATTTGACTTCCCTGAAGAAGTATTCTTCCCTGTTTCCATCCCTTGGACTATTGCTGGTTGCCGGTGTGATTTTTGTTTTGACTTTACTGGTGGGCGGCTTCGTCAGCAAGAAGGCAGCGCAAAGCGTTCAAATGTCCAATGAGATTCGGTCCAAAATAAGCCAGGTACCCAGTGAAGCCCAGGCAGCCGAGGCAGAACAGTATTATCAAAAATACGCCGAAGACGCCGACAGAGTGGATGCATTGGCCGTCAGGACGTCTTGGCGAGAACTGGTTTGTTATAACCCGATTATTTTCCCCGAGCCGAAAGATAAGTCTTCGCAGGTCTATATGGTTTTTGGAAGGCTGTTTCGAGCCGACGTCGAAAAACTGATGGAACGGATTCGAGCCAAGGATGCCCCCAGCGACGCCGAAATTCGCAGTCGTACCGGAGTGGGAAGCACCGGTGCCGCCGCGGGGGGAGGCTACCAACAGCCGATAGTGCCAGGCGGAACTCAAAGTGCGATGGTGGATGCTCTTTGTCTGCAGCGGGCGGATGAAATTCCCGTCTATGCCAATCCCGCGATTTTCAGTTGGTATGCGGTCTGGGATAAGTACACCTATCAGTCCAAAGAGCAGTCCTTGCAGGATTGCTGGTACTCTCAGGTTGCCTACTGGATTTATGAAGATGTGATTCAAACGATTGAGGTTCTCAACGCCGGTTCCACGAAGGTTTCTCAATCGCCGGTCAAAAGGCTTTTGGGAGTCCGTTTTGACGGTCCCGTGCAGATGATACCGTCAACCATGGCGGGCGGAGCGGAGTATATGATGATGGGGACGATGGGAATGCCGGCACGGGCGGGACAACAGCAGGATATTCCAACCTACGTCAAGGGACCGGGCATTTTTCTGCCGCTTCCCTGGACGGGACGGATGTGCAACGACACTGTGGATGTGGTTCATTTTGCCGTATCGGTGGTGGTCGATTCGAAGTCTGCAATGTCATTTATGAAAGAACTTTGCAGCGCCAAGACACATACCTTTCGGGGTAAATTTGAGCCGGACGGGAAGCAGGAAACCGCCAGACATAATCAAATTACCATTTTACAGTTTCATACCGAACCAGTTGTCCGGGAAGACGCCATCCATGCTTATTATCGCTATGGCAAGAATGCGGTGGTTCGGCTGAATCTGGTTTGTGAATATCTTTTTATCCGTCAGGCTTATGATGGGATTAAACCTGAGCCGATTAAAAAAATCCTGAGCGCTCAGAATACCGGCCAAAGTCAGACAGGCGGCGGATTCTGAAAACAGAGGGTGGAATAACAAAATTGGATTTAAGTACAGCATTCTTTCGGGAAACGATGGATGAGTAAGAAAAAAGGAAATTTCGCGGGTCAATTCCTCGATAAGATTATTTTGGGGTTGACCGGCGTCGTGGCGCTGTACCTGCTTTGGGCGTTTATTCTGAGCAATCCCTACGGGCCGAGGGTGGGCAACCGAACATACAGTCCGTCGGAGATTGATCCCTTCAATAAGCGTCAGGCGCAGCAGATTCAGAAAAAGCTTCAGGAACCGGCTCAGCCCAATCCTTATGTTCAGGATAAAGCCGCCGAGTTTTCCAACCTTCTTAACAGTCCGATGCCGAAGCTTTCCATCGTCGCAAACTGGCCTTTACCGGGAGGAGGGCGAACGGATACCGGGGGTGACCGAAAATACATGGTTCCTCAGATTCCGGTACTGGAGAATATAAAATTTGCTTCTATTCGTGGGACGGTGCGGATGCCGACGGAAGATGTGACACCGGAAGTTCCTTACGCGTCGGTCGCCGCCAAGCCGGCGGATATCTATTTGATAACTGTTTCCGCTCGTCTGAACCTGCAGGCGCTGTATAATAATTTCCAGCAAAGTTTTACGGGGCCTCGACTGGATCCCCGATGGAAAGACCCGACGTATGCCGAACCGGTACTGGCCCGCATCGAGCTGCAGCGTCGCGTACAAAATGCCGACGGCTCCTGGGAACCGTGGCAAACCGTCCCATTCACCCGCATCGACCCCTATCAAAAGATGTTCAAGGAGTTGCCCCTGACGACGGAACAAATGACATACGGCAATGTCGCGTTGTTTATGAATTCCTACAGGGAATTTGCCGTGATGAAGGATATTTTGCAGCCGGCTCCCTATGAGTTTTTATCTTCGCAGGTCAAGTGGTTTCCGGCGGAGTATTATCTGGAGTATCGCAAGATAAGCGACGAACAGGAGCAGCAAAAACTTCGGGAAGAACGGGAACGCAGGCAAAAGGAAAAAACTGAGCGGACCTCTCAAAACCGTTTCGGCGGCACAGGAATGGAGACCCGCAGAACTCAGCCTCCGTCGCAACCGCCTCGCAGAGGCGGCCGGGGAGAAAACCCGATGATGGAGGGAATGGGTGGGGGTATGGCTGCGCCAGTCAAGCCGGTCAAACCGATAAAAACCCTTGAAAGTGTAGAAAAAGACGCCGCGGCCGCGACGATCGATGAAAAGACCAAACTCAGCGCGAAGAAAGAACTGGTAGTCTGGATTCATGACGATACCGTTGTTACAGGGGCCACGTATCAATATCGGATTCGCTATGGTGCGTTTAATCCGATTGCCGGTAAAGAGTGGTTTGCTCCGGAAAGCAAAGAAAATAAAAATCAGGTGGTTCTCTGGAGCGATTATACGGAACTTCTCGATCCGGTTTCGGGACGTCCCGAATCGGTGTCGATTCCCAAAATGCTGCATTTGTTTCCGATGGATGTGTTGGCGGATGGCACGGGGGTAACCATCGAGATTTATAAGTATTATCTGGGACAGTGGCATACTGAGACCTTTGGAGTCCATCCCGGCCAGATGATTGGAAAGCCGATGGAATCCAAACCTAAAACAAGCCCCGGCGGGGCGGGGGGCATGGGTAATCCGATGGGGATGGACGCTGGTGGTGTACAACAGTCTTTGCTGGTGGATTATTCGACGGGATGTATGCTGATGGATGTTCAAAGGGACACCGACTGGTCCGGTCCCAGTGTGCGACCGCGGGATGTGCCCTCGATGTTGTATCTTGACGACAACAACCGGATTCTGGTTCTGGCGGCTAAAAAGTCGTATTGGCCCAGAGAGATGAATACCGAATATAACACGGTCAGGGAAGAAATGCTCAAGGCTGCCGGAGTCTCCGGCGAAGGGATGATGCCGGGAATGGAAGGAACGCCGCCTGAAATGATGATGAAGATACAGGACGTCGGCGCATTGTAATTCTTGTGCTCTGGAATCGCGGTGAAGAAACGAAAAGCCGACGCTGAGAAGCGCCGGTTTTTTATATGGTGCAAACCGACCGCAGGACAAAAGGTATATCAGGGCGGGCGATTGGCTCAGTGAAATCCACAGCAACCTCATAATTGCGTTCCGGCAAAAGGTCGAAGAAATTGTCACTCAGATGTGCATCTTGAGCCGGAACGATTTCCAAATCCTTCACAAAATATCTGCTTTTCAGGCCCAGGAGGATTTTTTGCTTACCTGCGGGACGGATAGTCAAGTCGATTTCCACCGGTTTAAACGCAGCGTATTTGTCCGGCAGATACAGGTATAGATTTTCGCAGAAAATGTGCTTATCGTGGATTACCGCCAGTCGCAAGACGCTTTTTTCCGGGAACACCGGCTTCAGAAATGCGCGCGGCACGATTGCCGTACTTTTCGAGTATGGGCCGATGGACACCGGAAATTCGCTGGTATCCAGCGTTCGGCCTTTCATATCGAGAAGCTCGAATACCGCGTCGCCCGTCAATGGTTCCGACCGGTCATTGATGATTATTGCTGCATTGGGGTAAAATTTTTGCCTCGATTCCGCGTCGGTTTTTTCCGTCAGGCAAATTAATATCGGGGCGAAGCTGCGTTTGGCGTAAAAATACAGGGCGTTCGGTCTTTCAGCAAAATCTATCATCGAAAATCCAGCCCCCGGCCAGAATTGCCCTGCCGTCCACGGCATTATCTGTCGGTGCGAACCGCAGCCGCTGCGGAGCGATTCGATATTTTTTTTCATCATCCGCCCCTGGGCCACCTGATCTTGATAGATTTGTTCTTCGACTGTTTTTGGCGGGGTAAAAAGCCTGCTGGTTTGGCAGGCCGGATGGGATAATCCTTCGGTATGATAGTTCTGATTCTCAACTTGTACGCTGCCGGGAAATATCTCTTCGTCCCGGCACGTCATCCGCAGCGTTTTCAGGCAGGGCAAAGCAGGAAATACACCGTCGCCCGTAGTTACCGGCGCGTTTCGCGCATTCCGCCAGTCATTCACATTGGCCGGTGAGTGCCGGCACTTCTGCGATTCTGACATTGGAGGAGCGGGTACGCAATCCCGGTCCGGATCCCATTCGTTCAGCAATTCCGTTACTGTTTTGTGGAAATTCTCACTGTTGACTTCCTTTTTCTTCTTTCCCAACAACTCTGTCCGGCGCCAATCCAATTGTCCATCGTACCAGCCGACGAGGCACGTATGATTACGCAATCGACGGACAATCTGCTCCATTTCCTGTCGGAACTGACCCGTGAACCACGAACTATCTGCTGGGTACGGCGGGGCGAACATAAGCTCCTGCCAGACCAGAATCCCCAATTGATCACACAGGTCATAAAAGGCGTCGTCTTCATAACAGCCGCCACCCCAGATACAAAGCAGGTTGATATTTGCTTCGGCCAGCTTGTGCAGGAGTTGTCTCTTTTTTTCCGAATCATCCGGGCCGGGCAATAACCCCACTGGAATCCAGTAAACGCTTTTGGTTTCGATGGGTTGTTGATTGACTTCCAGTGTTATGGTCTCCGTTTCCTGCTGCCGTAAGGCGCGAACGGTTCGAACACCGAAAGAAATTTCTTTGATGTCCAGCAATTCCTCGCCGCAGTAAAGTTGGGCTGTGACGGCATAACGATACGGCTGGCCGTATCCCCTCGGCTGCCACAGAATTGGATGTTCAATGCGAAGCACCGTGGAAAGTCGAGCCTGCCGATTGCCGAAATCCAGTGTGTGCGACAGTTTTACCCCATTGCCCTCGATTCGCAGGACACATCGCAAATTCTTGTCACGGGCCTGTTCCGTTGGCCGTATTGTCACGGCTGCACGGATATCGGCAAAACTTTCGTTGCAGTCAATCGTGCGCAGATGGATGTCCCCGATATCGGCAGTGTGTATCAATTCCAGTCGCACAGGACCAATAATGCCGCAGCCGGGAAGGGCAGGCCCCATTGCCGAACCGAACTGATACTGAGCCTTGCGAAGATACGCTGAAGGTGGGATATCGGAATGGCCGCCTATTTTGCCGTATCGCTGCATCAATTTGTCGGCGTATTCTTCGACCGGCTGGAACTGAATCACAAGGTCGTTTTGTCCCGCTCGAAGCAATGGACCGACATCGAAGCGATGGGCCATAAACATATTATCCGTTCGGCCCAGAAGTTTCCCGTTGAGCCAGATTTGTGTGACGGTATCCAATCCCTCAAAGACCAGTTGGGCGCGGTGGGCGGCAAGATGTTCCTGCAACAGGTCGAATCGTGTGCGATACACCCAGGCCTGCCAACTGACCCAGCCGAAGGCCTGCGGCTGGGCGTACAAGTCCGAAAGCATCAGAATGCCCGCCTCGGCAAGACTGAGAAAAATAGATTGCGGCTGCGCCGCCGCCAGCCAATGTCCTTCTTCGAGGTCGCTCATTCGCCGGGCGGTTTCAGGAAACTCCCGAAATTCCCACGGCCCCGACACATTCACAATTTGTTTTTTCATCCGCTGCAATCCTTTTCTGTTGTTGGTCTATTGTAATGAGCCGCTTTGCGGATGCAATGGTTTGTACGTCTTAATTTGTCGTTGCCAGCTTTTGAAC
>Ga0315279_10004547_pt1 | contig 18558 bp, 14 predicted proteins | sample YL17G06_20_MG_FD_203694 | JGI IMG/M metagenome (GOLD analysis project Ga0315279, IMG submission 203694) | Sediment microbial communities from Yellowstone Lake, YNP, Wyoming, USA - YL17G06_20 | ecosystem: Environmental > Aquatic > Freshwater > Lake > Sediment | place: USA: Wyoming | collected... | reverse complement strand
ACGGCAAGAAGAAGATGTATGAACTGCTGGCCGACACCAGGGAGATGATCGTGCTGGAACTGCCCCATCGCGCGGAAGACCCAGCCGCCCTGGCCCGCTGGACGCAGGAGCTTCACCGGCTGCGGTCCGCCCTCGAGCGCCGCTTCGGCGTCGGCATAACCGATTGCCGCCTGCGCGAGGCCATCGCCTCTATGAACGAAGAGCGGCACCTGCGCCGCGACCTGGCGGCCCTGATGAAACGCGATGCCCCGCCGCTTACGGGGCGCGGGCTTCTGGACTACCGGAGCGTCATATCCGCCATCCCGGCCGACATAGCGCACTACGCGGCGGCGGTTGAGCGGCTTTCGGCCGCCGAAGGCTGCGCGTCGCTGGCGAGCCGCACGAGGGTGCTGCTTACCGGCGTGCCGGTGGTGCACGGCGCCGAGCGCGTGCTGGACGTCATCGAGGGCGCCGGCGGGCTGATCGTCTGCCAGGAGACCTGCACCGGCCTGCGCCCGATCCTGGAGGACGTGGACGAGCGGGCCGCCAACCCTGTCGCCGCCATCGCCGAGAAGTACTACCACCTGCCCTGCTCGGTGATGTCCCGCAACACCGCCAGGCTCGACTCGCTGCGAAGGCTCGCCCGAGAGTACCGCGCCGAGTGCGTTATCGACCTGATCTGGCAGGCGTGCCTGACCTACGACGTCGAGAGCCACTACGTCCGCCGCCTGGCCGCAGAGATGAACCTGCCGTACCTGCGGATCGAGACCGACTACTCGCCGTCGGACTCCGCGCGGATGGCCGTGAGGGTCGAGGCGCTGCTCGAGACCGTCCGCGGCGCGGCGGCGAGATGAACAGAAGGTCATAGGTCATAGGTCATAGGTCATAGGGAAAAGAAAAAGAGACAGGAAGATACAGAAGGTCATAGGCCCTGGGGCTCAGGTCATAGGGCGCGACGGCAGAGGCGGTCGGCAAATGACCAGGGCAGGATAAAGGCTCTGCCACCCTAAGACCTAAGAGCTATGAGCTAAGACCTTCTTTTCTGCGATGAGGTTTTTGCCCCGAGGATGACCCGGCTATGAGGAGAGTCGCGTACACGTGCCCGTTTGTCCCGGCCGAGTGGATCAAGGCCCACGGGCTGGAGCCTTCCCGCATAGTCCCGGGGCGGCTTGGGCACGGCGGGCCTATGGAGGCCGCCGCGGGCCTGTGCTCGTTCGCCCGGGCACTCCTGAACGACCTGGCCGGCCGGCCCGACGGCGTGGCGGCCGTGTTCACCACAGCCTGCGACCAGATGCGACGCGCGGCGGAGGTCTTCGCCGACCGCTGCCCCAACCGGCCTTGCTTCGTGATGAACGTGCCCGCGACGTGGCAGACGCCGGCGGCGATGGCCATGTACGTCGATGAACTCCGCCGGCTTGGCGGGTTTCTCGTCGGCCTCGGCGGCCTGGAGCCGACCAACGAGCGCCTGGCCGAAGTGATGCTGGCATACGACGACGCGCGGGAGCAGTTGCGTGCCGCCCGGCCTGGCATGTCCGCACGCCAATTCGCCGAATGCCTGGCGGAGTTCAACCGCGGCGGCATCGAATCACGAACAGGTACATGTGCGCCACGCGACAGCTCTCCCTTGCCCCCAACGGGGCAGGCGGGAGAGGTTCTTGACAGCCCGAAGGGCCGGGTGAGGGTGATTGAACGCGCGGCCCACATTCCCCTGGCGATCGTCGGCGGGCCGCTGCTTGAATGGCAATTCGAGGTCTTCGACGCGGTCGAACGCTTCGGCGGGCGAATCGTCCTGGACGCCACCGCCTCCGGGGAGCTGACAATGCCCGGCCCCATCGACGGCCGCCGCGCCGCCGAGTACCCGCTGGGCGAACTGGCCCGGGCGTACTTCGGCCACATCCCCCACGCGATGCGCCGCCCCGACACCATGCTGCACGATTACCTCGCCCGTGAACTGCCCGCCCGCAACGTGCGCGGCGTCCTTCTGCACCGCCAGCTCTGGTGCGACTTGTGGCATGGCCAGCTTCCTCGAATCCGCCAGCGAACCGCCCTGCCCGTGCTGGATATCGACGTGGCGGACGAAGACGCCGACTTCGGCCGACAGGCAGGGAGAATCCAGGCTTTTATGGAAATGCTTGGGGGGAGCGGGAACGGAAGTAGTTAGTAGTTAGGGAGTAGGGGGAAGAAGAAACGGAAGGAACGGAAGGTCATAGGTCTTAGCTCTTGGGTCATAGGGTAAGAAGAATCGGAAGGTCTTAGGTCTTAGCTCTTAGGTCATAGGGAAAAGAAGAAGAAACGGAAGGTCGAAGGGAGTTGGGAAGAGATGGACACGGTATGAGAGGTCGCGAAGCAGGCATCGCGTTCTTGAGGCCTGCTCGCTTCAGCGAGCAGGTGAGGTCGCTTTGCGACCTCTTGCGAGCAGATCATTTGGAAGAGCAATCCAACGCATCCGGATGTGAAACGCATTGAACCATGAGAAATTCCTTCCGCATAATCACGAGGCGACGCAGTTGACAGACGCCCCAGCGAGAATAACTCTGGACCAGTGGGACGTCCGATACGCCCGTCTGCGCGCGGGCGGGCTGGCGGAGCCGTCTTACGGCGGGCCTTTGGGCAGGCACCTGGCGGACGGGGACCGGCGGCTGGCCAAGCTCCGCTATGACAACTCCCCGGCCGCCCTGCGGCTGTGGAACTTCCTGCTGACCGAGGAGGACCGTCTCTTCGCCGCGCGCCAGGCGGGCCGGAAGATAGTCGGCGTCATGAAGGACCTCGGCACGGCCGCGGCGATGGCGATGTCCCTTCCCAACGTGACGGCCTTCTACCCCGACGGGGCGTGGTGGATCCCCTGCCTGATGGAGCACGGCTCCGGCGTGCTGGAGGTCGCCGCCTCGCTTGGCCTGGACGATTCGTTCTGCCCCGTGCGGGCGATGCTCGGGGCGTTTGCAACCGGCGAGCATTTCCCCAGGCCGGACCTGCTGGTATGCAGCGCGGGGGCCGTTTGCGACGACTTCTCCGCCATCGCCCAGCTCGTCGAGCACCTGGGCAACGCGATCCTGTGGTGGGAGATGCCCGCGCGCCGCCGCCCCGCCGACGGCGAGCCGGCCGTGCCGCTGCCGGCCGGCTTTACGGCCCCGGCCTCGCAGGTGGCCTTCGTCCGCGGCGAGTTGGATCGCGTCCGCAAGGCGCTGGGGGAACTCGCCGGGCTGGAACTGGACGACCAGGCTCTCGCCGCCGGCATAGCCCGCGCCAATCACGCCCGCGGCGTGCTGGACGAACTGCGACTTCTGGCGTACTCGGCCGAGCCGTGCCCGATGCCCGCGCTGGAGATGCTCATCGCCGAGATGCTCATCATTCACTACTGTAGCGACCGCGACGAGGCCCCGGCCGTGCTGGAAGGGCTGCTCGCCGAGACCCGCCGGCGAGTCGACGCCCGCCTGGGCGTTCTGCCGGCCGGCGCCGCGAGGATATTCTGGGTGAACCCGGTGGCGGACCTTCGCGTGATGAACCTTCTGGAGGACTGCGGCGGGCGCCTGTGCGGGACGGAACTGCTCTTCTGCCACTCGCTGGAGCCGATCCCCGCAAATCTGCCGCCCATGGAAGCCCTGGCCCGCACGGCGCTGGCCGACCCCATGGTCGGCGCCGTCCGGGACCGCGCCGAACGCATCTGCGCCGAGATTATCCGTTTCGGCGCCGAGGCCGTGGTGGTCTCGCGGATTCCAGGCGCCAGCCATTGCGCGCTGGAAGGCGGCCTTATCGGTGGTATCATCGGCGGGCGCCTGGGGCTGCCGGTGCTGGAGATTGAGGCCCCCGAGCTGTCGGACTCGATGATGCCGACCCTGCGTACGAGGCTGGAGGCGATTGTGGAAACAGTTAAGGAACGACGACGATGATCTGTGCCGGGATCGACGCCGGCAGCAGGGCGGTCAAGGCCGTGCTGGTGGACTCGCGAAGCCTCGCGACGCTCGGTTCATCCGTGCTGGACCAGGGCGTCCACCAGGACCGCACCGCGCTGGCCGCGATCGAGCAGTTGCTCGCCCCGCGCGGCCTGGGCCGGCGGGACGTCGCCCGGATCGTGGCCACCGGCTACGCCCGGAACATCGTCGAGTTCGCCGACACGACCATCACCGAGATAACCTGCCACGCCTGCGGCGTCCGCCACCAGATGCCCTCGGCGCGGACGGTGATCGAGATCGGCGGGCAGGACAGCAAGCTGCTGAGGCTCGCCGACGACGGGCGGGTGAGGGACTTCGCCATGAACGACCGCTGCGCCGCCGGCACCGGGAGGTTCCTGGAGATGGTGGCGGGGAAACTCGAGGTGCCGCTGGGCAGGCTCGGCGAGATCGCGGCGCTGGCGACGAATCCCGCCGCCATCAGCTCCATGTGCGTGGTCTTCGCCGAGACGGAGATAATCGGCCTGCTCGCCAGCGGCGCCCACCCGCAAGACATCATCGCAGGCGTGCTGGGCGCAATTGCATCCCGCGTGGCGGCGATGGTCGGGCGTCGCCTGGAGGCGCCGGTGGCCTTCACGGGCGGCGTGGCGATGGTGCCCGGCATGGACTCTGCCCTTGCCGGCGTGCTGGGCCGTAGCGTTACCGTCGTGAACTACCCGCAGATGACCGGCGCGCTTGGAGCGGCCATCCTGGCTGCCCGATCGTGCGGCCAATCGGAGAAGGGCTGACTAAATGAAAGACATCAAGAACGACCTGCTGCGAAACCTGCCCTCCGTAAGCGCCCTGCTGGAGACCGACACGGCCCGGCAGTGGCTCACCCGGCACCCGCGCGGCCTGGTGACCGACTGCCTGCGCGACGCGGCGGACGAGCTGCGCCGGCAGATACTCCAGGACTCCGCCGGGCGGTGCGGGCCGGCGCACGTAACGGCGGACTTCGTGCTGCGGCAGGCCGGCGGCCTGCTGGCCCGGCGGATCAGCCCGCACATCCGCGGGGCGATCAACGCGACGGGCATCATCCTGCACACGGGCCTTGGCCGGGCGGTCTGGCCGGCGTGCGTCGTGGACTCGATGATCGAGGAGTTAAAGGGGTGCGTCACGCTCGCGACCGACCGCGACAGCGGCCAGCGGGTCGAGCGGGACGAGCTTGTCGAGTACATCCTCACCGAGCTTACCGGCGCCGAGTCAGCCACGGTGGTCAACAACAACGCCGCCGCCACGATGATCGCCCTGGCGGCCCTGGGGGCCGGGCGGGAGGTGATAGTCTCGCGGGGCCAACTTATCGAGATCGGCGGTGCGTTTCGCCTGCCGGACGTTATGGCCCAGAGCGGATGCAGGATGGTCGAGGTCGGCACGACCAACCGGACCCACCTGCGCGACTACGAGCGGGCGATCACCGACTCTGCCGCCATCCTCTTGCGGGCACATCCCAGCAACTTCCGCGTGGTGGGCTTCACGAAGTCCGTCGAGCTCGATGAGATGGTGAAGCTCGGCCACGACAAGGGCCTGCTCGTCGTGGACGACCTTGGGGCCGGGGCACTGATCGGCCTGGAGCGTTTCGGCCTGCCGCACGAGCCGACCATGCAGGAGTCGATCGCCGCCGGGGCCGACGTGGTCCTGGCCAGCGGCGACAAGCTCATGGGCGCCAGCCAGGCCGGGATCATCGTGGGCAAGCGCCAGTGCATCGAGCGAATCCGCAAGCACCCGCTTGCCAGGGCGCTTCGCGTCGACAAGACGTGCCTGCTGGCCCTGGAACGCACGCTCCATCTCTTCCGCGACCCGGACCTGCTGGTCCGCGAGAACCCGACCTACCTCATGCTCGCGGCCGCGCCGGAAACCCTGCGCGCCCGGGCCGACGCCCTGGCCGCGGCAATCGGCTCATCCGCCAGCGCCTCCGCCGCCGTCCTGCCGGGATTCGGCTACCTCGGCAGCGGATCGCTGCCGATGGAACAGTTGCCCACGTTCCTGGTGGCCGTGTCGGCGCCAGCCGTCAAGGCCCAGGAACTCGCCCGCCGCCTGCGGATGGACGACGCGTGCATCTTCGCACGCATCGAGGACGAAAAGGTCATGCTGGACGTGCGGACCATGACCGACGAGCAGATCGCGCCGGTAGCCGCCGCCGTCGCAAGGGCCGCAACGTGAGCCAGACCGGCAAAAACATCATGCTCGGCACCGCCGGGCACGTCGACCACGGCAAGACCGCGCTGGTCAAGCTGCTCACCGGCTGCGACACCGACACCCTTGCGGCCGAGAAGGCCCGCGGCCTGACCATCGAGCTTGGCTTCGCGCCCTGCCAGATGGCCGACAAGCGGATCATCGGCATCGTCGACATGCCCGGCCACGTGGACTTCATCCGCAACATGGCCGCCGGGGCACAGGGGATCGACGTGGTGATCTTCGTTATCGCCGCCGACGACGGCGTAATGCCTCAGACCCGCGAGCACATGGACATCCTCACGCTCATGGGCATCCGCCGCGGGCTGGTGGCGCTGACCAAGATCGACCTGGCCAAGGACGACGAACTCAAGGCCCTGGCCGTCGACGACGTGCGGAACTTCCTGCGGGGCACGTTCCTCCAAGACGCACCCATATGCCCGATCTCCAACCTCACCGGCGAGGGCTTCGACGGGTTCTTCCAGGCGCTCAACCGCGTCGTGGACGCCGCCGAGCCGCACGAGCACGAGGGGCTTTTCCGCCTGTGGATCGAGCGCGGCTTCAACGTCCGCGGGTTCGGCACGGTTGTCTCCGGCATCCCCGCCGGCGGCACGGTCCGCGCCGGCGACAAGCTCACGCTGGTCCCGGGCGGGCATGTCGCCCGGGTGCGGAGCATGGAGGTCTACGGCCAGCCGTCCGAGATGGGCCGGGCCGGAGAGTGCGTGGCGCTCAACGTCGCCGGCATCGAGCCGGAGCTCCTGACGCGCGGCAAGGTGCTCTGCGAGGCCGGCGCATTCGAGGCCGTCAGCTTCTTCGAGGCCGAAATGACCCTGCTGCCGAGCGTCCGCCAGGGGCTCAAGGACTACCTCGAGGCGCACGTGCACATCGGCACGGCCGAGGCAATGGCGAACGTGGCACTGATGGAAAACTCCGAGATCGTACCCGGCGTGCCGCAGTTCGTGCAGATGCGCCTTCGCGAGCCGCTGTGCGTGGCCGTCGGCGAGCGGTTCGTCGTCCGCGCCAGCGTGCCGCGGCTGGCCGAGGGGCGAGTGACCACCGTCGGCGGCGGAAGGGTCCTGGGCACAAGCGGTGTGCGGCTGCGGCGAAAGCGCCCGTGGACGATCCAGTTCCTGTCCGACCGCCGGGCAGCTCTGGACGACCCGACGGCGTGGATTGCCCAGTGTCTTGTCGAGGCCGAGACGCCGCTGTCGGCCGAGGCCCTGGCCAAAGCCACCCAGAAGCCCGCGGCAAAGGTCGCGCGGGTGCTGGCTGAGCTTCTGGCCGCGGGCGAGGCGGTCGAGCTTTCGCCGAACCTGTTCGCCCACCGCCGGTCGGTCGAGCGGTCGGCCGAGACGCTGGTCCAGGCCGTCAAGGCGTTCCACGAGGCCAATCCCCTGCGGATGGGAATCGAGCAGGCCGAACTTGCCGAAAAGGCCGCCGGCGGGGCGATCTTCGACGCGGCCCTGGCCAGGTGCCTAGCTGACGGGCGGCTGCAACTGCACGGCACCGTGCTTGGCTCGCCCGGCCAGGCCGGCGGACTAAACGCCGAGGACCGGGCGCTGCTGGAGCAAGTCGAGGCCATGCTCCGCCAGGCGCACCTCGAGCCGCCGCTGCCGGAAACGCTTGCCGAGAAGCTGGGCCTCGCGCCCGAGCGGATCGACGAGATCATCCGCCTGCTCGTCGACGCCGGATCGGTGCTGCGGCTGGACCGCAAGGTGGCCATGCACCGCGACGCCGTTGACGCGGCCGTGAAGGTAGTGCTGGGTCTGTTCGCCAAGGCCAACAGCTTCGAGACGGTCGAGTTCCGCGACGCGCTGAACGTCAGCAGGAAGTTCGCCGTGCCGCTGCTGGACTACTTCGACACCGCCAAACTCACCGTCCGCGCCGGCAGCCGCCGCCGGCCCGGCGTAAAGGCGAGGGAAGCGCTGGGGCAGGAATAGTAGCCGAGGCCTGCTCGCTTCAGCGAGCAGGTAATGCCGAACAAGGGACATTTAACCCGGTTTTCTCCGCAACCTTATGGTTGACTGTGCGTCAATAAGGTATAATATCCGTAATGTGTCTCGACGCGTAGCGTGGCGGACGGCTAAGCCGCCTGTGGGTGTTTCGCAGCAGCGTTGTCTTCCAGGGAGATCAGACATGAAGATGAAGGGGTACACAACGGCTCTGTGCCTGCTTGCGACGGCGCTGGCGGCCTGGGCGGGCGAGTTGACGCCGGTGGCGTGCGACGGCGAGTTGGCGCTGGGGCTTCAGTCCCTTTACATTGCGAGCACCAGCTTCAAGCCGCCGCAGGCGGACGCCGGCCTGGTCAGCAGCCAGGCGCGGGTCGGCAAGGGCGAACTCCAAAGATGGAGCATAAAGGTGGCCATCGACTCATCCACAGCCGATGCCAAGGCGCCCGACGTGATTCGCTTCGACTTTTCCGGCACGGGCAAGTTCACCGGCGAGCCCGCCGCGGCCCTGAAGCCTGCTGCCGAGTCCGAGGGGCTTTACCGGGCGACGTTCGGGCCCGTCGAGGTGAAGGCGGTCGTTAACGGCAAGCAAGTCCCGTTTATGGTCAGCGGCCAGTACATCAAGTCCGGCGCGTTTCGGCAGGTTCAGCTTACGCTGTGCACGGCCGTGCAGGGCAAGTGCAGCTTTGGCGGTCGCGAACTGGCGGTGCGGATCGTTGACGGCGACAACAACTTCCGGTTCGGCAACGCATGGCAGAAGCGGGTCTTCGGCAAGAACGTGGCCATTGTTACGGGCGACACGGTGGCGGTCGATCTCGGCGACGGCACGTTCACCAAGGACGTCCGCAAGGCATGTTGCGGCTCGCCGGTCGAGGTCGGCGGCAAGTGGTACGAGGTGGCCCTCTCGCCGGACGGCAAACAGGTTTCCGCCAGGCAGGTCGAGGTCGCGGGCGGGATGATCCACATCGACCACCCCAAGTGGTCGGCCATGCTGATCGGGGACAAGTTCATCCTGCCGCTCGAGGGCGGCCCCGAGCCGATAGCCGTCCCTGCCGACCAGTACGTCATGAGAAGCTACGAGGAGTTCTCGGCCCCCGACGACAAGGGCCGGCGGGCCCGCCTGGGCGTGGGAATATCGCCAACCGCGGCGTCTTCCCAGGTGGCCGTCGAGGCCGGCAAGACGGTCGAACTGACGATCGGCTCGCCGCTAAACGCCACCGTCAAGGCCGACAAACAGGCACAGCAGGTTATGCTGTCGCTGGTTCTCACCGATGCCGCCGGCAGGCCCGTCACGGGCCTGGCGACCTGCGACGGCCGGCAGCCGCCGGAGCCGCAAGTCGCCGTCAAGGACGCCGCGGGCAAGCCAGTCTACCAGGACTCCCTGGGGTATGGCTGAGGCTTCACCTGTTCGCGCTCATGGGGAGCGCCCCAAACGCTGAAGGGCACGTTCACCGTTGGACTGAAGTACGACATCAGCCCGTTCAAGCTGGTCATTACCGAAGGCAAGCTGACAATCGAATGACCGCGCCGCTGCCCCGCGTTGTATTTGCATTACTCGGCGGATCGGCGCGAGGGAGCGAAAAGATGGCGCAAGCAGACCTGGCCAAACGCCGGCGCATCATGCAGCGGTCCATGAAGCTCGGGCATTGCATCTGCGACCCCCGCAGGCCTTGTCCGTGCGACGTGTTCAAGCGGGACGGCATATGCCACTGCGCCGGCGAGAAGCCCAAAGCCGCCGCCGCCGGCCAGGTCAAGCTGCTCCAGATGGTCCACAACGCCGGCTGCGCGTCGAAGATCGCCCCCGGCGACCTCGAAGCGGTCCTCCAGCGGCTGCCCGCCGTAAACGATCCGGCCGTGCTCTCCGGCATGCCCGCCGGCGACGATGCCGGAATCTACCGGCTGACCGACGATCTGTGCCTCGTCCAGACCGTCGACGTGATGACCCCCTGCGTGGACGACGCCTACACCTTCGGGCGGATATGCGCCGCCAACTGCCTGTCCGACGTGTACGCGATGGGCGGCGTGCCGCGCACGGCCCTGAGCGTGCTGGCGTTCCCGTCGGACACCCTCGACACGGAGATCATCTACCAGATGACGCGCGGGGCGATGGCCGTCTTCGCAAAGGCCGACGTGGCGCTGCTCGGCGGCCACAGCATAAAGAACGAGGAGATCCTGCTTGGCTTCGCGATAACCGGCACGGTCGCCGCCGCCGCGGCGGTGCGCCACGAGACGGCCAGGCCGGGCGACGTTATAGTGCTGACCAAGCCGCTCGGCACCGGCGTGCTGGGGTTTAGCCGCCAGATAGGCCGGCCCGGGGGCGACGAAAACGCCCAGGCCGAGTCGATGGCGACGCTCAACCGCGCCGCCGCCGAGGCCATGAACGAGGTCGGCGCATCGGCCTGCACGGACGTGACGGGCTTCGGCCTGTTCGGGCACCTCATCAGCCTCTGCCGCCATTCCGGCGTGACCGCCCAGATCCTTGCCGACCGCCTGCCCGCCTTCGACGGGGCCCTGGCCGCCCTGGCCGACGGCGTAGTGCCCGGGGCCGTCGAGCGCAACAGCGAGTACGTCGGCGACGACCTGAGCGTCGCTGACGGCGTCCCGGAGGCCGCCGTCCTGCTGGGCTACGACGCCCAGACCTCCGGCGGGTTGATGATCTGCGTCCCGCAAGAGCGGCACGAGAAGCTCCTGGCCGCACTGACGGCCCGCGGCACGATGGCGGCGACTATCGGGAGAATCGTCGGGCCCTCCGACGGCAAGATCGTCGTAACGCTCGCCGGCCAGGATGCCTCGGCCGCACCGGTCAAGACGGTCGTCGACGAACTGCCCCACTCCGCCGAGAAGACGGCCGCGGCCGCAGCGCCGACATCGCCGGCGTGCTGCGCGTCAGCGGCGCCCAGGGAGGCGGCGGGCGCATCCGGCGCCGCGGGCGACGACAAGAGCACCGTCGCCCGCACGATCGAGGCATGGACAGCCCTGCTGAAGGCCAGCGCCGCCGACGGGGCTATCGACGCCAAGACCAAGGAACTCATAACCTACGCGCTGGTGATCCTGGGCCGTTGCGGGCCGTGCCTGCGGCTCCACCACGACAAGGCCCTCAAGATGGGCCTGTCGCCCGAGCAGTTGGCTGAGGCGCTCTGGCTGGCGGTGTTCATCGGCGGCGCGCCCGTGAAGTTGTTCTACGATGAAACACTCGCCGCCGCCGCGTACCGCAAAGCCTGAGAACGTGTATGAAAACCGCGTTTGGCCGTAGCACGGGCATCCCCGTAAGGGGTCCTGCGGACCTGCCCGTGAGTCGCAGGGGCGTCCCGCCCCTGCTCCCGCGGCTGTTCCACGGGCCAGAGGCCCGTGGGACTCATGGGCGGGACGCCCATGCTACGGTTTTCATACACGTTCTAGACAGGCTTCAAACCACGATAGGCCCAGGACTCGCGGAACCGCCCTGCTCGTTGTTTTCACATGCGCGGCGCGCCCATAACGGGGCTTGCCGGCCCCCTCGTCGGTGTCTTGGGTTGCGTCGTTGTTTCTTCCCGGCTGTCGGGCGCCCCTGGACTTGGCTCGGGGTAAACCGCCGGCTGATTCAGGTGCTCGACCATTTCCGCCGGCGGCCAGGGCGTGTGGGTGATCCAGGGGGCGATGTTTTTGCGGACGAAGCTGGTGGTCGTCGCGGCCTGGTGGGGGGTGATGCGTATGCCGCGAAGCATGCCGACCGTCACCGGCATTTTGAAGAGCCTGGCGTCCCGCATGGCAAAGCCGGTTCGCCCGGCCGAGGCCGAGCGCGTGCCGTCAACGTTGCCCATCGCCGCGGTGCCGATGCCCAGCACGGCCAGGTCGAACGGGTTGCTGACGCTGACGATGCCGTATCGCGTGTTCTTCAGGGCCGGCCTGAGGTCGTAGTCGGCCGAGAGGCTCGCCGCGATCAGTATCGCGCCGGTGACGGGCTTGGCGTCGCGGAGCCTGGACAGGGCCTCCAGCGCGAAGACCGCCACGCCGCTGCCTCCGCTGTGCCCGACGAGGAATACCGGGCGGCCCCGGTAGGCCCGCTGGTACTCGTAGATCCGCAGCGTCAGCTTCTCGGCCTGCTCGCGGTTGCGCCCGACGTCCATCTGGTTGAAGGCCATTCCCAGGCCGGGCACCGGCATGCCCCACTCGAAGGTCTCTATCCGCTGGGCGACGCCGCCCTCGATGAGCCCCTCGCGGATCGACTCGCTGCTGATGCCCTTGCCCTCGATGCCCGGCAGGATCACCACCAGCCCGCGGTCGATCCGGGCGATCTCGTCGGACATGGTATCGGCGGACGAGCCGCACCCGCCGGCCAGAACGCACGTCGCCAGAACGCTTGCCGCAACAAGGCACTTCATCATCATTCGCACTATCCTGGTCAATCGTATGGTCCGACCGCCCGGCTGATCCAGTCGGGCTGTGACAATTATAACACGCGCCGCACACCCCGCGCCGGAACGCGCGAAAAAACCATCCACGTTCGAGGAAACCCCCCGCCGGGCAAGCCGGTTAAACACTTGCGGACGGGGCAGCCCAGTCATCGGCGGGCCGCGGCCGCTGAAAGTCAGACTGTGCGAACTGGCGCCGCCATGTTAAATACAACCGGCGAAAAGAGGTGAATAATGCGAAACCTTCTGATAGTGGCCGTTGCCGCCGCCCTTGCGATTGCCTGCTCGACGGGATCAGCGGCGGAGAAATACCGCTCGGCGCAGGACGTTGCCTGGTCCGCCGACGGCACATGCCTGGCCGTCAGCGACCGCACCGGCGGGGCAGTCGCGATCATGGACTCATCCGGCAAGCTCCTTCGCGAGGCGCCCCTCAACGGCAAGCCGTGGGGATTGGCGTTCGGAGCGGGCAACACCTGCTACGTGGCCGAGTACGACGCCGGCGCCGTCGCCGAAATCGACGCCGCGTCCGGCAAGGTCCTGCGGCGGCTGAAGGTCGGGCCCAAGTCGGCCGACCTGGCCGTGGCGCCGAAGAGCAACCTGCTGATCGTCGGCGACTACGGCCTCAAGTGCGTCTCGGTCGTCGACCTCGCCACCGGCACGGAGAAGGCCCGGATCGATCTGGACTCCCATCCCCAGGGCATCGCCGTCAACGCCGACGAGACCGTCGCGATGGTCGCTAACCTCCTGCCGTTCGGCAACGCCACCGACGCCGCGCACGCCTCCTGCATCACTGTCATCGACCTCAAGGGCCTCAAGAAGGCCGCCGAGATCAAGCTCACGCCCGGCTCGACGGGCGTCCGCGGCGTGGTCTTCAGCCCGGACGGCAAGTGGGCCTACGCCGCGCACGCCCTCGGGCGGTTCACCCTGCCGACTACGCAGCTCGACCGGGGCTGGGTAAACACAAACGCGATGACCATTATCGACGTGCAGAACAAGAAGCTCTACGCCACCGTCCTGCTGGACCGGCTGATGGAAGGCGCCGCCGACCCGTGGGGCCTGGCCGTATCGAAGGACGGCAAGTGCCTCTGGATCACCCTGTCCGGCGTGCACCAGGTGGCGAAGCTCGACCTCGAAAGCCTCCACCTGCTGATGGAAGGCAAGGATATCCCCGCCGACAAGCCCGCCCCCGGCGGCGTGCCGCGACACCTCTCGACGGTCTGGGCCGAGATCAAGAAGGACCCCACAAAGCGGACCGCGCTGGCCAACGACCTGGCCGCTCTGTACGGCGCGGGGCTGCTCGTCCGCACGAAGATCGACGGCAACGGCCCGCGCGGCCTGGCACTGTCGCCCGACGGCAAGAAACTCGCCGTCGCCTGCTACTTCACCGGCTCGGTAATCCTCGTCGACCCCGACAGCGACAAGACCATCGCCGCCGCCCCGCTGCCCAACCAGCCCAAAATGGACAGCCCACGGCAAGGCGAGATGATCTTCCACGACGGCACGTACTCCTTCCAGCACTGGCTTAGCTGCGCCACCTGCCACCCCGACGGCGCCAGGGCCGACGGGCTCAACTGGGACCTGCTCAACGACGGCATCGGCAACCCCAAGAACACCCGATCGCTGCTGCTGGCGGACAAGACCCCCCCGTCGATGAGCCTCGCCGTCCGCCCCGACTTCTCCGTCGCCAGCGCCGCGGGGTTCAGGTTCATCCTCTTCCGCGAACCCCAGCTGCAGGAACTCCAGGCCGTCAAGGACTACATCAAGTCCCTCACGCCGGAGAAGAGCCCATACCTCGCCCCTGACGGAAAGCTCTCGGCCAAGGCCCGGAAGGGCAAAACGATCTTCGAGTCCGGCAAGGCCGCCTGCACCACGTGCCACCCCGCCCCGCTGTTCACCAACCTCAAGTTGTACGACGTCGGCAGCCGCGGCGAACTGGACCGGAAGGATTCCGCCTTCGACACGCCGACACTCATCGAGCTCTGGCGGACCGCCCCGTACCTCCACGACGGCTCGGCCCCGACGCTCCGCGATGTGCTCATCGACCGCAACAAGAAGGACACGCACGGCTCGACCAGCCAGCTCAAGCCCGACGAGGTCGACGCGCTTATCGAGTACCTCCTGTCGCTATAGCGACCCGCCGCATAAGCTGTCCCTGCCGCCGCCGGGCGGCGGGACAACCGGAAACCATCGGCAAACCAGCGGCGCCGCGGCCCACAAGCTCGGCGCCGTTGTCTTGCGCCCCGGAGGCCCGCTCGCCGTGCCGGTCGAGCCGGACGGGTCGGCCTATTTCGAGGTCCCGGCGCTTCGGCCGGTCTTCTTCGTCGCGCTGGACGCCAACGACATGTCCGTCAAACGGATGCAGAGCTTCGTGCAAGGCCGCGTCGACGTCTACGCCGCTGACCGGGCCTACTGGAAATCCTTCTGGTTCCAGCCCGAAAAGGCAAAGTAGCAGTCTCGCCGCGGTCACGCCGGATACCGGCCCCGCGCTTCTCTGGAACAGACGCGCTTTCTGGAACTTGACATCCATCGCCACAGCCGCTACATTGAGCAAAGTCAGGGCCGTTAGCTCAGTTGGCTAGAGCGCCTGCTCGACACGCAGGAGGTCACTGGTTCAAATCCAGTACGGCCCATACGTAAACCCCTGAGGAATAAGAGGTTTATATTTGCGCCAAGATAATAGTGAGTATTGCCGTGAATAACTCGCCGCGGATTGGCCGCGGAATGACGCTCATCTCGCCTTCTTTCTTGGCCTGATCCTGTGCGGCAACAAGATCATCCGCCCCCAACTTCTGGGGCTCTTTTCATCTCTGTGACTCTGTGCCTCTGTGGTAGTCTGTTATTCTGGTTGCGGCCTGCCGTGGGGACTGCCATGCTCCCAATCCCAGGCCGGCGGTCAGTTTTTCAGGAGGTTGGCGACGAATTCCAGGGCGGTTTGGGCGGCCCCGAGGCTGGGCCTGTCGCCGACGGCGGGCGGATCGACCATGGCCCAGCCGTCGTAGCCCAGGACCCGCAGCGCCTGGACGACCGCGCCGAAGTCCACGTTTCCGGCCCCCAGCGGCACGGTGTAGTCGGGCTGGGCGCCCTCGACGATCTTCACGTCCCTGAAGCGGACCATCGCAAGGTCGCTTGCGCCGAGTTTTCGCAGGTCGGTGGGGGCGTCGAGCTTCCGGGCGGCGGCGATGGCGGTGTTGCAGCAGACTTTCACGTCGCCGGTCTTGCCGAGCTGATTGAGCATGAAGTCCTGCTGGTGGAACGGCAGGGTGCTTTCGACTACCAGTACGACGCCGGCCTGCTCGGCGTGCTCGACGAGGTCCAGCAGCGCCCCCGTGGCGCGGGTAAGCTCATCCTCGACCTCGATGGTGTTCTTGCCGAAGAAGGGCAGAATGACCATCGCCGCCCCCGCATTGGCCGCAGTGCCAAGAGCGCGGATGATGAAATCGACGTTTCGCTCGATGGTTTCAGGCCGGCCTATAAGGGCGGGCTCGTCGCGGAGGAACGTCAGGCAAAGGCCCGCGATTGCCACGCTGGAGGACTCGGCGGCGCCCTTGATCTGCTCGGCGTAAAGGGGATGGGTGATGGCGGCCGCCATGCCCGCCGACGGGTAGTCGACCTCGATTCCCGCGGCCCCCAGTTGCGCGGCCTGGCCGAAGGCCTCGGGGAGGTCGTGGGCGGGAAGTGATCTTTGGGTGATGCCTATGCGCATAAGCCTGTTTCAGTGCCCCAGACTCGCGGGCCAAACCAAACCATGACCGTGTCGCTCAATGTCGCGGCTTTACGCCTTAGTTAAATATCGTCATTCCGCCCCCTGGATCACCAGACAAATCAGCCGGCCTTGGCCGGCGTTGGCGATGGTGTGTGCTTCGCCGGGCCCAAACTCGGCAATTTGCCCGGCCGGCAAGAGATGCGGCTTGCTTGCGGTGAGCGTGGCTTGCCCTGAGCCTGTCGAAGGGGCTTGCCCTGAGCTTATCGAATGGGCCGAACCCGCGACAACGTAATACGCGCACGGTCCGGCCGCGGGGAGGCATTTCTGGCCGGCCTCCATGCAGAGCAGGTCAATCCGGAATGATTTGCCGCGAGCCAGGTGTACGTGCTGCGGTGCGGTCGAGGCGAAGCGCGTTGATGATGTCCATGCGAACACCTCCGCTGGGCCGGAAACAGGGACGCACCTCCGCCGCTGTTTGGCGGCGCCTGTGCCCATTTTCGCGTTCCGGCCGGGGGCACAGGCCCGGGCGTTACGGCTTGTCGGGCGGCGGCTCGGCGGGTACCGGATTGATCTCCTTGTCGAGTTCGTCCTTGAGCGAGGAATCCCTGTCGCGCATCTGGGCCCCGCCGGCCGGCAGAATGCTGATCTTTTGGTCGACGGTGCCCTTGGTCACCTCGAAGCTATGGATGTGGCTGCCGGCTTGCCACGAGCACTTGGCGGGCAACTGGTTGGTCGGGATCAGAAGGTCGTACTGAATGCTGCCCATCGGCGGGACCATGCCGACTTCCTTTCGCCCATCCTGCGGGGTCGTCACGTACACGTCGAGGGTGTCGCCGGTCAGGTTGAAGAACGTCAGGGACACCTGCTTGCCGCACCCGCCCAGTAGCGCCGCGCCCAGCACTATCAACCACACTTGCCGTCCGCGAATCATGGCCATAACCATTTCTCCCACGCCTGTCAGACCTTGTGAAATGACTTTCCAACCAGACTATTATTGCCCGCCCGGCGCCAAAATGCAACAAGACGCCGACGGATAAAGCCTTTTAGTTGGCAGGGATTCAGGGGATGAAGGGGATGAAGGGGATGAAGGGGATGAAGGGGATGAAGGGGATGAAGGGGATGAAGAAGCAAGTTCTCAACGCAGAGATCGCAGAGATCGCAGAGAAGACGCTCTTCCCGAAATGGCTGGGTATCGCAGGCAACTTGGCTTCTATGGGCTGAAGGCATCGCTTTCGAGGAAACAGGAGAACACCCTGTGCCCCGGATCGGCGGAGAATCGTAGGGAAGTGGCAAGACGCCTGTTTCCCCGAAAGCGATGCACTCTTGCCGCCAGGGGCCATATTAGTGCAACTCTCTCCCAGGGGCGACAGCCTCTTGCTCTGCGCCCTCTGCGTGCTCTGCGTTGAAATGCTGTTTTCAGTCTTTCCCCTACATCTCCGCTAACAGGAGGTGCGGGGGATTGCCCGTGGAAATCGCCGCCGCGCCGGGTATTCTACAGCCATGCGAGTGGCACTGGCACAACTGGACCCGGTCGTCGGCGACATTGCCGGCAACGTCGAGCGTCTCGGCGAGGCCATAGACCGCGCCGCCGCGGCCGGGGCGGACCTTGTGGTCTCGGCCGAACTGTCCGTGCTGGGCTATCCGCCCAAGGACCTGCTGCGCAAGGAGCGGTTCGTCGCCGACAGCGTGGCCGCCGTCGAAAGGCTCGCCGCCCGCTGCACGAAGAGCGCGGCCCTGGTGGGCTTCGTAAGGCCGACACCCGGCGCGGCGGGCAGGCCCTTGCAGAACGCCGCGGCCCTTCTGGCCGGCGGCAGGATCCAGCTCGTCCACGTCAAGACGCTGCTTCCGACTTACGACGTGTTCGACGAGACCCGCTACTTCGAGTCGGGCAGCAGGCCGAAGTGCATAACCATCCGCGGGCGGAAGATGGGCCTGAGCATCTGCGAGGACATCTGGGACGCCGCCGCCCTCGGGCGGAATATCTACGGCGACGACCCCATCGGCCTGCTCGCGGCCGACGGTGCCGAGGTGGTGATAAACATGGCCGCCAGCCCGTACCAGATGGGCAAGGCGGCCTTGCGCGAGGAGCTTTTTGCCCGCCAGGCCCGGCGCGTCGGCTTGCCGATCGTATACGTCAACCAGGTCGGCGGAAACGACGAGTTGATCTTCGACGGCTCAAGCTGCGTCGTCGACGCCGGCGGGGTCGTCATCGCGCGGGCGAAGAGCTTTCAGCAGGACCTGCTCATGGTGGACCTGCCGGGCAAAGGGTCCCAGGGGCAAGCCGGAGCAGGGCAGGCCCCTTCGACAGGCTCAGGGCAAGTCGCCGCGGGCGGTCGCGTCGAGCCGGTCGGCGACGAGATAGCCCGCCTGTCATCGGCGCTGAAGCTCGGCCTGCGGGACTACGTGACCAAGTGCGGTTTTCGCAGCGTGGTCCTGGG
>Ga0315279_10004546_pt1 | contig 18563 bp, 18 predicted proteins | sample YL17G06_20_MG_FD_203694 | JGI IMG/M metagenome (GOLD analysis project Ga0315279, IMG submission 203694) | Sediment microbial communities from Yellowstone Lake, YNP, Wyoming, USA - YL17G06_20 | ecosystem: Environmental > Aquatic > Freshwater > Lake > Sediment | place: USA: Wyoming | collected... | reverse complement strand
CAGGACGTGGAGTGGGCGTTGAAAACAGCGGAGTGCAACCGTGACGTAATCAACATTGAACCTTTAGGAATGTTTGAGCATGCTGTCGTATGCAAGCTTGGAACCGACGCGGCTGGACTAATGCCGAGAATAGGCAGAAAACTGCAACAAGCAACATTCAACATATTCAACCCAAGAAAAATCATCGAATTCCTCGGAGACGACTCAACCCTGCTCACTTCCTAGTTGCGAGGGCACTACCCCCCCTATAAATGCCTTGAATAACCATCGCTATTTGACCAAGAATTGCTATTTTGCACGTAGCGTCTCGGTTAGAGGTTTTGTTCTGTGGTGGGCCGGACCGGACTTGAACCGGCGACCTTTGGCTCGTAAAGCCAATGTCCTAACCAAGCTAGACGACCGGCCCCCTGATTTTCAGTAATTGAGCCTTTATTTAAGAGATTTGGGTCAATGGTATCTTGACCACTTAGGTCAATAGGGCTTGGATTATTTTGCTTTAGAATACTCTCTGTATATTCTAAGCTTTGTTTATGATACTCAAACTTGGGCTTACCTGATATTGAGCTAACATAATGTCTTACTCTATAGTAGTTCTTTCCAATATGCTGTAGATAGCCTATGTTTCCACATACTTCACATCTGATTTTCATCTTGTTATTCCTCTTTGTTTTAGATTGACCTGGTCCTTGGGTCAATGTTAACATATAAAGACCATTAAAGATCGATCTGTAATAGTGAAAAATGCCTTATTACATCTTATTTCTGAGGTATGATCTGCATGTGTTTTAAAACACTCTTCAGAACCTAATGGGCTCACTAAAATACATTCTATAGAATATGATTATGTAAACTGTAACTAGCATATCCTTAGAGAATATGATTCCCTTTTTCTATTGAGTTTCTAAGAATATGGAGGGTCAGAAGACCACACACTTCTTTCTTTATGTAAGCTTATCACATGACTAAGTTGAGCTAAGGTATCCATCATTTGATGGAAGAACAAACAATCTCTAGGTGTATCTACACCGTTATAAGTACTATATTATATTATTATACGTACGTACTTCAGATAGAACAAATACTTACTGTAAGACGTAAGAATAAGCTAGTGTCAACATGGGTGAGGAATTAGTACCTATTACCCCAATAGAGTACCAAAGTAAGAGAAACAGAATAGTGAGATATTTCGGTTATAAGCTGACTGATTTTGATGCAGACACATTGATTTCTGTTATGAAGAAGATTGACACCAAGTTAGCTCCAAAGATATGGCAAGAATCTGGAATGACATTCTATGAATACCCAGATAAACCATTAATCATAATCAAAGAAAGAGATTTCTACACCACAAAGGAAATTCTGAATACCTTCAACAAGAAGCAAGTAAGACAACAAGCTTCAATCCTGCTGAGAATACTAAAAGACAACAATCTAGCTGACTACAAAAAGAGAACAGCTATTCAAAGATGGAAATTCGTACCTGGGAAATACAGAGAGGAAAGCAAGGAGAAGACTTAGCTTTGCTTGTATCATACAATATACGGAAGATCATCTAAGATGATCTTTGATAAGTAAAACTTAGAATCAAGATGGTTATTGATACATTTTTCCATAGTTCTTGCATAGAAGGTAGTAATCTTCCATAACTAGACATAGATTTCTTTCACACTGAATTTTCTTCTGTAAATCAAGACTGAAAGCAGTGTTACCATTATAAACAGTGGTAGAATTAGAAATAATGGAAACTCTGGAATCATAGCTACAGACATGATCTGATTCTGAAATTCGGCAACTGACGACTTGAACTCCACGCACATAATTTTTGGTTCTTTATCAAAACCATATGCCGTAAGAATCCATGAGGTTGTTAGGGAATTACCTGGCAAGAGAATCTGATTTATCGTTCTGTTTTCAGAAACACCTATTTCCTCATGTGTATCATCAATGTAAGTCACATTTATGGCATTTATGTGAATCCATCGTATCGTAATGTTTTCTTCATAATCATTTGTAATGGTTGCATTCCCATAACATCTCCATTTGCTATCAATATCCAGCCTAAAATATCCAGTAACTAAAACGGGAAAATCATGAGTCCCTTGAACTCTGAAATTATCAAATGAAACATATGCATTTCTTGCTCGTAGTCCGACTTTTCCAATTCCATATTCATCATCAGCTCCAGAGAACATCTCCTGATTGTTAACGAAGCATGTGAACTTGTTTCCATGAATCTCGACTCTGAGGTCGTACTCTGTGTTTGATTGAATAGGATTTGTTCCAGGTGGTGTCCATACAATGTTAACTCCGTATCCTGGGTTCTGGGATGTGTATTTGCCGATTCCCATGTTGTCATACTCATTGCTCAGTTCAAAGGAATAATAGTGCTCATCGTCAATGTATCTGAAGACTATGCCTGCTCTGAATCCAACTTCAGTGTCGCTGAATCTGAGTTTTGTTTCAATTGCACAATCAGTCAAGTTCAATCCATTTACAGTTGAAATACCATTCTCAACTATGCCTACAGTGACGAAGTATTCTCCATTGACAACATTCCAGGTTCCTAAGTGCTCTGTCCAACCATCTGCAACACCATCATTGAAATCATCAAAGAAGGTCGTTTGATCTGATAATTTTGCCAGTTGAGTATGAAATGCTAGTAGACTTACTGATAGCAGTGTCAACAGTACTACTGTAACCATTCTATTCAGCAATTCCCTATCTCCTATTAATAATACGTTTAATCAGCAAATAGCATTTGTGGAAAAGTCTTCTATAACAAGCTATTTCAATGATTAAGTCTTAGACAATCTTAGCTGGATCAGATAGGATGAACGTTGATGAATTATCATTTTGTTGTATGATATCTTACTCTGTTTCTTGTTCATATTCACTAACTACATTAAATACACTAATTCTAATCGATGTTAATGGATGCAAGCAATCTTTTTAAACACTTCATTCTAAGATGAGACTGGGAATTACAATGAACGTATATGCCTCAGAGAAGTGTCTAAGAGAAACCATCGAATCATTCAGGGAGAGCTTTAGGAAACTAAGACCTGATGAACAGAGACTGGCAGAAGAAAAGGGTTCAGGATCATCTTTCCTTGCCCCATGTCAAATCGAAGTGCTGAATTTTGAAGGAAGTGAGACGATTCTTTGGTTGGTAGTTCATGACGACACCGCTTCAGATATGCAGTTCACATTCCACACAGGAATAAAAAGAATTGAAGAGAGTGATTTTGCAAAGAAATACACATTTCCTGTGGATATCTCAAGGCTTTCAAGTACTAGTTTTCATGGTCTGACTATCTTGACTGAAGATTGGTGCCTGTCTCTCAGTGGTGCAGAGCGACATCCTACGATGTTAGCACAAGTGATGCTTTCACATCTAAGAGAAACTATTAGGAATGAACAAGTCAAAACCATAGAACGCAGTACTGAAGGCTTGAAGGAAAGCATAACGAGAGTACCTGAGAAACAGCTTAGAGAAGAGCTTCTGACAAACACCGGGCAAATAGATACTGCTCTAAAAGAGATAAAACGAATTGATGAAGACCTTGGCAAAGTGAGGCAATTAGTGGGAACCTCCAAAGAGTATCAAGACTGGAAACTTCTTATTACGGATGTTGACAGACTGAAGGGAGAGCACGTGCCTCGTGAAGTCTTTGATGCCAATATCAAGGAACTTAATACTCGTATTGATTCCTTCAAAGAAATAAAAGATGGTTATGAGAAGATGTTGACTCAACAGACTGACTTCATGAAACAACAGGCAGGAGTAATGAAACAGCAATCAAGTTTTATTACTTGGATAAAGTATGCAACAATTCTATTGCCTATTGCAGTAATATCTGTCCCAATTATAGAAATAATCCGCTATCTTTTGGGTATGCACTGAGATGGGTGCTCTATGGAACCAGAAGTTCACATCATTGAGAAATATTTTCAAGAGATTATGCATTGTTTGACCATGACCAACATAAAATGTGAGGGCGGAAAGGAAATAGATCTATTGGCTATCCATCCTCAGACCTTGGAGCGATATCATGTGGAAGCCAGAGTTTCCACTGCATCCAGACTAAGGATAGAAGCCACATACACAGAGAATAAGAAATATCACAAAAATGGAATCGACTATTTTTCCAGAGAGAAATTTGATGATAAACGGGTTCTTAGGAAAATAGGTGACATATTTGGAAACAAGCCTTACAGGAAATGGCTAGTCGTCTGGGATATCCAAGATCCTAGATATGTTGTGATGGAAGAGGCTAAGAAGAAATTCGGAATTGAAATCATTCTCATGGGAGACCTGCTTAGCGATATGATAGAGAAAATTGATGCAAAAGGATCTAGAGATGATGTTTTAAGGATTATTGAATTCCTGTCAATTAACAAGAGAGTCGAGCAAAGATTCGAGAGTAAAATAGAAAAAAAGCGGTCACGTGCTTTGTCTAGAAGGACGAAGTGTCCTAACTGTGGTTATAACGACAGAATTGTTATACATCCCGAGACTGAAAGAATTCACAGAGGAGACACAATAAAGATTCAAACTGTCCTTGTTTCCGATGAAACTGTCATATGCCCAAAATGCGGAAAAGAAATTGCAAAGCTTGGAGAAGTCATTCATAGAGGTTTTGAGCATGATGTTTCTTAGACTGGATTGCTCTAACTGAGTGTATGTTCAGAATCGTGTTGTAACAACACTTTCAGACTATTTCATTCAGGAATATCTGAGGTATTTTCAACAAATAATCTAGTTAGCCTTTCTTATAGAACCTTTCTTCACAAGTCTAATAACGCAATCCAGTATAATCAATCATTGTTGACATTGGAGTGGGAGCATGTCAAGAATAATCATTGGTACATTCCTTCTATTGGGTATTGTGATTCTTATCATAGGTAGCTATGTTGGTTCTCAATTCGAGCTGAGAGAAGCATTGTACTATAATCAAGGCAATACGCTGCAACCTGACATAAAGACGATAAGAGTTTATCCTTATGTTTTGGATGGAATGAGAATAATGTGGATTGGCGGAATTATGGAAATCTTTGCATGCATTGCAGCATTAATGTCGAGTTACCCTAGAGAAGAAGAGATAGTACTGCCAAACACCAAAGAGAAAACAGAAGAATAGTCTTCTCTTACCTTTTCCCCATTAGATAGCACTGAAGGAGAACTTCTTGAAATGATTGTGAATATCCCAACAACTTGGCATTTCTTGTCAAGAAGCTGTTTATGACTTAGTTTTTAATACGTAATCAAGCGATATCATAGCTAGGTGTCAATAGTGGTTGATGTACAGGCAATATCTGTAACCATTGCTTCTGCTGGTGTATTTGTTGCAGCTGTCTATTATGTTCTGCAGATCAGGCATCAGAATAGAATGAGACAAACTGACACGTTGATGAGGCTGTATTCAACTTGGGGAAGCAAAGAATATCGGGATTCAATGACGAGAGTAAATCTTCTGGAGTTTGAAGACTATCAAGACTTTTTACGGAAATATGGTCCATGGCAGAGAGATGCACCATTGATGATGGCGATCTGGAATATTAGTGATTTCTTTGAAGTAATGGGTGTTCTTGTGCACAGAAAACTTTCAGACGCTAGTCTTATTGCCGACATGTTTCCTGTAGTTCTTGCATGGGAGAAACTAGGGCCTATACAAAAAGAACGAAGAAAAGAACTCAACATGCCGACATTATTCGTGTGGTTCGAGTGCCTCTACGATGAAATAAAGAAAAGAGAACAAAAACTTAAGCAATCAGAAGCTTAGTGTTTGTTCTAATTGTCTAAGTGCCTCTAAGGTTCTATCTCTTAATTCTTTGAATGAAGGACTCCAGTAATGTCTTAAGAATATTGATGGTGGGATACGTCCTTGAAGTAAGTCAACCTCTTCTTTGATAAGATTATGTCTTACCATGAAACTACCATAGAAATCTCTTAACTCGTTTATCCTAACCTTCAAACCATTTCGTTCAAGTCTCTTTCTTATCTGCTCATAGGTCACTGGTTCACTGTTAGCTATCTCTGAAACCAGTGATTCCCCAATAATTGAGATGTAAACATTCTTAGTATTTCTTAGAAAGACTTCTTTAAACATGAAATGCTGCAATGCACTAAACTCGCTATTGTAATAGATTGACATTTTACCCTTTCTTGAAAGCTCAATGATTTTATTAAAAGAGATTATGCCCTCTTCCTTTCTTACACCTGAATTCAGAAGAAACCTGAGAAGCAATCTTTCGTTTTCTCTGAGTAATGAAATAGCCTGAGCATACCATTCTAGCAGATCAGTAGTCTGATTATTGTAGATTCTTATGAAAGAAGCAAAAACGTCAGGTCTAATCATCTTAACGCCATAACTCTTAAGCCTTTGTTTAAACTCTTCATGGACACCAAGAAACTTTGATAATATAATCAGTGACTTGATAGTGTTGTTTAGAGTGCCTTTTGGTATTGTATCTATCTCTCTAAGATTTCCATAAAGCAAATGATGATATCTCTTCGTGTATGTCAATATTGTTGGAACGTAGGTTTTAGAATACTTCTTTCCTATCCAGTTAATGAACTCTAGCCACTCTTGATTATTATTAGAAGTATTGGAAGGCTCGTAAAGCCAATGTCCTAACCAAGCTAGACGACCGGCCCCCCTTTTTCACTGATTCTAGAATAGCCGTTTTATTAAAGTTTCACTCCGTTGGCAACAGATATAAAGCGATCACTTCTTATACTGCTGAACAAAAAAACGATACCAACAACTCGACAAACAAGCAAAGTAGGCATTATCATGACTGATTTGAAAAGAATCCTAGTAACTGGAGCCGGAGGACCTGCAGGCATAAACTTCGTCATGTCACTAAGGATCGCTCCTGAAAAAATGTTTTTAGTTGGAACAGAAGCCAACCAGCACTTCATCCATCTTGCCACAACAGACAAGAAATACCTAGTCCCCAAAGCCACAGAACCCGAATACATTGACAAGCTAAACGAAGTTATCCGAAAAGAAAAGATCGAATTCTTTCACGCGCAGCCTGATATTGAAGTGGAGGTCATATCGGCAAACCGCGAAAAACTGAAAGCACCAGTTTTCCTGCCTTCAAAAAAGGCAGTGTCAGCTTGCCAAGACAAACTGGAATCTGCAAAACTATGGAAGAAGAAAAACATCCCCGTCGCGAAGTTCGTGGAAATACGAGACGAAACGGACACCGACAGAGCCTTTGAAGAGCTAGGAAAGCCCATCTGGATCAGGGCGAGGCACGGCGCAGGCGGAATAGGGAGCACTCCAGCTTACAACAAGGAAACAGCTTCAGCATGGATCGCCTACTGGAAAGCCCGCAAGATGGAATGGAATTTCATCGCTCAAGAACACTTGCCCGGCAGAAACATGGCCTTCCACAGCCTCTGGAAAGACGGTGAACTTGTCACGTCCATGGCTCGAGAGCGTATCGAATACATTTACCCGCATCTTGCTCCTTCAGGCATAACGGGTACACCAGCCGTTCAAAGAACAATCCACGACAAAGCCGTGAACGAAACCGGAACCAAAGCCGTCCTAACCATCGACCCGAACTTCAACGGAATCGCATGCGTAGACCTCAAAGAAAACAAAGAAGGCACACCATGCGCAACCGAGATCAACGCGGGCAGAATGTTCACCACATCATTCTTCTTCCCATTCGCCAGCAAAATCCTGCGCAAAGACTACTACGCCAACCTCCCATACCTATACGTAAAACTGGCATTCAAAGAGAGCATCCCCGACATACCGAAGTACAATGTCCTACCTGAAAATGTTTATTGGATTCGCCACATCGACGCACCCGCAAGGCTGATCAAAGATAGACAAGTCATCGGAGAAATGTACCATTGACAAAAGCAGTAATATTTGACTTAGACGGCACACTCATCAACCTGCCAATAGACTACGACAGGCTTTTCCAAGAACTCAGCAAAATCATGAAAACAAAAAACGTACACCCCATAACGACAACCGTTGCCAGACTGGATGAAAAGACGAAAAAGAAAGCCTTCGAGATATGGGAAAGCATAGAACTTGACGCTCTTGAAAGAATGACGGTGAACGACGAAGGAATGAATCTCTACAGAAGATTCTCTGACAAGCCTAAGGCCCTAGTGACCATGCAAGGCAAAACCCTAACTCAAAACGCGTTTGAAAGCCTGGGCATTTCCTTTGACTGCGTGATCACAAGAGAAGACAGCTTGAGCAGAAAAGAACAGCTCAGGATCGCTGCAGATGGACTGAAAAACCCCCTCAAAGACACACTGTTCATTGGGAACACCGATGAAGACGCTAATTCGGCAAAAGAGACAGGATGCCAATTCCTGAGGGTGGGAGAATGAAAATCTGGTACGATGCATGCACGGGCAAACACGTAAGATACGGCGTAGCTACAGCAAACCGCCTCAGAAGCATGGGACACGAAGCTCTACTAACCACAAGAAAGCACCCTGACACACTAGCAGTCGCAAAGTTTCTCAACGAGAAATTCACAGTCATCGGAAAATACAACCCCGAGTCCTTAACAACACGACTGGAAGGAGGACTACGACGGCAACTTCAGTTTTGCAGGCTTTTCCAAAAAACCCCTTTCAACGTAGCTGTCTCACACGGCTCCGTGGATGAATGTCGAGTGGCGTTCGGCCTTGGAAAACCCATCATAACAACCGTTGACACACCCTATGCAGACGCCGTGCACAGACTCACGCTCCCCCTCACAAACTACATAGTTGCATCAAACGCAATCCCAAAAGAAAAACTGCAAGCCTACAATCCCACGGCAAAAATGATAGGCTTTGACGGTGTGGACGAAGTTGCATGGATCAAAGACTTCAAACCAAAGACACACTACGATTTCGGCAACCCATTGATCGTAGTCAGACAGCTCGAAGAAAAAGCGGCATACACAAAGACCCAAGTGGATATGCTTGGCTTAGCAAAAAAACTGACAAAACTGGGAAAAGTTGTTTTCTTATCCAGATATGTACGCACGTCAGTGAAGGGATTAACCGTTCCTATAGAGTATGTGGATTCAGCCAGCCTCGTGGCACAAGCAGACCTGTTCGTCGGCGTCGGTGGAACCATCACGCGAGAAGCAGCATTGCAAGGAACACCAGCCATAGTCGTCAAAGTCTTTCAAGACCAACAAGTAAATGACTTCCTGACAGAGAAAGGCTTTCCAATATACAACAGCCAACCATCAAACGCGTTCAAACTCGCTGAAAAGCTTCTAAGCCAAAAACATGACACCAAACACTTGCTACACCAACTCGAGAACCCCGTTGATGCCATTGTGGGAATTGTTGGAGAAATTAGCGGAAACAAAGACAATAAGAGCATCGGCTAAGCATTTTGCGATGCTGTTAAGTTATTTGCGATGAAACGAATCTGAGTCTTCTGATCTAAGACAGTAAGACTGCAAGGAGTGGAACAACGATTATGGTTTCCCCTAAGTATCCTATCATTTTCCAAATCGGAAGAGTAGCCAAAGTTTCCTGTAAAAATCATTTGATGAAAGGCGCGTAGCGCGTTGATCTCCAATCATCGGAAGATGCCAAGAAACGCTATCTCAACTATGAGGGTCGCCACGGCGACAGCTACTCCCAGTGTTGCGATAAGTGGTTCGTATCCTCTGACCCTAACTAATAGCGGTCTTACGATGCCTGGTTGGCCTTTTAGCATTGCCATTTCTCCTAATGCACCAAGCGATTTTCTTTTAGACCGAAATTTGTCTAGAGATTCAATAATCTGCCTAAAGGATTCAGGAGTTTTTGCTTTGTGCAGCATCTCAAGAAGCTCCCCAAGAAACGTTACGGTCGCTGTTTTTTCTTCTTTATTTCCGCACGATAACCCCAAGAAAATGGTATCAAAAAGCGGCCAAAAGTTGATATGCCCCGCGAAACCCCAATCGTCCAAGAAAAAACCATGAAAACCGTTGACTATCTCCTCAGCAATGGACCTCATGGAATAACGAAGAGTCAATAGGTGGTTTTCATCCTTGCCTTGACCACTTTCCTCTTCGATCGTCGTAGCAAACAAATAATAAAGCCCAAAATACGCTCTCCATATCGATGACAACTTCAAGTCGTTGAGTGCGATGTAAAAAGCGACATCAAAGCCAAGTGCGAAGAAGGTGCAAGATATTGATATTATTATTTGCGTCGTCAAATCTGAACGGGAGAACATGTATACTGGGCTGAGATATGCAGACAAAACGGATAAGAGAAGAGATATATTAAGGAGTTCCTTCGCTTTTTCTACATATTTGCCGCTGCTCAATATTCTTGGTATTTGGTTTATTGTCTGTATCGTCGTTGCATTAACAAGCGTGTTGTATTTGACTTTTTTGACCAATACTAACAGAGTATACACCACAAAACCTATTGCAAACATTATTAGCAAACGAACAAAAGGGTAGAAAAGCAAATTGACTGATTGATGTTGCACTGCTGCTTGCCACATCGCAAACAGTACATCATACATTGTTTGAAAACAGAACGGAAAGAAAAGAAACAAGAGCTCAAGAAAAAGGAATATCCCAAGCCAGTATTTCTTGGAGTAGACGTCTATTCTTCTGTTCCTTACCATTCCTTCAAACCGTTCGTCTAATGACGTACCGATCTTCCTGATTCTTTGGAGGAACTTCATAAGCTGTCACTCAATTTGTCCTCGGTTTTCCTGCACCACGAAAATTGTGGATAATCTCTAGGGACATAGATAGCAGTAAGTAGCATTTGTCACTTTCGCTCAGGTAAAGTATTCGGTTAGAAGTGATTCTTGTCAGCTTGTTAGCGCCATCACAAATGACTTAACAGAATCAGATTGTGCCTAAGTTTATATGTTACAGAGTGCAATTTTGATGCTTCGGGTGAGGCAGATGTCAAAGGAAACAGTCCTGATTGTTGGTCTAGGCGAAGTCGGCCATTCATTGTTTGACATGTTCAAAGAGAGCGGAAAGTTTGACGTTTATGGCGTTGATATTGACAAGGAGAAAACCAGAATAATAGCTGGCAAAGCTAAGCCGCCAGAAAATATTGATGTAATGCACATCTGCTATCCCTGCAACAAACAAGACAAGTTCGTGCAAATTACCCTAATCTACATAAAGAAGTTCAAACCCAAACTCACGATAATCGACAGCACCGTGCCACCCGGAACAACCAGAAAAATTTACAATTCATCGAAATCGCCCCTTGGTCATTCTCCAATACGCGGGATGCACGCCAACCTAGAAGCGATGAAAAAAGACATACTATTCTGGACCAAATACGTCGGCGGCACAACCGAGAAAACTACCGAGACGGCACAAAAGCACTTCAAAAAACTCGGTCTAAAAGTGAAAGCCCAGAAAAACCCTGAAGAAACGGAATTGGCGAAGCTGTTTGAAACCACTTACAGGGCGTGGATGATAGCTTGCTTCCAAGAGATGCACCGCATCTCAAGATACTTTGGAGCAGACTTCAACGAGGTCGTAGACATGCTCGAAGACATACACCGCCTACGGCTGAACAAGCCTCTTCACCACCCAAGCGTCATCGGCGGACATTGCTTGATCCAGAATACAGAACTGCTCCAGAGCGTGTATGACTCGGAGTTCCTGCGCCTGATCTTGAAGTCAAACGAAAAGAGGAAAGAAGAGATCAAAGAAAAAGAGGTTTACGAAGAAGCAGAAAACGTCAGAAAGCGAACCGAAGCTCTTGAAAAAGAACTCATGAAAAAGCTCGAAATAAGTGACCGATGAAAAATACCTGCCGATTCGGCAAACTAATCTCCTCACTTTCGGAGATAAGACTATCTCAAAAACATTTAAGGCAATAATGTTGTTCTTAGTTTAAGGTGCTGCAATGAAAGTCGTGATGATCAATGATTGCGCTTTCGTCGCAGAGACCCTGCTCAAATACCTCCCACCTCAGATGGAAAAGCAACACATAAAACGCACCCGTGGTGTGTGGAGCAAAACCTTGGGCATAGCTTACGATGTTTGGAGAGTAAAAGGTGACGTTTTTCATGCGCATTATCTTCTCCAAGATTGTTACATTGCAGCACGACTGGGAAAAAAACCGTTGATTGGGCACGCTCACGGTAGTGACTTAAGAAAAAGCCTACACCATCCTCTATGGCGCCGAGTAGTCAAGCACAATCTGAAAAACTGCGATAAAATCTTGGTCAGCACGCCAGATGTTCTGAGTATAGCGAAGAAGTTTAGAGAGGATGCAGAGTATTTTCCCAACCCCGTTGACAGCGAATACTTCTATCCAAAGCCATTCATTAAGCATGATGGAAAGAAAAAAGTGCTGATTGCGAGCGACTCAAACTGGAATGTGAAAGGCACAGACATCGCGATAAAGGCTCTGAGCAAAATCAAGGATGAGGTTGACGTAAGCATTGTTAGGCACGGTGCAGATTTTGATAGGACAGCGGCTCTGGCTTCTTCACTGGGTCTGCACTTGAGCATTCTACCCAAGGTTCCTCACCAGAAACTCGACGAATATTACTGGAACACAGATGTGGTTATTGACCGCTTCAAGCTCGGTTCTCTAGGGGTGATCTCCTTGGAAGCGATAGCATGCGGCAGGCCAGTCGTAGCATACGTTTCCTCCGAATTCCCAGAATACGCCGCCTTTCCCCTGAAAGCCGTAGACACAGAAGAAAAAGCCGTAGACAGCATCAGAAACGCTGACAACAGATTGTGGGAAAAGGAGTACACATATTTCATGACTGAACATGGCGCGACCGTGGTTGTGGAAAGATTGTTGAGACTTTACGAAGCTCTAGGTGTAAGCTAGATGAAAGCACTTCTCACGTCCACGGACAATCCCTATATAACACATTTGGGAGGCAAACACATTCATCTATTGCTCTTGGAAAAAGGGCTGAAGACACTGGGCTTAGAAGTCACAACACTCTATTACAACCCCAAGAACTTGAAAGAACTTGCCAAAAGAAGTGTACTGCAGCTTTTTCCTGAAAAATCCAGGTACAAGACCAAACTCAACTGGATGATAAACTATCTACGAAAACACACTCCAGAAGAGCAGTTTGACATCATCCACGCGCACGATGTCCTGTCAATACTGGCTGCAAGCTCAATGCCACAAAAGAAAGTGCTCACTCTTCACGGATACTTCGCAAGAGAAAACATAGAGTTTGTCAGAAACGAGAAAGATCGCAAGGCGATATATCCCATGCTCTTTCAGCTTGAAAAGAATGCTATGAAGCTTGCAGATTACGTAGTAACTGTGGATCAAAGATTGAAAGACTACATCACATCAGAACTCAACTATCCGACTGACAAAATCGAGATCATGCATAACGCTGTAGACACAGATCGTTTCAGCCCTGTAACAGAAGAACAACAGAGGGCATTAAAGAAAGAATTGGGATTCGATGCGGAAAGCTTTGTTGTTATGGTTCCGAGAAGGCTCGTAGAGAAAAATGGCGTGGTGTACGCTGTCCGCGCCATGAAACACTTAAAGAAAGAAAACGTGCGAATGCTGATCGCTGGAGACGGACCTGAAAGAAGCCAAATAGCCAAAGAGGCTGAAAGCGATAGTAGGATATGCATGGCCGGAATGATTCCTCACGACAGAATTGCTCCCTATTACAAGATGGTGGACATTGTCCTGATACCTTCCATCACCTCTCATGGAATACAAGAGGCAACATCTCTTTCCATGCTTGAAGGCATGGCATGCGGCAAAGTCGCCATATGCTCCAACATCGGCGGAATGCGAGAAATTATCCAAAACATGAAGACAGGAATACTCACCGAAGAGAAACGACCAGAAGAAATAGCAAAAGCCATCGAAACAACCATTGAAAACCCTGACCTCAGATCCAAAATTGGTAATGAAGCAAGAAAATACGTACTACGGAACCACTCCTTCATAGCACACGCAAGCAAAGTCTCTCAGATATACAGGGCAGTCTTAGGAGAGAACGAAAATGCCTGAGAAACCTGAGGTTTCAGTGCTGATGCCCACGTATAACGATGAAAAATACATAACGTCAGCGATAGAGAGCTTGCAGAACCAGAGCTATAAAAAATGGGAGCTTATCATAATAGATGGGTCGAACGATACAACACCAGACATAGTCAAGCAATTTGCTGAGAAGGATAAAAGAATCAAACACTTACGAGAACAACGCAGTGGGCAGCTAAACGCCCTATTGTATGGATCGCAATTTGTCCAAGGAAAATACGTCAGTCTCTTGCACTCCGATGATGAGCTATTGGACGACAAAGCGTTTGAAAGGAATGTCATTGCATTAGAAGAGAATAAGTGCGATGGCGTCTACAGCGATCTAGTACCAATGGACGCAAGCGGCCAAATTCGCGGGAAAACCAAAACAGCAAACACTCTTGATGCTTCCTCACCTGCAACGCTGTTTCTAAGGGCAGGGTCAAATCTTGTTCCAGACTTCTTCTTTGTGACAAAAGAAGCATTCAACAATGTCATCTCAAACTATGTTACTTGGAATATGCCCTACTGGTTGAGATTTGATGAAACAAACATGGGCATTCTGGAACTGAAGAAGATTAGCCCATGGTACAAATATAGGATATATTCAGAGAACTACATTCGCTCGGAAGTCGGAAAATTTGAAACAGTGAACGGTTGCCTAAGAACGGTACTCGAAATCAGCCGAAGAATAGATTTTCCTCTCTTAAGGCTGCAAAGATTACTGACCAGAGTATTAAAGACTCGAATCAAACCACTATTCAGATGCAAGCCTAGTTCTCCACAGCGCATACGAGATACAGTGCTATACACCCTTAACAGCTATTTGAAAGAACCACCCGACAACATCTATTTTAGAGGCTTAATGGGGTTCTACTCGAATTTCCCATCAACTCGAACAATAAAACTGGAATTCGACGAGGATGCCGATATATTCCTTGGGAAAGACGCACGCCTTTTTTTCAATCTGATGCAGAAGAAGAGCCTGCCTGAAGTCTACGAGTACATCTTGGAAGAAGCGTCCAGAGGATTTGGAAAAGCCATAGCCAACGATGAAGAAAACCTTAGAAAAGGAAGGAACGTGATGAAATTCTTGAACCTGGTTAGTCCTGTCGAAATAAGGTAACTGAAAACTTCATTGATTTACAGCCACAGTTCAAAATGCATATGCCATTTCAAACTGGTTAGACACAGGAAATCGGCCAGCAATATATGGTTAAATATCACCCTACAAAGAACTTCTCACATGCGAAAAGTCTATCTCAGAGGGCGATCTCAAGGCGGAGACTTTCACTCTATTCACAGAGAGCTGATAAAAAACCCTCCAGATGGATATCAAATCCTCACAGGAGCACCCACATATCAAAAACAGCAACAACCAACGCCTAATCTTGGCAAAACGCAACAACTGTTGTACAAGTTTGATAGGAAACTCGACAGATCTGCGCTTGGAGACAACCTATGGCAAGAGGCAAAGACACTGTCTTACATGCTAATCAAAAAAACACAGAATCCGAACACATTCGTTGAGCCGAAAGTTGATCTGGTATATTCTTCACAGCAGCTAATGTTCGCGAAGCTGCCATGGGTTGTTGATTTTGAGTACGCTAACGCCTTAGTTGATTATGGCGACATTAGACTACTTAGAGGATTTGTTCAGAAAAGCTTGGCTTCAAGATACTGCAAAAGAATTTTGCCATGGAGTGACTGGGCAAAAAGAACACTCTATCGCAGTTTGGATTGTGATTCTTTCAGAGAAAAAATTGAAACCATACATTTCGGCGTTCCCCCTAGAGTCTTTACCAAAGAGAAGGACGATGACAGATTGAGGCTGCTTTTTGTGGGCAGCACAAACCTGTTCAACTATCTCAATTTTGAATGGAAAGGAGGATTTGAAGCAGTGGATGCCTTTCTAGAACTGAACAAAAAGTATGATAACATAGAGTTAACTATGAGGACCTGGGTTCCTCCTGAAATACAGAGAAAATGCGCACACATACCAAACATAAAGATCTTCACCTCGCCTTTGAGCGAAGAAGCACTAGCCAATCTATATTCTTCCTCAGACATTTTCTTGTTCCCATCATACTTGAACCTTGGAATGGCTATTCTTGAAGCTATGAGCTACGAGCTACCAGTAGTTGCCGTAAACCTTTACGACATTCCTGAAGCCGTTCAAAACATGAAAACAGGTATCCTTCTAGACCCGCCGCCCAACATGCCTTTTTACACGTGGAACGGAGCACCCAACCATCATGACAAGAACCTCCTTCTCAAAATCCGCCAATCCAGACGTTGGATGGTGAACCAAATCGTTGACAAAACCTCTCTTTTGATCGAGAATGGTTCTTTGCGGAAAAGGGTTGGGCGAGAAGCCATGCTCCTAGTGGAACAGGGTGAGTTCTCCATAAAGAGGAGAAATGAGAAGCTGAAGAAGGTTTTTGATGAGGCGATATGTGCAGGTTAATTGATTTAGGCAACTACTTTTCGACACTTTAATTGACCAGCCAAGCCTTTGAAAAAAGGATCTAATCAGCCCATAGACTCTTTAGAGTTTTGGAAGACGACAAGAGAAAAAGAGATTGCTGGACTTCTGAAGCCCTCTGAAGGAAGAGTCAGCTATACCTCAAGACTCTGTATTGGGTAGTGTCAGGATTGAGAATAGTCTCAGGGCTGTGGTAGATCTTGAACAAGTCGAACACTCCTGCCATGTTGGAGAAGAGATGTGTCCATTCTTCCTTGGACATCTGAACACGACAACAGTCCAATTGGCTCCCTCTTCAGCAATAGGAGACTCCTATGACGACAATCCATCTTCCTCAGCTCACATTCTCTGACGAAGCCAAGATAAGTTTTGTCTTGTCGTCTGTCTTTTATACTTCTAACTCAACAAGACTGACCATAAGAGGATAGACAAATGGAGCAGGAAGGAATAGACAATGATTGAAAATGGACAGAAGAAGTTATTGGGCAACTCTGTCAACATGACGATACCTGATGTTCCAACAGAGCTACTTCATGAGTTCAGTGAGAAAGTCATGAAGCCTTTCTACAAAGGTGGAGTCAGTGAAGCCATCAGAGACTTGATGCAAAAAGCCGTTAACGAGCAGAAACAGAACGAGACCTTCAACAGGTTTCCTTGGAAAAAAGATGAAGAGAGGTTCAATGAAGTTGCTGATCTTGTTGGCCTTAAGAGACGATATGAGAATTACGCAATCTTCACCCTCGGTGACAAGTTGACAAATTCACACATTGATGTCGTCTTCCGATCACCAAGAGAATACCCTGATGCCATTCTCTACAATTCCGACAGCGAAGAGACACTAGACGTGGAGTTTGAGGAATTTAGCTCCGACTTCAAAGGTCATGATCCTACGAAATGTGATTTGATTTCTGTTGGATTCATGATTGGAACCAAAAATATCCAAACGAAAAGTGTCCTCTAGCCGTTTACGAAGTAGGAAGTGGACAAGGCACTTTTTACACCAAGGACACAAGTTAACCTTCCATCAGTGTTTTCAGTCTTTCAATCTCACCAGCCAAAACAGGATTTATGGTTCCTTTTATAAATGTAAACAAGCTTAGGTGAAACCATATATTTCAGAACAAGATAAGCGCATTAGCAGCCTAATAAGGTGGTACGATGAAAAAGGCGTTCATCACCGGAATAACGGGGCAAGATGGCTCATATTTGGTGGAACTCTTGCTTTCGAAAGGCTACGAAGTGCACGGCATAATTCGAAGAGCCAGCACTTTCAACACCGCCAGAATAGACCACATCTACGTAGACCCACATGATCCACACGCGAAGCTTCATTTGTATCACGGTGATCTTGCCGATTCTGAACAAATATCAAACATAATCTACAACATCAAACCAGACGAAATCTACCATCTTGGTGCCCAAAGCCACGTTAGAGTCAGTTTCGATGTTCCTGAATACACCGGAAATGTGACAGGTCTAGGCACTACAAGAATTCTGGAGGTTATCAGAAGAAGCGGAAACAACATCAAATTCTACCAAGCATCAAGCAGCGAAATGTTCGGAAACTCACCACCACCTCAAAACGAAGAAACACCATTCAGACCTAGGAGTCCCTACGCAGCAGCAAAAGTGTACTCATACTGGATGACCGTAAACTACAGAGAAGGGTACCACATGTTCGCATGCAACGGAATTCTGTTCAATCATGAATCCCCCAGAAGAGGAGAAACCTTTGTAACAAGAAAGATAACCAGAGCAATCGCAAACATCCTAGCCAAAAAGCAAAAAACTCTATACCTAGGAAACCTAAGCTCAAAACGCGATTGGGGATACGCACCAGAATATGTAGAAGCGATGGTCAAAATATTGCAACAGGACAAACCGGAAGATTTCGTGATAGGAACTGGTGAAACACACACTGTCCAAGAGTTTGTTGACAAAGCTTTTTCCTATTTTGACTTGGACGCTGCGGATTATGTCAAAATCGATCCGAGATATTTCAGACCGACAGAGACTGAAAATCTAGTTGCTGACCCGCAAAAGGCCCGCAGGAAATTAGACTGGAACCCAAGAATCAAGTTTGAAGAA
>Ga0315279_10004545_pt1 | contig 18564 bp, 19 predicted proteins | sample YL17G06_20_MG_FD_203694 | JGI IMG/M metagenome (GOLD analysis project Ga0315279, IMG submission 203694) | Sediment microbial communities from Yellowstone Lake, YNP, Wyoming, USA - YL17G06_20 | ecosystem: Environmental > Aquatic > Freshwater > Lake > Sediment | place: USA: Wyoming | collected... | reverse complement strand
CCCTCACCTTCAGGGCTAACGAGGCCTCCTTCCTCGTCGGCGTCGTCGCTGGGATGATGACCGAGACGGGGAAGGTCGGTTTCGTCGGCGGCATGGACATCCCTCTCATCAGGGACTTCTTCGTGGGTTACGAGGCTGGCGCCGAGTGGGCGAACCCGAGCGTCACCGTGTCGGAGCCCGTCTTCGTCGGAGGCTGGGGAGACCCGGGGAGGGGCAAGGAGCTCGCTACGTCACTCATCGAGGGCGGTAACGACGCCATCTACTCGGCGGCCGGAAAGAGCGGGTTGGGAGCACTCGAGGCGGCTCACGACGAGGCCGTCATAGGCTTCGGCGTCGATGCATGCCAGTGCTACCTGTACCCAGAGATCGTTGCGAGCGCGACCAAGAGAGTCGACGAGGCCGTCTACAAGATGATACTGAACGCCATCGTAGGCAAGTTCAAGGGAGGATTCTACAGCGGAGGGCTCAAGGAGAAGTGGGTCGGCATGTGCAGACTTCCCGACGAGGAGCCGCTGTGGGAGGAGGTGTTCTCCTTCCAGCACAGCCCGCTCCCAGCCGACGCACTCGCCAAGGTCAAGGAGGCTAGGGACCTCATCATCGCCGGCGACATCACAGTACCTTCAGGCTACGGGTAAAAAAGAGATATATCACATCCATCCACTCCTTTTTTCATCCCCATGACCCAAGCGGTAGAGATGCTCGGCATCACCAAGACCTTCCCAGGCGTCGTCGCCAACGACCACCTCGACTTCTCAGCTGAGAAGGCCGAGATCCACGGCCTCTTGGGGGAGAACGGCGCCGGGAAAACCGTCCTCATGAGCATCCTATACGGCCTCTACAGGCCAGACGCGGGGAAGATCCGCGTCGACGGTGAGGAGGTCCACATGGACAGCCCCGCCACGGCGATCAGACACGGCATAGGAATGGTCCACCAGCATTTCATGCTCGTGCCGAGCCTCACGGTGGCGGAGAACATCGTCCTCGGCAACGAGGTGACGAGGAGCAAGGTTATCCTCGACACGAAGAGGGCGTCCGAGGAGGTCAGGGCCTTCAGCGAACGCTGCAACCTCAAGGTCGACCCGGATGCGCCTGTCCACGTCCTCACCGTCGGCGCCCAGCAGAGGGTGGAGATAATAAAGGCGCTCTACAGGGGCGCGGAGATCCTGATCCTTGACGAGCCGACGGCCATCCTCATCCCACAGGAGGTGGAGGAGCTGATGAAGGCGATCCGCGCGCTCAAGGCGCAGGGGAAGACCGTCATATTCATCTCACACAAGCTGAGGGAGGTCCTCTCCATCTGCGACAGGATCACAGTCCTCAAGAAGGGGAGGCTCGTCGGGACGGTGAAGACTGGGGAGACGAGCCTACCCCAGCTCGCCACCATGATGGTGGACAGGCAGGTCCTCGAGACCTTCGACAAGAAGCCCGTTGAGGGTGCCGTCGTCGTCCTCAGGGTCGAGGGTGTGCAGGTCGTCAACGAGAGGGGCCTCCCCGCGTTGAAGGGGATCGCCTTCGACGTTATGGCCTCCGAGATCCTCGGCATCGCTGGCGTCGAGGGGAACGGCCAGAGCGAGCTCGTCGAGGCCCTGACGGGGCTGAGGCGGGTAAAGGGTGGCAGGATCTTCCTGAACCAGGTCGACATCACGGCCGCCTCACCGGAGCAGAGGATAAGGCTCGGCGTCTCACACGTACCCGCGGATAGGAACAAAGAGGGCCTGGTCCCCGACTTCTCCGTCATGGAGAACCTGATCCTTGGAAGCCAGGGGGAGGAGCCCTTCGCGAAGAGGCACATGATCCTCGACTACGGGGCGGCGTCGAGCTACGCCGATGGGCTCATAGCGGACTACTCGATAAGCACCCCAAGCAAGGACACGCCCGTCCGTAACCTCTCGGGCGGGACCCAGCAGAGGGTCGTGCTCGCGAGGGAGCTCAGCAGGCACCCCAAGCTGATCATAGCCTACCAGCCGACGAGGGGCCTCGACATAGGCGCTACGGAGTATGTGAGGGGCAAACTCGTGGAGATGAGGGACAACGGCTGCGCGGTCCTACTCATTTCTGCCGACCTCGACGAGATAAGGGCGCTCAGCGACAGGATTGCCGTGATGTTCGAGGGCAGGATAGCGGCTGTGAGGGATCCGAAGGAGACCAACGAGGAGGAACTCGGCCTCCTGATGGCGGGTGGCAAGGTTGACTGAGGGGGAAGAGGGCATCTATCGGGAGAATAGGCTCCCCTCGAGGCTTATAGCGAAGCTCAGGTCGGGGCTATTGAGGATGCTGCCACAGGTGGTTGCGGTCGTGGCTGCCTTTCTGGTCGGCGCCGTCGTCCTCGTTGCCACAGGCTACTCCCCCCTGGACGCCTACGCGACGATGCTCACAGGGGCCTTCGGCGACGTCTACGGGATAGGGCAGACGCTGACCCAGGCGACGCCCATCATCTTCACCGCCCTCGCCTTCCTCTTCTCCATGAAGAGCGGCCTGTTCAACATCGGCGCCGAGGGGCAACTGATCATCGGCGGCTTCGCCACGGCCCTCGTCGGCATATCATTCGATGGACTGCCGGCACTGATCCACGTGCCCTTGGCTCTCCTCGCCGGGGCCCTCGCCGGAGGAGCCTGGGGCTTCATCCCGGCGATACTTAAGGCAAAGCTTGGCGCCCACGAGGTGATAACGACGATGATGCTCAGCTACGTCGCCACATACCTGACCAGCTACATGGTGAACTACCCGTTCAAGGCGCCCGGGTGGGTCGCGCAGACCGTGCCCCTCGCCCCATCAGCCCAGCTCCCCCGCATACTCCCACCGACTCAGCTCTCCGCCTCCATCATCATCGCCCTCATCCTCGCGGCCCTCACCTACTTCATCCTGCAGAAGACGACGTTCGGCTACGAGGTCAGGGCCTCCGGGCTGAACCCCCTGGCCGCCGAGAACGGGGGCATCAACGTGAAGAGGACCATGATCGTCGCCCTCTTCGTCAGCGGAGCAATGGCCGGCCTAGGGGGCTCAGGCGAGGTGATGGGCGTCCACGGCCGCTTCATAGACGGCTTCTCCCCAGGCTACGGGTGGGACGGCCTCGCAGTCGCCCTCGTCGGCGGGCTGCACCCCGTCGGCGTCGTCATAGCCGCCGTCCTCTTCGGCGCCCTCAGAAGCGGGGGTATGATGATGACGAGGGTCACCCACGTCCCCCTCGACATAGTGATCATCCTCCAGTCCCTCGTCGTCGTCTTCGTCGCCGCGCCGACGCTCATCCGGTATCTCCTCAGGTGGAGGGAGCCTAAGGATTGAACATAATTGACATCATCAACGTGGGCCTCTTCGCGGCGACGCTCAGGATGGCTACGCCCATCGCCTTAGCCGCCCTCGGCGGCATCTTCTCCGAGAGGGTCGGCGTCGTCAACATAGCCCTCGAAGGCATGATGCTCACCAGCGCCTTCTCAGGAGTCGCCGTCAGCTACTACACCGGCAACCCCTGGCTCGGCGTGCTGGCCGCCGTCGCCGCTGGCGGCCTCCTCGGCCTGATCCACGCCGTCCTGACGGTCACCTTCAAGGGGAACCAGATCGTGAGCGGGACAGGCATAAACATCTTCGCCCTCGGCTTCACCGCCTACATGAGCCAGATCATCTGGGGGTCGAGGGGCGCCTCAAGCAGCGTGCCTAGCCTCAAGGCCATCTCGATCCCACTGCTGAAGGACATCCCCATCATAGGCGACATCCTCGGCAACCAGACTCCCCTCGTCTACCTGATGCTGATAGCGACGGTCCTGTCACAATTCGTTCTGTTCAAAACACCGATAGGCCTCAGGATCAGGGCCGTCGGCGAGCACCCGGCCGCCGCCGACACCGCCGGGATAAGCGTTGTCAGGGTGAAGTACCTCGGCGTCATAGTTAGCGGCATGCTGGCGGGGCTCGGAGGCGCCTTCCTCTCCCTCGGCCACCTCAGCATCTTTACCTGGGGCATGACCGGTGGGCGCGGCTTCATCGCCCTCGCCGCCATGATCTTCGGCAGGTGGATGCCCCTCGGCGCCTTCGGCGCCAGCATCATGTTCGGCTTCGCGGACGCCCTCCAGATGAGGCTCCAGTCCCTTGGCATCCTGCCTCCCCAGATGATACTGATGCTACCATACATCCTAACCGTGATCGCCCTCGCTGGCGTCGTGAGGAAGGCAACCCCACCGAGTGACTATAAACCCTACGATAAGGGGTGACCGCGCTCCAAGAGCTTCACCGCCCCTATCGCGATCCCTATCTCATCCTCGATCGCCTTCTTCACCCGGTCGTCGAGCTCGCCGCCCCTCTCGCTAGGCTCGAACTCACCCTTCTTCGCGCCCATGACGAGGTTCCCGTCGACAGCTAGGATGGCCCCAGCCCTCAGCTTTTTTACGCTCGCCAGCGTGAACAGGGTCGAGGCCTCCATCTCCACGGAGAGGACGTTGCCGCCGCCGAGCCTCGCAGCCTCCTCCTCGCTCCCGGCGTAGAATGAGTCCGAGCTCAGGACGATGCCGTGGCGGACCTTCCTGCCCCTCTCATCCGCGGATCTAAGGAGGGCCGAGACGACGTCGAAGTCCGCGACGGCGGGGTACTCGACCGGCATGTAGGCTCTAGACGCGCCGTCCGCCCTCACGGCCGCCGTCGCCACGATGATGTCGCCCACCTCTATCCCGGGCTGGAGGGCGCCCGTAGTACCGACCCTGATTAGGGTCTCCGCGCCTATCCTCGTCAGCTCCTCTGCGACTATCGCCGTTGAGGGGCTACCTATGCCAGTGGAGCAGGCTGTAATGCCTACACCGTCGACCTTGCCAGTGTACGTGATGAACCCCCTGTAGTCGGCGACCTTCCGCGACTCGTCGAACTGTGCCGCGATCTTCTCGACCCTCCCCGGGTCTCCCGGCAACAGAACGTACCTCGCGACGTCACCGACGCCGCACATTATGTGCGGCTGCATCCTCTTCTTCATACAGCTTCCCCCAGATCTGGCCTCAGAGCATCTTCATAAATAAAATGGGGATGGGTTGAACATATTTGCAAACTGGTGCCCTCAGACGTCCCCGTTCTCCTTGATCTTCGTGTCCTCGTAGGGGGCAGCGACCCTCCTGTAGAACTCGAGCTTGCAGCACTCGAGGACGCCTACCGCTCTGTTAAGGTTGAAGTACCTCAGGGGGTAAGACTCCTTCAGTATCCTCGTTATGATGTAGTTCAGGTCCCCGTCTATCGACTCGACGGGCTGGGCCTTCAGGATGCCTATAATCTCCTTGAGAGCCTCCTCGTACTTGCCCCTCGCCTCCATCTTTATGTACGGCAAGACAACCACCTCTATCCCTAGGTTGTCCATCCACTCTTAATAGATTTTGAGAGGTCGAGTGGGGAGGGCTTTGGACTTTTCCTCCATCGCTGTGTGGTTCGTCGAAGCGTCTATAAAGGGGTGGTAGCCCGGATGAGTAGATCATGATTACCGACGGGCAGGTCAGGGGCAACATCACGAAGGGCGCAGAGGTCCTCGTCGTCCTGAAACGTGACCAGCGGACCGGGAAGCTGACGCGGGGCGTAGTGAAGGACATCCTGACAAGGTCCGAGAACCACCCCCACGGCATCAAGGTGAGGCTGACAGACGGCAAGATCGGGCGGGTCCAAGAGATCGTAACCCATAACACCGCCAGGATCGAGGCGGAAAAAACAGCGGGAAAGAAGTCCCCTACTTGAGCTTCACTTTAGGTATCTTGACGGCGAATCGGCATCGATCGTCGCCGGCTAGGGCGCTCTCAAGCACCTCGACCTCGAGGTCCTCGTCGAAGATCACGTCGAACTGGAGCTTCTCGAAGCCGCCGCTGCAGTAGCACCAGGTCGGCGATATCTCGGCGTCGCCGCTCAGGATCGCAGCCCTCGCCAGGGGGCAGTGGCATGCGTAGTACCTCCTCATCAGCGGATCGGTCTCCCTGAGGTAGTCGTCTGGGGCGTACGGGATCTTCGTCATGTAGATCCTGTCCCCCTCGTGGACGCCTGCGAGCAGCTCCTGGTTGTTCTTGACGAACTCGACGACCCTCGGCGTGATCTTCTGCTCGTACCAGATCTTGCCCTCGGCCATGTGCTCCTCAAGCTCGGCGATGGCCCTCCCGTGGATCTCCTTCAGGACCTCGTCGATGTTCCCAGACCTCAGGTACATCTCCCTCTGCTCCTTGAAGCCCTCGCGTGGCACGCCGTGGTGGTTCCCTGCCAGCACCCTCCTGCATGTCTCGGGCGGGAGCTCAGCCTCGAGCCTCTCCATCAGCCGCTCCGTCACCGGCGGGAAAGCCTCCGGCGGAGAGCCAGGTGGCAGCTCCTCGACGCCGTCGAAGACCCTGTGCCTCACCTCCTCGCCGGCGATGGCCGCGAGTCTCTCCGAGATGCTGGGTAGCACGTTCCTCGCCCCCACTATCGAGGCGATGTAGACGAAGAGGTCGTTCCTCTTAATGAGGCGGACGTATCTGGCGAGGGCGAGCAGCCCCTCGAAGGAGCTCCTTCCCTCCCTCATCAGCATGGAGATATACCCCTTCAGATCCCCTACCGAGGCAGGCTTGAGGCTCTTTTCCATCGACTTTAGGTGCCCCTCGAACCCAAGGACCGTCTTGACCGCCGACTCGGCCTCCTCGTCGCCGAGCCCCCGTTCCTTCATGTAGTCCCTGAACTCCTTCTCCAGCATCCCTCATCACTTAATGTGCGTTTACGAAGTGTGGTGTAACTTAAAAGAACTGTGCAGGAAAGATGTTATCTTGTATCAATTGATTGTGCGTCTCCCCCAAGCTAACGAGGCTATGTCACAATACCTCAAGGAGCTTCCCGTAGCCATCCACGCCGCGATGCCTCAACACCCTCAGGACCGCCCACATCGAAGCCTGGTTGCTCGCCACCAAGGGCCGACCGAGCCTGGACTCAAGCCCGCTGATGAGGGGGACGACGGGGAGGTTGGTGCAGCTTATAAAAACGCCATCGGAGTCGCCGGCGACCTCCCCAACGAGCTCCATGACCCTCTTAGGGCTTACCGCGGCGATCTCCAGATTGTCCGCGAGACCCAGCCCTTGTATGGCTTCCACCACGAAGCCGTGGGCCTCGAGGAAACGTTTCTCGAGGAGGTTGATATCCTCTGTGTAGGGGGTGGCGACCGAGACGCGGTGGACTCCGAGGCTCTTGAGCCCCTCCACGACGGCACCGGCGGTCGAGACGGTCGGGATACCTGTCTCATCTCTGATCCTCGATACCAAGCTCCTCTCCCATTCGACGCCTTTCAGTAGCGAGCCGGAGGTGCAGCCGAAGACGATGACGCCGACCCCCGCCGTCGCGAGGAGCCCAGCCGCCTTTGTGGCTTCCCCCGACATCTCCTCCAGTCCCTCCACGGTCACGCTCCTGAGCATCATCCTCGCAGAGTGGATCGTAACGCCCTCGGGCGCCATTCTGTAGAAATCCGGCTCCATCGTCGTGTTGCTCGAGGGCAGGAGGAGGCCCACGCGCCCAGCCGACATACCCTTCATCGGGGTCAATAATGACTTGCTCGACTTATAACCCCTCCAATCCAACGCCTCTGAAGGTTACGGTTTCAGCACGATCGTCAAATGGTTATGAATAAATGCTAAAGGATCAGAATCTCCACATACCTTTACACAAGTTTCCTAAAATGGGTTAATCTACCAAGCTAATATGTAAAGTCAAACGAGGAGAATGAAAGCTGCAATTTTATAGAGTCGTAAACAAAACCTATATGACGGGGATCGTAATCGACATCTTCGCGCGCGCTCGTGTTCACCATCGCGGCGTAGAGGATACGCGCCTTATCATAATTCCTCTTAAGAGCCGAACTCAGCCGCCTGTAATTCTCCCTTACGACGTTCTCGCATGTGACGTATAAGGGGGTATCATATTCATCGGCGAGCTCAGAAGCCGGGACGCCGTCGAGGATAAGCCCGCCGTCGACGTTCCTGTAGAGCCTATTCATCCGATAATATACCTGATCTAGGTTACTTCGTGGAGATAATAAAATAGGTTACGCGGCTACCTGACTAGGGTTCCGAGGACATCGAACTGCATCTCCCTCGGCTCGCCGAGCAGCTTAACCTTCCGGGAGAGCTCCGGCTTCTTCTTGATCTCCTTGGCGAGGCTCTCGGAAACCCAGAGCCGCTCCAGCTCCATAGTGTTCCTGATCCTGACGACCCTCGCGTTGGGGACATCGATGGGTCCGCAGATCCTGAGGGCGGTCTCTATGGCGTCGCTGTCGCTGGGGAGCCAGATGGGGGTCTTCCCCGTCTCGCTGCTCCCCTGGGTCAGGCAGTTGACATACGTGGAGTCGTAGTCGATCTTCTCGAAGAAGCGGCGTGTGATGAAGTCTGCGAGCCCCATCCCTATGGCGTTGCCGTGGGTCTCCTCCGAGAGGTCAAGGACGACTATCTTCCCGATCCTCGGGGCCATCGGGTCGGATTCGCCTGGCATCCAGAACCTGCCCGTCACGTTCGTGTCCATGCCGACTCCGCTGACGTTCTTCCCCATCTCCTCGACGATTAGTACGTCGATGTCCCTGAAGGGGAGCCTCGCGAGGAGCCCTTTCGCCTCCTCGAGCAGCTTCGGCTCCTCGGCCTCGAACTCCTCAGGTAGGAGAGCCTTCACCTTGGCGATTTCGTGGCGGGCGTTCTCGAGGACGGCGAGGCCTGCGACGATGTTCACCTTCGACATTATGAGCCTCGCGGCGGCAGGGATTAGCTCGTGGTAGCCCTCGTAGAGGTGCCAGTGAATCATCTCTGCTCCCTTCTGCTTGCCGAGGCCGATGGCGATCATCTTCATGAGGCCGCTCTCTATCGCGCCCTTGAAGTCGGTGTGGGGCTTCACCCTGCCCACGACGATTACGCCGTCCGCCCTCAGGGCGTTCCTGTCGACGTAGACGGGCGTCCCCTTGAGCACCCCGACCTCGTCGACCTCCATGGATGAGATTATTGGCGCGCAGACCGTCTCTTGGGTTACCCCGAGGCTCCTGAGGACCTCGACCTGACCGTGGGGCGTGGCGCCTCCGTGGCTGCCCATCGCGGGGATGAGGAAAGGCTCTCCTCCGGCCTTCCTGACCTCGTCGACGACGGTCGCCAGAATCTCAGGGTAGTGGGCTATCCCCCTGCTCCCCGCCGTGATGGCTATCCTGGAGCCGGTCTTCACCCTGCCTCTAATTTTGGGGGAGAGTTCCCTCCTTATCGCTGAGACGTGGTCGTCGAGCCTCTGCTTGGCCATCCTCTGCTCTGCCTCGACCATCCTTGGGAGGTTCATCAACCTATCCCGCTCCTCCGTTTCCTTAAACTGTTCGCCTCGACGCGCGCGACGAAATTGAAGCAGCCAGCGAAGAGGCGATTATCTTTATACCAAATTAAGCGTACCTGAATCTAAGGTGTTGGGGGATGCCAAAGTTTGATCCCGGGCTCGTGGACGCCTGGGTCGCCATCTGGAACAGCTACGACTTGTCAATGGTCGAGAAGCTCTTCGTAAACGATGAGCGTGTCACCTACTTCTCCTCTGAGAAGCAGGGCGTCGTCAAGGGGATAGAGGCGCTGATCAAGCACCATGAGGGCTTCGGCTTCGTCAGGGGCGGGAAGGACCATCCCAACAGGCTATGGCTCGAGGACGTCGACATAGAAGCCTTCGCGGGAGTCGCCGTAGTGACGGCGATCTGGTTCTTCAAGCGGGGAGGCTCGGAGAAGGTCCAGAAGGGGCCCGTCACCCTCGTCTACGTCCCGGTGAGCGGGGAGTGGAGGATAGCCCACGCCAACTTTGGGAACTACTAAAGTCCTTTTTTCTTCCTAAGGTGTCAGCCAGATATCTTCGTCATCGATCGATCTTACATCCTTTAAGCTTACCGAGCAGGCCTACGACGGCGACGGCGGACATTACTGAGACGAAGATAGGCATCGAGTTAGGCATGGACGTGATCGACGAGTAGAGTGAGACGACCGCACCCAGAGACGCTCCGGTGATGAACCTCAGGGCGTTGTTGCTCTCCCTCAGCCCCAATGACTGGGTGAGCCAATCAACCGCCGTGGGAGCCGTGAGTATAGCGCAGATGAGCAGTTGATGTTGAAAAGGGAGCGTCCGGAAGGCTGGAAGTCCCGCGACTCCCCCCAGCGCTGTGAAGGAGAGGAACCCGGCTAAATACCCTGAGCAGCGGGCGCAGAGCCTCAGCTCCAGGCCCAACGCCCTCAGGGTGAACCAGTGCTTGTGGGCAAAGAGCTGCCAGAGCTCCATATCGTTGGCTTACCCCTTGATGATCTTCTCCCCACAGTACGGGCACAGGTTGAACTCGGGCAGCACTGCCTTGCCGCAGGCTGGGCATCGGTTCCCTACAGGGTTCGCCGGGATCTTCAGGGGGAGGCCCGCCTTAAACTTCGCCATCTTGCTCCTCAGCTCTGAGCTGAACGTCGCTTTCACCACCACTCCTCCGCCCTCAACCTCGGTGAGCTCGAAATATATGGGCCCCGTGGGGTCGGACATTTTGTAGAGCCTCGGGGGGATCGTCTCCTCTACCACGAATCTCTCCTTGGGCCCCCCTCCACCAAGCACGCCCTTAAGGCTGGAGAGGACCCCCTTCGAGGCCTCCCTTTTCTCCTCAGCCTCTTTACGCCACCCGGTGACGGCTGTCTCGATCGTTTTATAGGTGGCCTCAATGTTTTGTGCGGTATACCATGACTCCGAGACAGTTCCTTGTGCGGTGCCTCCCCCGCCCCCGCCGCCGCGGCCTTGACCCATAAGCATCACGCATAAAAGAATGGGTAAAATGATCCAGAGGATATCGAAACCCCCGGTCGCATCCTGATTGACCAACGTTTCTATGAACATACTGAATATAGTCGCATCCCACTGTCTTTAAGTTTAATGTTTGAGCCAGAGACTCATGCGACTTGAGAGCTTTTGCATCCTTTGTCAGGAAGTAGGTTGTGGCATCCATACCATGTTCGCATGTCTTAAGTATTCAGGGTAAGAAAATTTTGAGATACTAAGAGGGTTAGTTGAAGGGGCTGGTGAAGGACTCGGTGATGTTGATCCGCCTCTTCGCCATCTCCTTGAAGAAGATGGCCGAGAGTTCCTCGTCGTAGCCGATCTTCACCGGGTGGATAACGCCTGGCATCTTCATCTGGCCCTTCGCGATCATCTTGGCGACTATACTGCACGGGAACGCGGTCGTCCTCGCCATTGCAGTTAGCTTCTCCTTCTGGTCGCCGAAGTCCATGAACTCGTAGGTCCAAGCCGCCGATTTCCCGCCCTTCTTCCCCGAGACGATGACGCGCTGGCAGATGGCATCCCCCTCGCCGGGCTCGTACTGGAGCCACCTCTCGCCGAGGGCGTACCAGAGCTCGATGGGGGAGACGTCGACTCCCCTCACCTTCACCGGCTCAGCATCGAGGAAGTGCAGGTCCCTCAGCCTCCTCCACATCTCGCAGTGTCCGGGCCACCTTATTGTCTGGGCGTATGCATCCTTTACCCCCTTGAGGCCGAGGTGCTCGACGACGTCGACGAGGCTGCCGTTCGTGTAAGCCTCAAGCTTGCCGAGGGGCTCAGGGAAGACTATCTCCGTTGGGTCGCTCAGAATCGGGATGTCGACCAACTTGCCCCCTTTCAGGCACCTGCAGACGCCTAGGTTGCTGTTCACTGCGAAAGGCCAGTACCAGCTGATCTTGTAGTTGATCGGGTTGTAGTAGCCGGGGGTCCCCTTCTGGGGGAAGCCTCCGCAGCCGACGTAGAAGCCCTCCACCTCGTCGAGCTTCCTAGCGCCGACCCCGCACAGCACCCTGTCGGTGCCCACGTCGAGCCCTATGTGGGGGACGACGGTGACGCCGGCCTTCTTCGCCGCCTCATGCTGGCTAAATACTGTGCCGAAGTTCGCCGCGATGTCAGCCCAATCGACGCCTGCCTCTATGGTGGCGGCTATCGCTCCGTCGCAGAACTGGCGTGGCAGCCCGCCTGCGACGACGTCGAAGCCCTTGATAAGCTTCACTGTCGCCTTCCTGTCGGTGACGTCGACCTTCTCGACCCTCTTCACCTTGTCGCTGCCGACTCTGGCGACGACCGCCTTGGCGCCTTCGAGGTTAGCGTCGGCGGCGACGACCTCGTCGACCTCCTTCTGGGCGGTGAGGTCCTTGAGGAGGCCGTAGCCCATCTTGCCGACCCCTAGAACAAGTACCTTCATTTTACTCTCAGGCAGATACTGGTCGGCTGAGGATAAAACAGTGGCGACCGAGCGGCTATAGGCGCCTCTGCTTGACGGGGCCGGTCTCCCAGCCGGCGGCGTCCATCTCCTCGACGAAGGAGACGAGGAGCTCGACCAGAGCCTCATGCATCTTCTTCCCCTTCGCAGCGGTCGCCTTCGTCGGGTCACCCGTCACACCGTACGGGGTAAGTTCCTCGAATAGCCATTTCACCTCGACGTGCTCCGGTAGGTCTGGTACGACCCCCCTCGCCTCTTCCATGTCGACGAGCTCAGGGGCGACGAACCTCATCATCGAGGTCTCCCCCTCGCCGGCGTGGCCGAGGCCGCCCCAGACCTCGAAGGTGCCCTCAGGCAGGAGCTTCCCCGCAGTCGCCCACCACGCCTCGAGGACCGCTATCTTGAACTCCGGGTGCTCGACCCTGTACTCACGCGTCGCCGCCTCAATCGCCGCGATGTTCCCGTCATGGCCGTTGATTATTAGGAGTCTCCTAAGTCCGTGTCTGTCGAGGGAGGCGAAGACCTCCTTGAGGAGCCCTATCAGCGTCCCGTTCGACAGGGTTATCGCTATCGGGAAGGACGCGTAGTGTCTGCTCATGCCGAACGGCGTCGTCGGGAGCAGGAGCATCCCCTTCACCCGTTCAGACACCGCCCTGGCGAGGCTCTCGGCGACGAGGCTGTCCGTCCCGTGGGGGAGGTGGTCTCCGTGGTACTCAGTCGAGCCGACGGGCAGGACCGCCTTGTCGTAGGCGCCCGCCCTGAACCTCTTCCCGTTGAGTCTGAGGAGGCTGTTGTCGGTCAAACTCCATCAATTACCTAGCGGGGTGGAGGGGATATAAGAGCGAACCGTCTGATGGGTGCCCTTCACCTGTACTGGAGGCTGAGGCGCCGCTCCTTCTCGGAGTAGCCCTTGATCTCGGAGCCGTCGGGCATCTTCATCCCCATCTGCCTCGCAGCCTCCGCGTAGCTTGTCGAGAGCTTGTACTCCGCAGTCATGGAGAACCTTGTCGGCATGTTGCTGGTCCCCTTCTGCTCCAGCCCTTCGGCTAGGCGCCCGATCTTGCTCTTTGGGACGGAGAAGATCATCTCGTCGTCCTGCGCCCCGGCGTACCCCCTGTCTCCTCTGCATGGGACCGAGACCCAGCACTCGTCCCTTAGGAGGCTCGGGGCGACGGCGTAGACGCAGGCTGAGTGGCCGCCCAGAACCGAGGGAACATCCCTCCCATCCTCGTAGGCTATGCCGAGGAGGAGCCTCAGGAGCTGGGCCGAGTTGCAGTAGATCACAGCGACGTCCGGCTCGAAGTTCGCCGTCCTCAGCGGGGCGCTGACGATGCCGACGTACTTACCAGTCGGCAGCCTGGGAAACTTCCTCGCCCAGTTCGCACCAGCCTCCGGGGAGGCTACGCCGTCTGGGTACCTCGTCCTCCCGCTGAGGAACTGCTCAGGCGGCTCAGCGAAGCCGAACCCAATAACGGGCTCAGGGCACCACATGTCCCCGAAGAGCTGGGCGACAGTCGCGCCGAACCTCCTGGAGAGGCTGAAGCACTGGCACGTCGAGATGCATGCACCAAAGTCTCTGACTGGCATCTGGGCGCCCTCTGGAACAGGCTCACCCTTCTCAAGCATCTTGACGGCGAGGGGGTACGTCGAGGGCCTGATCTGCTCCTCGATCCTCCTTCCGTAGTCGTTGAACTCGTTCAAGAAGCATCCACCTGAGTAGGATCGGCTCTAGGGACCGATTAAGGCTTGCCGGCTGAGGCTACTTGGGGAAAAGTTCTATGACGAGTTGCGTCCTTTGGCCAAGCCTCGACTCGAACTCTATCCTAGATTCTGGCTAGGCTGAAGTCCCTGTCCAACTCCCTGAGGGCCGCTGTCAGTATCCTTATCAGGTTTGCGACGTCCTCGACCTGTACGGTCTCCACGGGGCTGTGGCTGTACCTCCTTGGGACGCCTATTACGCCTGAGGGGACGCCTGCACCGGTCTCCATAAGGGAGGGTGCGTCCGTGTTACCGCGCATAACGCCGACCTGATGGGGGATTCCGTGGGCCTTCGCAGCCGCCTCCAGCCACCTTCTCACGGTTTGGCTCTCGATGCGGGTCCTATCACCTATCTCGCCCACGTGGATGGCGGGTCCCTTCCCGACCTCGTAGTGGAGGTCACGCGTGTTCACGTCCGGCTGCCAGCCGGCCGGGAAGGTGTCAAGGGCGACCGCCATGTCGACGTCGAGGCCGCTGAGGGCGACGATCGCTCCACCGTGCCCTATCTCCTCCTCGACGGAGCCGATGAGGTAGACAGTCGCCGCGACTGGCTTCTCCTTCAGTCCACGGGCTATAGCTATGAGTGCAGCTACGCCCGCTCGGTCATCAACGGAGGGGCCCGCTATGAGGCCGTTCGCCAGTCTCACGGGCTTAGCATTGTAGACGATGGGGGTGCCGGCCGTGACGCCCATCTCCTCCGCCTCCTCCCTGCTCCCAGCGCCGACGTCGATGTACATCTCCTCTATCGGCGGTATCTGGTTCGCCTCCTCAGGGCTTGTTATGTGGCCTGGCTTAACGCCGACGACTCCGACGACGGGGCCTTTCACGGTGAGTATCTTGAGCTGTTGGCCCTGTATAGCCCGGGTGACCGGCCCGCCAAGTTTCCTGAACCTGGCGAAGCCTCGGTCGTCAACGCTGAAGACTATGAACCCTATCTGGTCCATGTGGGCGACGAGGGCCACCTTCGGCGCCTCGGGGCCTTTGCCCCTCTTCACGGCGATGATGTTACCCCGCGGGGTGTCGTGGACCTCATCCACGTACGGCTCCAGCTCAGACTTCAGCAGCCTCATCATCGGCTCCTCGAAGCCCGATGGGGCGGGGACATCCATGAGCCTAAGGAGCAGCTCATCTAGGGTCTCCAAGGTCTCCACTCTGAGCTAGATCTCTATGACGTCGTCGCTCATCTTCGCCCTGCGGCCGCCCGTCGCCTTCGGATTGACCTCCTCGAGCATGTCTAGGAGGCTCTCCATCTTCTCGTTGGCGAGGATCGCCTTGAACTCCTCGTACTCTTCCACGCTCATGATGAAGAGACCGCGGCGCTTCGTGGGGTTCCCCGATGCGTCGACCGGGTTGATCTCCACCGAGAGGCGGGCTGGGCTCGACCTGAAGGCCGGGAGCTTCACTATGAAGACCCCAGGTATGCTGGTCTTGACCCTCGTCCACTCCTTGCCCGTGGCGAGCAGTTCCTTAAGCTTCTCTTCCGACATGGGTAGCCCTTACTCGCCCGGAGTATTCAAGCTTAATCCCGGCGGCGACAACTATTAATCGTCCTGGGCTAAGCATCAACCATGTCTGATTCTCAGAATATCTACCAAACGAGGCAATGGGTTGGCGCCGGTAGGCAGGACTGCGTCGCTGCGAACGGCATGGTCGCGTCCAAGCACCAGCTCATAGGCGAGGCCGGCGTCGAGATGATGAGGAGGGGAGGCAACGCCGTCGACGCCGCCATCGCGGCCGCCTTCATGAACTGCGTCGTCGAGCCGGCGATGAACGGCTTAGGCGGCGAGGGCGTGATGGCGATCCACCTCGCCTCGGGGGAGAACATCATAGTTGATTACGTTGGGAGGCCATCCAATGGCTGCACCCCGGACATGTATGAACTCTCGGAGGAGACCGAGCCGGGCTGGATGGGCTGGAGACGGGTCAAGGGGGACGCTAACGTCATCGGCCACAAGGCTTGCGTAACGCCGGGCACAGTCGCCGGCCTCTCCGAGGCGCTTGAGAGATACGGCACGATGAAGCTGGGAGATGTCATGGCGCCGGCCATCAGGGTCGCCGAGGAGGGCTTCGAAGTCGGCTGGGGGACCGCCGGCAGCATCTTCCAGCGGATGAGGACGTTCTGGCACCTCGGTGAGTGGAGGCGTGTCTACCTCCACGGCGGCCAGTTCCCCTACCTTCCATACAACATGGAGCTCCCGAAGCCTGAGGTCTTAGTCCAGAAGGATCTGGCGAGGAGCCTGAGGGTCGTAGCCGAGGGCGGCAGGGACGCCTTCTACAGGGGCCGGATAGCCGAGGCGATTGCGAGGGAGATGGAAGCGAGCGGCGGCCTCATCACTGCCGAGGACCTGGCGACATATGAGCCGATAGTATCGGAGCCTGAGCCGGGGAGCTACAGGGGATACGACGTAGTCTACGACCCGACCCACGCGGGCACCACGTTGATGGAGTTTCTCAACATCATGGAGGGCTACGACCTCGCAGGCTACGGCTTCGGCTCACCCGAAGCACTTCACCTCGTCGCAGAGGCGACAGGCCTCGCCTTCGCCGACCGCTTCGAGTACATGGGGGACCCAAGCTACGTCAAGGTGCCCCAGAGAGCGCTCGTCTCCAAGGAGTACGCCGGGGAGCAGAGGAAGAGGATCAGGCTTGACAGGGCTTGCGCCGTGAAGACCGGCAAGCCCTGGTCCTTCGAGCCCGACCACACGACGGCGCTCTCAGTGGCAGATAAGGCTGGGAACATGGTCACCGTGAACCAGACACTCGTCAACCTCTTCGGCTCAGGAGTCGTCATCCCGGGCACGGGCATACTGATGAATAACGCGATGTACGGGCTGAACCCAGAGCCGGGCCACGCGAACTCCATCGACGGCAGGAAGAGGAGGATACAGAACGTATGCCCCGCTGTGCTGCTGAAGGGAGGGGAGCCGTTCATGACGCTCGGGTCTCCGGGCGGCAGGAACATCATAGCGGCTGTCGCCCAGGTCATCGTCCACGTCGTCGACTTCAAGATGGGCATCCAGGAGGCTATAGAGGCGCCCAGGCTCACAAGGGAGACCGGGAAGGTCTACATCGACAGTAGGTTCCCGACGAGTGTCCGGGATAGGCTGGTCGCCATGGGTCATGACCTGGTCTGGATCGACGAGGAGCTGAGGAGCTGGGCCAAACCCGTGGGCATCGTCCGCGATCCGGGTACGGGGTTCCTCCACGGGGGCGTAGCGACCAGCCTCACAGCCTTCGAGTCGAAGGCAGTGGGATTCTGACCCTCCCACCTTCCCAGGCTCTTCACTTCAGCCTGTTTGCCTCCATGAACATGGCGCGGTACCTTTCGTTCCTGAAAGCGTAGGTGGTGGGGACCGCCGTTGTGAGTATGACTCCGCGCTTCTCCTTCGAGAACGTTTTGGACACCTTTTCGAAGCACGCATTGCAGTACGGTACGCCCCTCACCTCCGCTTCCCGCTCAAGTCCGTAGACCTTGTCGGTCAAGCGGAAACTGTCGAACTTCTCGGCTGGGCCAAGGCAGATGCAGCAGCTGTCTGGCCAGACGACGTTCTCCCTCAAGGTCTCGACCTCGTATTTGGGCTCTGGGTCGAGTCCTCCCCCTGCCTCGAAGGAGCGGATGACCTGGGGGTCACTTGAGCCGCGGAAGGCGTTGATCGTCTTACCATTGGTCACGAAGATCATCCCGTGGGCCAGGACCGGCCTGCCTGCGGTGTCCAGGAACCCTCCCGGGAGCGATTCTGAAACCCACCTCCTCGTGGACTTCAAGGCGTTGACTACGATGAGATTCTCGCCGGCTGTCATGTAAACGAAATCGCTACCCACGATCAAGTTGCCGCCGTAGATCAGGGTGTCGAAACAGGCGTGCCACTTCTCCTCCTTGGTTGCTAGGTCGTAGGCGGTCAGGAACTGTGCGGTGTGTATGCGGACGGTCATGGAGGGCAACCCCATCGTGTAGAGTGTCCCGTCGACCTCGATGACATATGAGAGGTCGTTCAGTGACCACATGACGTTCTCCCTCACCTCGCCGCTCGCCACGTCCACCGTCGCCAGACCCTTCGTGCAGTAGGCGACGCCATCAACCACGGTCGGGAGGCCACCGTAATGCAGGACCTCCTTGACATCCCAGAGGATCTTGCCGGTGCTTGGGTCGAGGCCGTGGAGGTCGTCGTCCCCGGCGATCAGCACCCTGCCGCCGTACACGACGGGGCGGGAATGCTTCTTGTGATCCGTCTTCGACGCCCATCTCCGCGCGCCAGTGGCGGCGTCGACGGCGTAGACCGTCTTATCCTGAGATCCGAAGATCACTGTCCCCTCGTTGAGAGCAGGTTCCGCGATCTCGCCACCGCATGCGAACTGCCACCGCTCCTTCCCCGTCTTGAGGTCCACGGCGTGGAGCCTCTTGTCCTTAGTCGCGACGTAGACGACACCCTCGCCTATCACGGGTGTGTCCCACTCCTGGAAATCGTTGCCTGAGGAGAACTGCCACAGGCTCGCCCCGTTCCTGGCGTCGAGGGCGTACAGCCTCTTGTCGCCGCTCGCGGCGAGGACGACGCCGCTTGACTCGATGAGGGGGAGCTTCATAGACTTGCCCATCCTCGCCGTCCATTTGGCCT
>Ga0315279_10004544_pt1 | contig 18565 bp, 14 predicted proteins | sample YL17G06_20_MG_FD_203694 | JGI IMG/M metagenome (GOLD analysis project Ga0315279, IMG submission 203694) | Sediment microbial communities from Yellowstone Lake, YNP, Wyoming, USA - YL17G06_20 | ecosystem: Environmental > Aquatic > Freshwater > Lake > Sediment | place: USA: Wyoming | collected... | reverse complement strand
AATGAGTACATCTCTACCCTCTTGGTATCGCAGAGTCAGCCGACGGTGCCAGTTGGGAGGCACACCATGCGCTTCCAAAAGAAGCCGCATTTCCCTTGGCTCTATAGGGAGCCGCCGCCTCCATACATGACCTATTACTTGGTTGAACACTTGCCGGTTGGGGGTCCCTCGGCCCTTCCACGCACTCTCGTGACAGAATTTGACAACGAGGCAGTCCAACTCCTCCGCCTCTCTAAGTGAGATTGGCGGTGCCCAGGAAGGAACAGGTGTAGCAGGCAGTGTTTCTACAACTTCCCGCAGGGTGTTCACCCAGAAGGTCCCCCCAGAGGTGTCGCCATCCATGGCCACTACAACTTCCCCAGGCTGAAGGACAGGCATCGAGGGGTGAGGCTGAACTACTGTGCCTGTCCAACCAGCCATGAAGTCCGAGAGAATACGAATTCTCTCACCAATCATTGGGACAGCACGATCCCTTCCGAGGCAGAACGGGCAGCCCGAGTCTCTGCCTGCTGATACCCCTGGTTCAGCACCCATCAGTTCCTCATCGTCTGCGAACGTTCAGGTGCTCGTGGCGCGAAATCAGGTGATTGGGGCACAGAGCCGAAGGGATAGGCTCGGCCTTAGGTTGCGCACGCCTTCGGCCTCAGTCGGCAAAGCGTTCTTGCCCAACCTCTCGGTTCGAGTCCTTTTCGACTCCCCCGGGGAGGACGAATGCACGCACTGAAAAGAGCGCGTTCGATTCGGTCCCGGGTAACGGCTCTCCCGAATAATCGTCAGATCGCATCAAATGCCAACTTGAGCAGCGAACCAGTAACCAGCACGGCTACGCAAGCGATGGGGATGGTGAAGTACCAATGTAGCCCGAGGCCGGCCCAAAGACTTACGGCTGCGAAGAGCCCGATTAGAATAGCAACGTGTGTACAGGCGTGCCGAAGCAGGGTCTGTTCGGACTGGGAAGTGAGTTGTTGCGCTTCGAGGCGTGCTGCGGAAGCTGTCAATGGTCCCTTAGCAAGTTCTGAAGGCGACAGAGACGGGTGGAGCTTGGAGCCAATGATCCCGAGATAGAACAGACACACCGCGCAGCCAGCTAGCCAGACCCACTTCGCATTGAGGAGAAAGACGACGGCAAGAACGATGCACAGTAGGTAGAGAGGCCGTAAGATAATCGTTTCAAACCTTCTTTGCCTGCCCATCGTTAACTCGTCGCCTCCGCCACATACGTTGGGGCGTTGCGGCTCTAGTGGCTTTTCCCTACTACTCGGCCACTTGCCGCCAGCGCCCCCGCTCGCTCTGGCCCCGCGGAGCCCCTCTGGGTTGGGAGGGTGCCTCGTATCCCGAGCATCCCTGCGTTCTCCTAGCAACAATCTGTTCCGCCCACTCCGTCCCCAGGGGTACTTGACCGGCCGACGGCTACCAAGACCGGCTCACAGAGATGGGCGCCGGGGAGCCGGGTTCGGACGCGTCACCCAGAGGGCGGGAATGGCGGAAGGAGAAGGAGGATGCAACGCATACATGGGTGCCCGCGCACGTTTGCCCCTGGGACCTATGCGGCCGCACGACGACGCGTGCGGTTGGCCCATTCGAACCGCTGTTTCAGATGATTGCACTCGCTGAATAGGATGATGCTTTCGTGCTGGAGTCTTCCCACGATCATGCCCGGCGCGATACCGATCTCTTTTGCGACCCGGAGAATTGTTGCCTCACTCACAGGCGTGGACTTCAGCAGGCGCTTGAACGCCGGTGGGGGAATCAGGAAGTTCGCCGCAAATGTATTCGCTTCTGCCTCCAAGCCGTCCTTCCCGGTGTCATCATCATCAATAAAGATCCGGCGCTTTCCATGGAGAAGAAGATGGGCAGCCTCATGGAAAAAGCTGAACCAGAGGTGATCGTCGGATCTGAAGCGCAAGCTGAGCTGGATGAGCCCCTTCGTGGGCGAGAGCCAACGCGATGCCCCGCTGATGCAAAGCCTGGGCAGCTCCGGCACGAACACAACCGCCACGCCCGCTTCCGCACACAGACGCGTCGTCTCCGGCTGGAATACGTCCGGCGGTCGAAGCGTAACCCCGCGGATCTCGGCAAGAGCCCTGCGAAACCGCTCGGGATCGTAGGCCTGACACTGAAGGCGTTGTGCCTCAACCTCACCTCTCCGAAGCCACGCTGCGACCGCGCCCGGATCGCTCCTAAAGACGGCTGATTTCCGATAAGCGACGCCAGCGTCGGTCCAGAATCCGCGCCATTGTTCCGGAGTGGCGACCCCGAAGAACCGCAGAAGTTCCTGGGCTTGCTCCAACTTGCCCTTGAGAGTACGGATCCATCCCGCCTTTGCCATCGCGCGAAGGGGAAATTGCCTGATCCATGCCACCTCGGTCCGCAGCCGCTTCTCATCCTTCTTGCGCGCCAGCACTTCGCGGTAGTTCCGCTCGAGATTGAGCCAGAAGCTCGCCGGGATTCCCAAGATCCGTTCGAGCTGTAGAGCCGAATCGGGGGTGATCGAGGCCTTTCCCTTGATGATCTCGTTGATTGTCTTCAAGGGACGGCCCATCCGGCTCGCCAAATCCCGCTGGGTCATCGAGAGGGAGTCGAGGGCCTCACGCAGAGTATCCCCGGGTAGAACAGCATAACCGGGCTTGTATGCATAATCTCGCTTAGTCGCCATGATAGTCCTCAACCGACAGCACTCGGATCCGAGTGACCTTCGCTGGGTCAAGCCCCCCGTCGTCTTTCGTTGGAACGGGATCGTGTGCAGGTTCGAAGATCAATCGGAAGGGATGCCTGACATCAACCGAAAATTGCCCCTTGCGATCGCCCTTGAGGGCGTGACAACGTCCGAACGGCAAGGCAATCACGTCCGCCAGCGTTTCCGCAGCCTGCAACTGAGCGAGCCGCACTTGCACCCTCCGAGCATTGTCTTTGCCCCAGGTGCGGATGCTCTCTTTCTCAGAGGAGCAGATCTTCGCCAGCTTTCGCGAGGAGAAGATTATCTCCATAGTTAGTCTATGTCAAGAATAATTAACAGAAAGGGTTAATAATTATTCTCCAGAATCCGGTTCACCTCCGCTCCCCGTCCTCTTCGGCTTCCTCTTCGCACTTTGGGGACTACGTTGCGGCTTTAATGGCTTTTCTCTACTGCACGACCACTTACCGCCGGCGCTCCCGCTCGCTCTGGCCCCGCGGGGCCCCTCTGCGTTGGGGCACGTCAGCTCCGAAAACAACTCCCCAAAAGTCGACCCATCCTAGCGTTGACCCGTGAAACCGGCCGCCGAGCGAATCCGCACCGTTCCCCTGTCAAACGCAAAACGCCGATCCTCGTCCGAGAACCGGCGTCCGCATCCGCAGGGCTCCCTCCATTGAGAACGGGGGCTTATGATTCCGCCAGAGGCGGATCTCGCCCAAGCGCTCGACGAGGGGTCCGGAGAACGGGCACAATTGGGCGCGTCCGATCTTCAGGCCTCTCCGCTATCCGAGGGTGACCGTAGGTTGTGGATGACGTATATCAAATGCTGAGCCGCCGCACAAGACTTGTGACAGGAGAACTCCCAGCATCCGAACATCAGTTATTGAGTCCGTTGGGTCCATTGAGTCAGAGAGCAGGAGGCAGCGGGCAGCTTGCAGCAAGCAGCAGACTTACAGCCGGCAAGAAAGTACCGGACACCATTTGGGCCATAACCCCGAGCATGAACCGCGGAGGGTACCCAGCGCCAGTGCTGGGTGTCCTTGGCGGTTGGTTATTTCGGATTGAGGCTAAACGTCCACAAAGCCTTCGATGCCGCTTGACGCTGGCGGCGCCTGTCTCTAGAATGCCGCCGTGCGTGTCTCGCACGAGCTGGCTAGCTCTTCGTCCTCCCAATTCGGGCTCCGAGGATCGCGCCTCTTCGGGCTGGCCCTCCTTTTCTCTTGCCTCCTCTCCGCGGCCGCCGCCCAGGCATCCGAGGTCTACTTCTCCCCGAACGGCGGCGCGCGCCAGCGCCTGGTACGCGCCATCGAAGAATCCCGCAAGACCATCGACATCGCGGTGTATAACTTCACGGCCTATGAATTGGCCGACGCCTTGTACGCCGCCCAGGTCCGTGGAGTGCACGTCCGGGTGCTGGTGGACCGGGAGATGGCAGAGACGGGCGGCGCCGTGATGCGGAGGTTGCGTCTGAACGGTGTGCCCGTCCGATCGCTCGGCGTCCCGGAGGCGAGCCTGATGCACCACAAGTTCGCCGTGTTCGACGAGCACCTCGTGGTCACCGGCTCGTACAACTGGACCAACAGCGCCGAGCACGCCAACTACGAGAACCTGGCGGTGCTGGATGAGCCGGAGATGGTGAAACGTTTCCAGCAGGAATTCCGCCGGCTCTGGCGAGAGGCCCGGGAGTGAAGGGGGAGGCAAAAAGTCCTTGCCCTCCGGGGAACGGTCTGCTACATACACGCGACAGAGACAGACAGAGACAGAGAGATTGCAAGACACGGAGGTCGAATGCGGGCATCCGGTTGTCGTCTTCTCCTGGCAGCCATCCTACTGACCCACGCTCTGCTCGCCCTGACCGTGCCGGCCTGTGCCGACGAGAGCGACGCACCCAGTCCCCATTTCCCCAGGCCGCCCGCCCTGTCCGCCAACGTTGAATTCTGGAAGCGGATCTACACGGAATTCGGTGTGGGGGATTTCGTCCTCCACGACCGCGAGAACCTGGCCATGGTCTACGACGTGGTGCACATCGGCGGCACCAGGAACGAGGGTCGCGCCGCCGAAGCGGCCGCGCCCGAGATCCGGCGGCTGCGCGAGAAGTACGCCGGCATCCTCGACAGCCTGGCCCGGGGGATCCCCGCCGAGAGCTTCGGCGACGACGGGATCCGCATAGCCCAGGCCTGGGGGTGCCCCTGCTCGTCGGATGTCCTGGCGCGCGCCGCCTCGAATATCCGGGTGCAGCAAGGGCTGCGGGAAAGGGTGGAGGAGGGACTGCAGCGCGCCCGGGCCCTGATGCCCCAGATCCTCTCCATCCTGCAGCGACACAACGTCCCCCACGAACTGGCGGCCTTGCCACTGGTGGAATCCTCCTTCAATCCCCACGCCCAATCCAAGGCCGGGGCGGTCGGCCTGTGGCAGTTCATCATGTCCACGGGAAAACGCTATCTGAACATCACGCGCCGGCGCGACGACCGGCGGGACCCGATCCGCGCCACCGATGCCGCAGCTCGTCTGCTCAAGCACAACTACGAGGCCCTGGGGTCCTGGCCGCTGGCCCTCCTCGCGTACAACCACGGCAGGGAAGGCATCCTGGTGGCCAAGGCCACCCTGGGGAGTAACGCCGTCGACGAGATCATTGTTCGCTACAACGGCCCCCGGTTCGGCTTCGCCTCCAGGAACTTCTACCCTGAGTTCCTGGCCGCCCTGGATATCGTCCACCCGGTGATTCACGCCTCCACCCCCCAGCCCCGAAACCCCAAACGACACGCCCGGATCCCCCAGGAAGGGTAGCAGAGTGGCCCGAGCCACTCACAGGAGTACATTGTAACACATCGAATCCTGATTGCGGTGGTCGCCTTGGTCCTCCACTCTTCTCCTGCATTCGAAATCCGGCATCCACGGCACGGCGTGTCGGATTCGTTCTCCCGCCAAGTCCCGCGGCGGAGGGACGCCGCAGGCCCGGAATTTCTGGCTTGACAGGACACTCGAACCTCACGGATCATCCCCTCCCGGTTTGCCCCCAGGCCGCATCGCGAGAGACCCTTCAAGGCCCCTCGGGACGCGCACGCAAGAGGCTCAGCCTTTTCCCCGGGATGGGCCCTCCGCTCGGGCCGCTCTCCCCGGGCAAATCTTTCGACAGGGATGGGCTAACCGGGTATGATCCCGGATGCGTTGGGGAACCCTCGGCGAGGAATGTCATTCGAAGGAGCGCGGGCAATGCTGAGCGGCACGGTCACATCGGTCTTCGGCAACGACATCAACACGGACGACATCATCCCGGCGATGTACCTGGTCAAGAGCGACGATCCCGAATACTTCGCCACCTACGCCTTCACCAAGTTCGATCCCGACTTCCGCACTCGCTGCTTGACAAGCCAGGCCAACATCATCGTGGCGGGAAAGAACTTCGCCTGTGGCTCCAGCCGGGAGCAGGCGGTGTACGCGCTCCAGTTCAACCGGGTCGTGTGCGTGATCGCGCAATCCTTTCCCGACATCTTCTATCGGAACTGCCTTGCCAACGGCCTCCCGCTGATCACCGTCCAGGACACGAGCGGCATGGGGCTGGGCGACCAGATCGAGATCGATCTGGACGCCGGCGTCATCCACAACCGGACCCGCAACACGGGCATCCCGTTTCCGATGAAAGCCGAGGACCGCCGGACGCTCAAGGCAGGAGGAATGACCGCCCGCGTGCGGGCCCACCTCGAGGAGATCCTTGCCGGGCGGCGGTGAGTGACCGCCCGCGCCGCGCCGACGGAGAGAGCCATGGGACAGACGCTCGTCGAGAAGATCGTGTCACGCCAGGCGGGCCGGCCGGTCCACGCCGGCGAGAAGATAGACCGGCTCCCCATCACCAAGCTCTTCTTCAACGACGTGATCGGGCCGCCGGCCATCAAGGGTCTCGGCAACCTGTTCGGCGAGACGTTCAAGAAGTACGGCCAGCCCGTCCGGGTCTTCGACGCCCGCCGGGTGTTCTTCATCCCGGACCATTCCGTGCCCGCCCTGTCGGTGGAGGTGGCCGAGGGCGTCGATCTGATGGAAACGTTCGCGCGGGAGCAGGGCGCGAAGGTGTATCGCGAGGGGGACGGGATCGAGCACGTGGTCCTGATCGAGGACGGCCACATCGTCCCGTGGGACATCGTCCTGGGGACCGACTCCCACACATGCACCAACGGGGCCATGGGCGCCCTGGCCTTCGGCGTGGGGACCACCGAGGGCGCCTACGCGATGGCCACCGGCCACCTGTATGATTTCGAGGTCCCGGAGACAGTCCGGTTCGAACTGACCGGGACCTTCGGGAAGGGCGTGTACGCCAAAGACCTGATCCTGCACATCATCGGGAAGATGGGAGCGGGCGGCTGCTCGCGGCGCGTCGCAGAGTTCGCGGGGGACGGCGTCCGGCGGATGGCCATGGACGCCCGCACCACGATCTGCAACATGGCCGTCGAGATGAGCGCGCGCACCGGGATCATGCCGTACGACGAGACCCTGGGCGCCTACCTCGCGGGCCGGGCGCAGTGGCCGGTGGCGCCCATTGCGAGCGATCCCGACGCGCGCTACGCCGACCGGATGACGGTGGACCTGGCGACGCTGGAGCCCATGGTCGCATTCCCGCACAAGCCGGCCAATGCCACGCCGGTGTCGCGGGTGCAGGAGATGATCGCGCGCAGCCAGGCGCACCCGACCCCGGACTTTCCGCCCGTGACGAGCGACCGGATCACCGACGCCTTCCTGGGCGCCTGCACCAACGGCCGCTACGAGGACCTGGTGGAGGCGGCGAAGGTCCTGCGGGGCCACACGGTGCACCCGGACGTCTCCTTCGTGGTGATCCCCGCCAGCCGGCGGGTGTACGAGCGCGCCATGGATGAGGGCATCCTGCAGGTGTTTATCAAGGCCGGGGCGAATGTGGAGTCGTCGAACTGTGGGCCCTGCTTCGGCAGCCACATGGGCGTGCTGTCCCGGAACGCCCAGATGGTGAGCAGCAGCAACCGGAACTACCAGGGGCGCATGGGCTCGCGGGATGCGCGGATCTTCCTGGCCAGCCCCGCCACGGTGACGGCGAGCGCCATCGAGGGCCGCCTGGCCGACCCTCGCAGATACTTGTGAACCCGTCGGGCCAGCCTGCGGTTTAAGTCCCCATCCCGCCCGCCCGCTGCATCAGGCAATGCAGGGGTGGCGTGATCAGATTGACCTTCCCTCCGCCTCCGCCCGGCACCACGCATGCAGGGCGTCGTAGACCGGGAATTCCAGCTGCAGCTTCCGGTGGTCCTCCGGGCAGATGGCGGCAAAGCCGTGGGCGATGGCCTGGAGGCCGGCCGTCTCCAGAATCCCTTTCCGGGAGGGACAGCGTTGGTACCCGCCTTGGGGCAGCTACACCGCGACGGCCGGGTGTTGTTCGTAGCCCGCATGGTCCGGATGTTCGGCTACGGATTCCTGGCCGTCGTCCTGGTCCTGTATCTGGCCGCCCTGGGCCTGGACGAGGCGCGGATCGGGCTGCTGCTGACGCTCACCCTGGTGGGCGATACGGCCATCTCGCTGTGGATGAGCACGCAGGCCGACCGGTTGGGGCGGCGGCGGATGCTCGTCCTGGGAGCGCTGTTGGTCCTGGGCGCCGGCCTGGTCTTCATCGGCTCCGGCCAGTTCATCGTGCTGTTGCTGGCCGCGACGATCGGCGTCATCAGTCCCAGCGGCTACGAGGTGGGGCCATTCCTGGCGATCGAGCAATCAGCCCTGTCCCAGCTCGTGCCCGACGAACGGCGCACCGGCGTCTTCGCCTGGTACAACTTTGCCGGGTCGCTCGCGACGGCGGTCGGCTCTTTGGCTGGTGGGGGGCTCGCCAGGCTCGGGCAACAATGGGGGATGACCCCCCTGGCGAGCTACCGCGTGGTATTGGTGGGCTATGCGCTGGTCGGTCTGGTGCTGGCCTGGCTGTTCCGGCGGCTGAGCCCAGCCGTAGAAGTCCGCCCGGCATCGCCGAGTCCGCGCGCGGCACCGGTATCGCGGCTGGGTCTGCACCGCTCGGGCGGGGTGGTGCTGCGCCTGGCCGGCTTGTTCGCCGTGGATGCGTTCGCGGGCGGCTTCATCCTGCAGAGCATCGTCGCGTATTGGTTCTATCTCCGATTTGGCGCCAACGAGGCGATGCTGGGGATGATCTTCTTCGGGGCCAACCTCCTGGCGGGCGTCTCGTCCCTGGCCGCGTCGGCCATCGCCTCCCGGATCGGCCTGGTGAACACCATGGTGTTCACCCACCTGCCGTCGAACATCCTGCTGATGCTCGTCCCGCTGATGCCCACGCTGCCGCTGGCGATCCTGGTCCTGCTGATCCGGTTCAGCATCTCCCAGATGGACGTCCCCACGCGGCAGTCCTACACCATGGCTATCGTCCGCCCGGAGGAGCGGTCGGCGGCCGCCGGGGTCACCGGGACGGCGCGCACGGTGGGCGCGTCGCTGGCTCCCGTGTGCGCCGGTCTCTTGCTGGGCAGCCCCGCGCTGATGAGCGGCCTCTTCTTCGTGGCCGGGGGCCTCAAGATCGTTTATGACCTGCTGCTCCTGGCTGCGTTCCGGAGCGTGAAGCCGCCCGAGGAGCGGGATCAGGAAAAAGCGGGAAGGCGGGCATGAAGTCGGATTCTGTCCGGCATCGGCATCACTTGTCGACAGTGAAATCCGAACCCACTCCGACCGCTGCCGCCCCCGCCCGAATGGCCTCGTCGCCGTCCGGTAGGCTCACACCCATCTCGGACCCAGGATGCCCGGGATCACCAGGACGACCCCCCTTACGCAGCCGCCTTCAGGCCCATCAGACCTTGCCGGAAGATCCTGGCATCCATGGTCTTGAGATCCGCGGCCACTCGCGGTCGGAAGGCCATCTGCCCCAGGACGTCCCGCTCCAGGTCCACGCCGGGCGCGATCTCTGTGAGCAACAGACCGTCTTTGGTGATCACCAGGACCGCCCGCTCGGTGATGAACTGTACCCGCTGCCTCTGCGCCGCGGCATACGTCCCGCTGAACGTGATCTGCTCCACTCGGGGAACGAACTTCCGGAACCGCCCTTCCTTCACGATGCGCAGGCGGCCGTCTCCGACCTCGACCTCCAGGCCGCCGGCCGTGAAGGTGCCCAGGAACGCGACGGCCTTGGCCCCCTGCGAGATGTTGACGAATCCGCCGACCCCGGGCATCCGGCCGCTGAACTTGCTCACGTTGACGTTGCCGTGCTCGTCGGCCTCCGCCAGTCCCAGGAACGCGAGGTCCAGTCCGCCCCCGTCGTAGAAGTCGAACTGGTACCCCTGGTCGAGGACTGCCTCGGGATTCGACGACATGCCAAACACCACCCCCGGCGCGGGGATGCCGCCGGTGATCCCCTGCTCGATGGTGACGATGATGCGGTCCTGGATCCCCTCTTCGGCGGCGACGAGGGCGACGCCGTCGGGCATCCCCACGCCCATGTTCAGGACCGCCCGCGGGAGCGCCGCGATCTCCAGGACCGCGCGGCGGGCGATCACCTTCCGCTCGTCCAGGCCCATCACGGGCAGGGATGAGAGGGGGGCTTCCGCCTCACCGCTGTACGCCGGGTTGTACTCCGCCTCGACGCTCTGCCACTGGCCGGGATGGACGACGATGTGATCCACCATGGTGTGGGGGACCTTGACCATCTTGGCCGGCAGGGTGCCGGCCTGGGCCAGCCGCTTGACCTGGGCGATGACGATTCCCCCCGAGTTCCGGGTGGCCATGGCCATGGGCAGGACCTCCAGGAAGGCCGGCTCCTGCTCTAGGGTGAGGTTGCCCTTCTCATCGGCGGTCGTTCCCCGGATGAAGCACACGTTGATGGGAAACGCCCGGTAGAAGAGCCATTCGCGCCCCGCCAGCGTGATGACCTCGATCAGATCCTGCGTGGTGCGAGGGTTGAGCTTGCCACCCTCGACCCGGGGATCGATGAAGGTCTGGAGGCCGATGTGGGTGATGAGGCCGGGCCGCCCGGCCGCCACCTCGCGCAGCCACTGGGACATGACGCCCTGGGGCCAGTTGTACGCCTCGATCTTGTTGTCCAGGATGAGCTGCGCGTACTTCGGGGACATGCCGTAGTGGCCGCCGATGTTCCTTCGGACCAATCCCTCGCCCGTGAGGAGGTTCAGACCGGTGCTCTTCCAGTCCCCGAGGCCCGAGACGTGGAAGAGGGTGAGCTCCCGCGGCTGCGCCGTCTCTGCGAACTTCTCCGCGAGCGTCCGGATCAGCAGGTCCGGCTCGACATTCCCGCCGCCGGCGCCATGAATGGCGACGGTGTCGCCTGATTTGACGAGATCGATGGCTGTGCGCGCGCTCAGGATTTTGGCACTCACCGTTGGCTCCGCTGATTGGACACAGGAAGGTTCCCGTGACCCCGACGCCTGCTCAGAGGAAATACTCCAACCGCCCGCCGTTCAGATCCACCACAGCGCCGTTGACGTACGAGGCCGCCTCCGAGGCCAAGAAGGCCACGACGCGTCCCACCTCATTGGGCTCGCCCATCCGACCGAGGGGGATCTGCTGCTGCAGCTTCTCCAACCGCTGGGCGTCGAAGATTCCGCGCAGCGTCTCGGTCCCGATGAACCCCGGGGCGATCACATTGGCCGTGATCCCCTTGGGGCCAAGCTCCCTCGCAGCCGTCATGGTGAGGGCGATCACCCCCGCCTTGGCGGCGCCGTAGTGCCCCAGGGCCGGCCGGCCGCCCATGCGCCCGTGGATGGACGAGGTGTTGATGATCCTTCCCCACCCCTGCTTCACCATGTGCGGCGCCGCGTACTTGATGCAGAGGAACGCGCTCCGCAGGTGGCTGGTCAGCATGAAGTCCCACAGATCCTCGGGCAGGTCCAGCAGCGGTTTGTTGAGGTGCGGGCCGGTCGTCCCGGCGTTGTTCACCAGGATGTCCAGGCGCCCGAACGTCTTCACCGTGGTCTCGACGAGGCGCTGGACGTCGGCCGTCCGGGTGACGTCCGCCTGGACGGAGATCGCGCGGCAGCTCTTGTCCAGGAGGCCACGGACGACCCGATCCGCCTCGCGGACGCTCTTCGCGGTGGCCACGACCACCGCGGCGCCCTCGGCCGCCAGGGCCTCGGCCTCGGCCTGCCCCAATCCCTTGCTCCCGCCCGTCACGATGGCCACCCTGTCCTTGAGCCCCAGATCCATGACTACCCCTTCCAAGACCCAATGCAAAACCGACAACTGACACCCGGCCAACGCAGAGCACGATTGGTCGGTTTCTAATTGTCAGTTGTCAGTTTTTCATTTTCCAAGGGCCTCCGCCACCAGAGGTGCCACCGCCACCGGTTGGCGTTTCTCCACCGAGGTGATGGCGGCTGCGGCCATGGCGAACGACCGCACGTTGTCCTCCACGTGCGTCGCGGGCCGCCGGCCCTCCCGGATGGCCGCCAGGAACTCCCGCAGGGCATAGGCCGTGTCGGTGAAGGGCATCGTCTCTTGCGGGATCACCTCTACCTGATTGTCGCGGTAGCAGCGCACCTGCTGGTCCGCCTCGAGGCGCAACGTCCCGCCCTCGCCCACCAGCGTGATGATGCCATCCTGCGGGGTGGTGAAGCCTCGCGCCACCATGCTGCCGGTGTAGCTCACGCTCATTCCCTGGTCGAAGGTCAGGATGGCATCCACGCCGGGAAGCCCCGCGTACCAGCTCCAGGGCGGCGAGACCCCGCGGGCGAACACTTCCGCGCATTCCCGACCGGTGACGGCCCGCAACAGATCGAAATGATGCACCACCATGTCGTGAAGGAAGGGGTGCGGCATGTGCTCGCGCCATGCGTCCGTCGTGGTGCGGGTGATGGCCTGGCGGAACTCGTAGCCGACCGACATCACCCGCCCGACCTTGCCGTCTCGCACGGCCTTGCGGAGCGCCTGGGTCTGCGGTCGCCAGCGGTAGTTCTGGTCCACCATGGTGATCGCGCCTTTGGCGCGACGCGCAGCCCGCACGATCGCGGCCGCCTCGGTCATGTCTATGGCCAGTGGCTTCTCCGTCAGGACGTGCAGGCCCCGCTCGAGGGCAGCCAGGATGGCGGCCTTGTGGATCATCTCCGGCAGGGCGACGATCACCGCCTGCGCCCGGGAACGGTCCAGTCCCTCTTCGATGGTGGCGAATCGCCTCTCACGCGGAACCTCGAACTCGTCGCCGACCGTTGTCAGAAGGTCCGGGTGCTTGGCCACGACCCCGGCCACCTCGCACTCCGGGCACGCCGAGAGCTCTTTCAGCCAGTTCTTCCCAAAAAACCCCAGCCCCAGCACGAGGATCGGCAGTCTGCTCATGATGCCTCCGTGGAATGACGTGAGAGGCGATCAGCCTGGAGCCCGGTCGAACCGAGAACCGATCTCTTGCCGGGCCTCAGGCGGGCCGGTATCCCATCTCGCCCGAGATGATCGCGGCGGTGCGGACGACCTCCTGCCCGATCCTTTCCATCCGCGCCGCGGTCACGCGTGCCTTCAGCACCGACACGCTGATGGCCGCCACGACCTCTCCGGCGTGGTCCCGGACCGGAGCCGCGATGCAGAGCACTCCCTCGTGCAGCTCCTCGTCGTCCACGGCGTAGCCCCGGGCCAGGACCCGGGCCATCTCGACCTCCAGCCGCCGGAGGCTGGTGATCGTCTGCCCAGGTAGAGGACCTGCCCCTGATGCAGGACGGCGAGGTGGGCATTCGCCGAGAGGGCCTGGGCCAGCTCCCGCAATGCCGGCTTGGCCCGCTCGTACACGTCCAGGTGCTGGAGGATGGTGTGGCCGCGCTCCAACAGTTTCAGGCCGAGGCGGAAGCGCTCGTCCGGCCGGCGTTCGAGATACCCGAACCGCTCCAGCGTGCTGAGGGCGGGATACAGGCTCCCGGGGCGGACGCGCAACCGGCGCGCGATCTGCGTGGCGCTCAGGGTCGGCGTCGCGGGCTCGAAGAGATCCAGGATCGTGAGGGCTCGCGCCAGGGAGGTGACATTATAGCGAGGGGTTCGGGGCCAATCGGTCATGGGCCCTCGGGAAGGACCGTCCGTCGGAGAAAACAGGCTTTCGGGCGTTCGGCGGTTCCCTTGTCCGAGGACTGCTGAATCCGCCAAAGGCGGGAACCGCCGAACGCCGTTGATGACTCGCCGCCGCCGCGTCTGGCTATGCGGGCTGGTACGGCTTGAACTCCTCTTTGAACTTCTTCAGCGATTCGCGCAGCGTGTCCATGTCGCCCGGCTTCTTGCGCTCCACCACCAGCTCCAGGGGCGCCGACATGCCCAGGACGGGGAAGAAGCCGCGCTTCGAGATCTGCTCCTGGAAGCCGGCGCCCGTCTTCAGGTTGACGCCGCCCGTGGGCATGACCATCTTGCCCTTGTGTCGGTCGCGCTGGTAGGGGGCCAACAGGGCGCCGATCCCGCTGGGGCCGTAGATGCTCGCGTTGAAGACCTTGATGGCGTGCGGCTCCAGGCCGTCCTCGCGCTCCAGGTAGTAGTTGAACTCCGACGGCGAGAAGGCCCCGGGGCAGCCGAAGACCTTGGCGGCCCGGACGATCTTCACGAACTGGATGGGCTCGCGGCAGCCCCCCATGCAGGTGTCGGGGCCCACCACCATGTCGAAGCCCATCTCGATGGCCGCCTCCAGCTCGCGCGGGTTGATCACGCTGCCCACGCCGATGAGCATGGGGTCGCTGGGGCTGGTCCGGAACGTCTCCTCCCGGCGCCCCCGGAGTTCGCTCATCGCCTCCTTCACGATCCCCTCCGGGATGCGGAAGGTCACCTCGGCGACGTAGCCGGCCTCGTAGATGGCCTGGATGGTGTTGATGACGTCCTGCGGGTTCCGGGCGTAATCCCGGGCCAGGACCACCACGATGCCCTTCTGCCGGAGCGCCTTGTCCACTCGCGAGGGGTCTCTGATGTAGGCACTTGCCATGATGATCTCCTCTCTGCCGTTTCTAGCGGAGCGCCACGACGCCGCCGCCCTTCTTGGCGCGGTTGACCTCGGCCTCCACCATCGCCTGGGTGGCCATGGTGGTGTCGCCCGGCGTCTCCTGAACCAGGATGCCGTGGGCGCCGCCCCATTCCACCGCCTCGTCGAGCGTCTTGCCCTTCAGCAGGGCCGCGATGACGGCCGACGCGAAGGAGTCGCCGCCGCCCGTCCGGTCGGCGATCTCCACGTTGCGCCGGACGGCCGCCTGGTACAGCTTGTCCTCGGCCACGTCGTACAGCACCGCGCCCCAGTCGATCCGATCGGCCGAATGGGCGCCGCGCAGCTGGGTCCCGATGAGTTTCAGATTCGGGAAGTCCTTGGCCACCTTGCGCAGCAGGCTCACGTACGCCGCCAGCCACTCCTCCATGGGGGCGTTCTTCGCCACGTCCGCGGTGTAGCCCAGGGCGTCGTCGAAGTCGCTCTGGTTGCCCACCAAGAACTCCACGTGGGGAACGATCTGGCGGTTGATGCTGCGGGCGCGGTCCTTGTTGGGCTCCACGTTGGCCCGGTAGTTGAGGTCGGTCGAGCGCAGGGTGCCGTACTGGCCGGCCTTCTGCAGGTACTCGACGGCGGCCTCGGCCGTCTTGGGCGACAGCAAACTGTAGATGCCCCCGGTGTGGGCCCAGCGCACGCCCTCCTTGCCGAAGAGCGTGTCCAGGTCGAAGTCGGCCGCCCCCACCTCGCGGATGGGCGTGTGGGCCCGGTAGTACTCGGTCTTGGACGGGACCACGCCCTTGCCCCGGAAGGTGGCGTTGATCCCGTTGTGCAGCGTGCCCTTCTTGTCGGTGGCGTACTTCCCCTTCCCGCTGTTGCTGAACCACAGGACGTGGCTGGTGTCCACGCCCGCCTCGCGGAACTGGTTCTCGATGCTCCGGCCGAAGCCATCGTCCACCAGCGCGGTGAGCACGGTGGCGCGCAGCCGGAAGGAGTACGCCAGCCCCTCGGCCACGTTGGTCTCCCCGCCCCCGTGCCAGATGCGGCACGTGCGGGCCCGTTCGAAGGGCACGTCCACCGGGTCGAACCGGATCATCACCTCCCCCAGGGCCACGCCATCCCACTTGCACTGTTCCGCCGGCTTGATGTTGAGAGTCGCCATGATGCCCGCTTGCCTCCTTTCAGCTTCCCGGGTATGATGAATGCATCCGAGGTCGAAGGAATACGGCCCCGTCTCCGGGGGCCGCCCGGCGCCGGACGGGTACCCCCGGAGTCACAATCTCGCCGGAAGCCTCCCCGAACGCCAGGCCTTTTGGCTATGTCAAAACCTGTTCTCTTCTACAAGAAACCGGCCTGACCTGTCAAGCCAAACATCCCCGCGGCGAAGGGTGCAGGACAACTCGCGGGCGGCGTCGCAACCCGTCGTCTGTTGCGTGCTCCTCACGGCCGTCTCCCCTTCGGGGAAATGGAGGACTGTTTCACCTCGAATGAATACGATCGTTCGCCCCCCGGGAAGAACCGGATCCCCTGCCTGTGGGTTCGAGGTGCATCACCGGCGGGATTTTTTCGCCTTGACACCGGCATCCGGGATGATACGGTTTGGCCACTTTGCTGCCTGCCCTCTCGCCCCGACCGGGCCGACGCGCCTGCGGCGAGGGAAAGGCCGACCGGAGGCATCCGCGTGCTGATCCCCATCGGACACGAAGAACAGCGGGTGGCCCGTCTGCCTTGGGTGACCATCCTCTTCGTGGCGGCCAACGTCGTCGTATTCCTCCTCACCCTTCCGGTCGTGAACCAGCAAGCCGCCGAGACTCACCAGCGCCTCCAGGAGATCCTGCGCTTCGCCATCGAGCATCCCTACCTCCAGCTGCCCGAGGAGTTGGCCCATTTCGTTCCGGCCAGGCGCCCCTCAGCCGACCTCTCTGCCGAGGTCATCGCCGAGGACCAGGCCCGCCTGGATCGGCTCTGGAGCGACTTCCAGACGACGACCTCGCTCTCCGTCTACCGGGGGTACGGCTACATCCCGGCGGAGCCACGCCTGCTGGCCCTTTTCACCTCGATGTTCATGCACGCGGGGTGGCTGCACCTCCTGGGGAACATGCTCTTCCTCTGGCTCTCGGGGGGGAGCCTGGAGGATCGGTGGGGCCGCATCTTTTACCCGATCCTCTACCTGGTGAGCGGCGGCGTGGCCACCCTGATGCACGCCGCCATGGCGCCGCACAGCCACATCCCTCTGGTGGGCGCCTCAGGGGCCATCGCCGGCCTCATGGGCGCATTCCTGGTCCGGCTGGCCACCACGCGGATCCGCTTCCTGTACTGGCTCCTGTTCTTCCGTGGGACGTTCGAGGCCCCGGCCTACGTCATGCTCCCCCTGTGGTTCCTCCAGCAATTCGCCATGGCGCGGACCGGCACGGAGGGTGGCGTGGCCGTCTGGGCGCACATCGGGGGCTTCGCCTTCGGGGCCCTGGCGGCCATCCTCGTCCGGCTGACCGACCTGGAGGAGAAAGTCCTGGCGCCGGCCGTCAAGAGGAAGACCACCTGGACGGCGCCCGATCGGCTGACCGCGGCCCTGGAACGGCTCGATCGGGGAGATGTGGACGGGGCCATCCAGGATCTGGAGGCGCTTCTCAGGGCCACGCCGGATGACATCGAGGCCCGGACGTCCCTCATCGACGCCCACAGCCGCAAGGGGGATCAAGCCGCCGCCGGCCGGGAGTCGGCGCTTCTCGTGGGTGCATATCTCAAGGCGCGCGACATGGCCGGCGCCATGGCCGCCGCGCGGGAGCACAAGCAAGCCCATCCAGATGTGCCCCTCCCGGTGCGCGACCAACTGGCCCTGGCGGCCGACTGCGAGAAGCGGCAGGATTACCAGGAGGCGGCCGCCCGCTACCAGGATGCCATCGCGTCGGGGTCCGATGATCCCCTGGCGCCGAAGGCTATGGTGAGCTACGGTCGGCTGCTCCTCCGGGTCTTCAAAGAACCCGCGGAGGCCCTGGAGGTCCTCGAGCGTGCGCGCGCTCATCCTCTGGTGACCCCCCAGTTCCAGGAGGTCAGTACGGAGATGATCGCCCTGGCGAAAAGGGCCCTCCCGCCGCCAGCAGGGCGGTGGGGCGACGAACCCGGGGCTGCCCACGAGGCTCCACATCACCTCCCCACCCTCGAGGTCGCGATGCCAGAAGAGCCAGTCGTAAAGGTCCCTGCCGCCACGCAGGCCCTCTCGCTGGCACCGGTCCCCGTCCGCGCGGTCGGAATCGACGCCCGCGGTCTCACCCTGCAGGACCGGCGGGGCGGAACGGGGCATCTCCCATGGCAGAAGGTGACGACCGTCTCCGTCGCCAGCATCGGCCAGCCCGAGGGGGCGGACCGGGTTGCCGAGACCCTCGTCCTGGACCTGATCCTGGCCTCGAACGCCACCCGGGGGGGTGGGCGCATCGGCTGTCTCCGTCTCTCGATGAGCGACCTCGCGATCCCCCGGCTTCAAGCCGAGCCGTCTCCCATTCGCGCCTTCCAGCGCCTCGTGGCGACGATCCTCAAGGCCACGGGAGCCACGGCTCATCCCAGCCGCGAGGCCTGCCTGGGCCTGCGCCCCTTCCCATCCTTCCCCGACCTCACGGCATACGAGGCCGACCTCATCACCCACCTGTCCATTGCGCGATAACCAAACTGCATCGCTCGCGCCGGACCCATCCGAGCCGACTGCCCCGACCCACCGCCGCCGTTCCCCGATCGTCCGACACATCCCGTCTCGCCCCCCACGGTCCTTGACTTGTATTGGCAGCGCTGCTAAAACGCCTGGGGAAGAGCCGGCATTGAGCGTTCGACCTTCTGGAGGATCCGTGCGATGCCGCGCCGACACCTTCGACACGACCCGCTCGATCCCCACGGCTTCCTCCCCCGGACGCCGCCCTTGGTGACGCGCATGGTCCCTCTCGTCGGAGCACGCTGAACATGGTCAAACGCCTGGTCATCGCCCCGGAGGAAGTCCGGCGATCCGAAACCATCCACCTGGGAAC
>Ga0315279_10004543_pt1 | contig 18569 bp, 10 predicted proteins | sample YL17G06_20_MG_FD_203694 | JGI IMG/M metagenome (GOLD analysis project Ga0315279, IMG submission 203694) | Sediment microbial communities from Yellowstone Lake, YNP, Wyoming, USA - YL17G06_20 | ecosystem: Environmental > Aquatic > Freshwater > Lake > Sediment | place: USA: Wyoming | collected... | reverse complement strand
CGAGCCCGAGGTCCTGGCACTGCCACTTGTGCTCGACGAGCAGCAGATCGCCGCTTTCTGCCGAAAGTGGGGGATCGAGGAACTGGCCGTGTTCGGGTCGGTGCTGACGCCGCGGTTCCGGCCCGACAGCGACGTCGATTTCCTGGCCACCTTTGCGCCCGATGCGCGGTGGAGCCTGCTCGACGAGACCCCGATGGAACAAGAGCTCGCCGCCATCGTCGGCCGCCGCGCGGATCTGGTCAGCCGGCGAGCGGTCGAGCGCAGCCACAACTGGATCCGCCGCACGGCGATCCTCGAATCCGCGAGGCCGGTGTATGTCGAAGGATGACGCCTACGTGCTGGACATGCTCCGCGCGGCAAGGCTGGCGCGGGACTTCGGCGCGGAGTGCACCGAACGGCAATTTCTGGACGACGTGAAGACGCAGTCGGCCGTGCTCCACCAGTTGACAGTGCTGGGAGCCGGCGTCCGTCGGGTGTCGCAGGAGTTCCAGGAGACACATCCGGGCGTGCCGTGGCAGCAGATCGCGGGACTGCGAAACCGGATCGTCCACGAGTACGACGAGATCGACATCGACCGCGTCTGGGAAGTCATCCAGCGCGACCTGCCTGCACTGATTACGGCCCTCGAACAGATTGCCCGGCCCGAACCGTCATGAGTACCCGAACAGCAAGAGACAAGAGAAGACCAGCCGGACGCCGGAGAACCGAGCGCGGCGGTTTGAAAGCCGCCGCTGGCGAACGGCGGCGGGGTGCTCGAGCCGTCGAAGCACCGCCGACGCCGGTCCCGCCCACGCCTGCTGCGGCTACCCGCGTTCCTGCCGTTCAGAGCGAACAGGCGGCGGGCACGGTGCGCGTAACCGCGGCCAAGGGACGCCCGATGCTCGTGTGGGTCGGGAAACGCCCGCTTTCCCACGTGACGGCGTTTCCCGCACAAGCCGCCGAACGGTTCGCGGCGGGCGAACAGACCGTTTCATCAGAGGCAAACTGGCAGGATTGGCCCGCCGCCTATCCGCCCGGGGGCTTGCTCTTCCACGGCGACAACAAGGAAGTGCTGGCGCACCTGCTCGCGAACGGCTTCCGCGGCAAGGTGAAATTGATCTACATCGACCCGCCGTTCGATTCGGGCGCGGACTACGTGCGAAAGGTCAGCCTGCGCGGCGCGACCGGCAGCGCGAAGATCGACGGGGAGCTGTACACGCTCGGCGAGCAGATCCAGTACACTGACATCTGGGCCAACGACAACTACCTGCAGTTCATGTACGAGCGCCTATTGCTGTTGAAGGAGCTACTGGAACAACGCGGCAGCCTGTTTGTACACATGGACAGCTCAAGGTCTCACTACATGAAGGTCGTGCTAGACGAGGTTTTCGGTGCGGAGAACTTTCGAAACGAAATCGTGATCAAGCGTCGCATCACGAAGAACCTGCAACAACAATTTGCGGCGGTACGGCAGTACCCGCAGGCCCATGACGTGTTGCTGTGGTACTCATTGGACCCTTCCGTTCGTTTCACACCAGCCGAGACACGGCAGGTCAGGCGGGAGGAGGGTTACTGGCACCACTTCTGGAGTGGCGAGGACCGGCCGACAATGCGCTACGTGCTGTTGGGCGTCACGCCGGCGTATGGTCAGTGGAAGTGGGGAGAAGAGCGAGCCCAACGTGCGGTAGAGAACTATCAAAACTTCCTGCAGCAGCGCGGTGGGCGTTCACTTGAAGATTACTGGGTCGAGTCTGGGTCCGAACTGGAATTCATTCGCAAGAACGAGGACACCGGCAAGATAGAGAACTGGTTCGCGCCTCGAACGACGCGCATTGCTAACACGCTGTGGTTGGATATCCACAGCTACGAGAACGAGAAGGACTACCCAACCCAGAAGCACGAACAGTTACTGGAGAGGCTCGTGAAATTCGCGTGCAACCCGGGTGACGTGGTCGTGGACTGTTTCATCGGTTCCGGGACGACGGCGGCTGTCGCCCAGAAGCTCGGCCGCCGTTGGATCGGCTGCGACATCAACAAGGGCGCGATCCAGACGACGGCCAAGCGGCTGCAGGCGATCATGCGCGAGCAGGTCGAGGAGGCGCAACAGCGCGCCGCGGCTGGCGAGCAAGGCAACCTGCTCGGCGAAGAGCCGGAAAAAGAGCAGCCCGCCGCGCCGGCGCAGCTTGCTTTCTCGGTCTGGCGGGTTAACGACTACGACCTGCAGATCCAGCACAACGAGGCGGTGGCCCTTGCCTGCGAGCACATCGGCGTGCAGCGCACGCGCACCGATTCGTTCTTCGACGGCACGCTCGGCAAGCGGCTGGTGAAGATCGTTCCCTTCGACCATCCGCTCTCGCCGGCCGATCTGGAGGAACTCCGTCGCGAGCTGGACGGCCGGCCGGACGAGGATCGTGAAATTACGCTCGTCTGTCTGGGAATGGAAATCGCGGCGAAGGCGTGGATCGACGACTGGAACCGTCTGCGGAAGGGCAAGAACGCTGCGAACAAGGTTCACGCTATCGAGCTTCGAACCGATCAGAAGTACGGGCGCTTCATTCGCCACGAGCCCGCCAGGGCAAGCGTTAAGGTTCAGCGCCGCAACGGTCGCCTCTGCATCGCGATCGACGAGTTCATCTCACCGGGCATCATCGAGCGGCTTCGGCAGCAGGCCGGCGTGCTGCAACCGTCCATCGAGGACTGGCGCTCGATGGTTGACTGCGTGATGATCGATCCCGCCTGGGACGGGCGGGTGTTCAACGTGGCGCTGTCGGATATCCCCGAGCGGAAGACCGACCTGGTCCAGGGGAACTACGATCTACCCGCGCCGCCGGGCGAGACGACCGTGGCCGTGAAGATCATCGACATGCTGGGCGAAGAGGTGATCGTGACTTCACGGGTCTGAGCACAGCACTGAAGTCCTGCCAAATCGGCGAGACCTTTCAGAGAAACTGCAAATCCCTGCCGTGCGGCACTCCTTCGGTATCCGGAGTCCGACATCGGACACCGGACACCGGACATCGGACTTCGTGTCCGTCAGAACCCCGGCGAGAAGCTGAACTGGAACATCCACCCGTGGCCAGGGCGATTGAACGGGCGCACCGCGTCCAGCTCGATGATCGCGAAGCCGAGGGCGTTCACGCGGAACGCAACGCCGGCGCTCGAGACCGGCTTGCGCGAGCCGCCCAGGAACGACGCCTTGTCGGCTTGCGTCCACGCCACGCCGGCGTCCCCGAAGAAGGCGATTTCGACCGGCACCGGGCCGTACACGCCCTCGCGCAGGCCGAACGGACGAAGCAGCGGGAACCGGAATTCGAGGTTGCCCACCAGCAACCGGCTGCCGAGCAACCGATCGAACGCCGGACAGGTGCCGTCCGGGTTGCAGTCGGACGCGGAGATCGAGCTGATGTCGTAGCCGCGCACGAGTCCCGGGTACCCGAGATAGAGCGGCCAGAGGCGCGGATCGTCGGAGTTGCGGCCCCAGCGCCCGAAGTGGAGGATGCGGCCGGCGATCGTGTAGAGATTGGCCGGCATGAAGTACCGACGATAGTCTGCGAGCACGTTCTGGAAGTTGATGCTGCCGAACGCCGGCGTGAACTGCAGCCGGTAGCGCTGCCCGTTGATCGGGCTCGTTGCCCCGAAGATCGACGTGTCGTAGACGTAGGCGGCGCTTGCCTCGGCGATGTTCAGGCCGCGCCCGGTCGGCGTGGTGCTGACCGTGTCGCTGATCACGTTCCCGGTGTCGAGGGTGAACGCCGTCGTTTGGACCTGCTGGCTGAACGTGATGCTGGTTGCGCCGGCCGCCAACTCGATGCGCGCGGCGCGGTTGAACGGGTACGACGTCACACCGGTGAACGACCGCTCGGTCTGCTGGAAGAGCGTCGTCTGCTGGATCCCGACCGGCGTGCCGCCGACGGTGCCCTGCGTGATGGTCTGGAAGCCTCCCGTGAAGAACGGAACCTGCTCCCCGCTGACGCCCCAGTTCCACCGGTGCGACAGATCCTGGTACGCGACGAGGCCGCCGCTGTTCCTGAAGATGCCGCCGATGCCGCCGCCGAACCCGCTGTTGATTTGAAGCGCCGTCGCGAGGTTGTGGTTGCCGAGCATGTCGCTCCAGAAGAACGACACCCCGCCGCCGGCAAACGTGCCGTACGTATCGACGCCCGTCGCCAGGTACGGTTGCCCGATGTAATCCAGCGACAGCCGCGGGCGGTACGGGGAGGGGCGATCGGGGATCCCGGGTGGCAATCCGATGGCTGGATTGGCCAGGTCCCGCAGCAGCGAGGTGTCGCCCGGCCGGTTTTGCGGCGGCAGCATCGCGGTCTGCACGGACAACGGGGCCGGGGCGAGCGGCCCTCCCTCGGGCGCCGCCCCGGTGCTCGCGTAGATCTGGTACTTCCCGTTTTCGAACACGCTGAACGACAATGTCTCCGCCTTGGCGGCAATCGACAGCGCCGGGCTCAGCGAGGTGATGCCCGCCACGCCGGTGTACAGGTTCGTCACCTGCGAGACCACGCCCGAGTCGACATCCAGCCGGTAGACGTTGCTGATGCCGTTGCGATCGGACACGAAGTAGATGCTGCCGCCATCGGTGGACCACTGCGGGTTGATGTTCTTCGCCTGGTCGAAACCGGGCAGCTCGCTGATGTCGCCGGTGTCGCGGTCGCACAGCGCCAGGCGGTAGTTGCCCGTCCTCAGCTCGCCCAGCTTCGTCGAGAACCGGTCGGTCACGAACGCGATGTGCGTGCCGTCAGGCGACCACGCGGGCTGCAGGTCGGCGAACAGATCGTTGGTCAACCGGTCGAGCTTTCCGCTCGCGACGTCATAGATGTACAAGTCGCTCTGGCCGCCCATTGTCGCCGAGAACGCGATGGTGCGGCCGTTGGGCGACCACGCAGGACTGAAGATCTCGCCCAGCCGCGGGAACTCGATCTCCCGCCCGATGGACTTGCGCTGCATGTCCACCAGCACGAGTTCCGGCTGCCCGTCGGTGACCGCGGAGAAGACGAACCGGCTGCCGTCGGCCGACCAGGCGCCCGCCGAGTAGATGAATTCCAGGCTGTTGAAGTGCGGATTCACCGCGGTCTTGACGATCTGCCATTCCACCTTGCCGGTCGCGACGTCGGCCAGGTACAAATCGATCGAGAACAGGCCGCGCGACGACAGGAAGACCAGCTGCCTCCCGTCCGGGCTCAGTGACGGCGAGACGTTCAGATCGTTGCCAAGGCCCTTGCCCGCAATGACGAGTTTCGCGTAATCGGTCGTCGGCCTCGTCTGGGCCTCGACCGGCAGGTACGCGGCCTTGAGCGAGGCCTGCCAGTCCTTGGACAACTGGTCGGGCGTCACGCCGAGCAGCCTTGCGAACGCACCGTTGATGTCGCCGGTTGCGCCCGCAGCGGTGAGCAGGTCCGGAATGGCTCGGTCGCCCCATCGGCCGGCGATGTACGCCCACAGGGCCTGACCCCAGCGGTACGGGAAGTACTTCGCGGGGTTGTTGAGGTTCTTCACGGTCGGCAGCTTGTTCTGCTTCACCGCGTCGCGCATCCACATCGCCGTGTTCGGGTCGATGGGGCCGAGCGACAGGTACTCGGCCATGCCCTCGATGAACCACAGCGGGAGACGCTCTGCGCCAGGGATCCCGGCCTGGCTGAACGGCGTCGTGAGGTCGTACTGGTAGGCATGGACGAGCTCGTGCCCGATGACATGATCCGTCTCCGCCAGCGAGGCGCCCATCGGCAGCACGATCCGGCGTTTCAGGACTTCCGTCACGCCGCCCGTCCCCTCGCCGATGTCCCCCTGGATCGTGTTCGTCTGCTGGAAATCCGGCTGGTCGGCGTAGAGGATGAGCGGCTGCCGCCCCGACAACGTGTGGATGAAGATTCGCGTGTAGCGCGCGTACCAGCGTTCGGCCATGCGCGCCGCCTGTTCGACAGCCGCGCGCTCCTCGGCGTAGAAGTAGATGTCGAAGTGGTCGGTCGTCAGGACTTCGTATTTGAAACTGCGGTATTGGACCTTGTTCTGGCCGAAGTACTGGCCCGACGCGGGGGAGGCTACCAGGCCGGCGCTCGCGAGACACGCCACCACGACCCATTGGCGAACTGCCACTCTCATAGCCGGCTCTCCGGAAACCGTGGTCAATAACAGGTCGTGGTGGAAGTCTGTTCGGAGGTTCACCACGGGCTGTCAAGGTTGACCAGCATCAGTGATGCCAGATCCCGCGCCGTCGTTTCAGGCGGTTTTCGGCCGTCCGGCCCTCTGTTGAGGCGGCGTTCGGCGCGGCCTCATTGGCGGGCGGCCACGCCGCCGTCCGGCGCGCGGCGGTCGCTGCCCCCTTCCAGCACGTTCTCCTTCGCGTTGTAGATAATCGCCTCGACCACGCCCTGCGAGGAGATCTCCCTGGCCGCGTGGCCCCGCTGCTTCAGCAGCGTGATCGTGTCGGGCGAGAAGCCGTTGCGCTCGTAGTCCACCCGATCGGGGAGCCACTGGTGGTGGAAGCGCGGCGCATCGATCGCCTCCTGCACGTTCATGCCGAAGTCCACGACGTCGAGGATCGTCAGCAGGACCGTGTTGATGATCGTGCGGCCTCCGGGGCTGCCCGTCACCATGAAGAGCTGGCCGTCTTTCGTCAGGATGGTCGGCGTCATGCTCGACAGCATCCGCTTGCGCGGGGCCGCGAGGTTCGGGTCGGTGCCGATCAGACCGCCGGCGGTCGTCAGGCCGGGGCCCGCGTTGAAGTCGCCCATCTCGTTGTTCAGCAGGAACCCGCCGCCGGGCACCACGATTTTCGACCCGTAGCCCGCTTCGAGCGTGTAAGTGAGCGACACGGCGTTGCGCTGATCATCGACGACCGACAGGTGCGTCGTCTCGTCGCTCTCGGTCGGCCATGTGAACGAGGTCGGCGTGGAGACCGACGCGCGATCGAGGCGGATCGATTTCCGCAGATCCGCCGCATAGGCCTTCGAGGTGAGGCGATCGAGCGGCATGCCCGGCACGAACTCCGGATCGCCGAGGTACTGCGCACGGTCGGCGTACGCGCGGCGCATCGCCTCGATGATGAGGTGCACGGTCGCGGCCGATCCGAAGCCGCTCGCCTTCAGGTCGTACCCCTCCAGGATGTTCAGCATCTCGATGAGTGCGGTGCCACCGGAGGTGACAGGCGGGAACGCCAGGATGTCGTAGCCGCGGTACGTGCCCGCGAGCGGAACGCGCTTCTTCACCTGGTAGGCTTTCAGGTCGTCGCGCGTGATGAGACCACCATGGGCCGCCATCTCCTTCTCGATGAGCAGCGCCGTTTCGCCGTCGTAGAAGCCGGCCGGCCCTGCCGAGGCGATCCGTTCGAGCGTGCGCGCCAGATCCGGCTGCTTCAGCGTCTCGCCGGCCTCGTACGGCACGCCGCTTTTCGAGAACTGCGCGAGGGAGGCGGGATAGGGCTGCATCGGCTTGAGCGCCGAACGCAGCGACCGGGCCAGGCCCGGGCCGATCGGGAACCCGTCGCGCGCGAGCGCAATCGCCGGGGCGACCAGGCGCTTCCAGGGCAGCTTGCCGTTCTCCGTCCAGGCCGCGTGGAGGCCGGCGACCGTGCCTGGAACGCCGACCGAAAGGTGGCTGTTGTGATGGAGGGTCGAATCGTACTTGCCGTCCTCGAGGAACATGGTGGGGGAGGCCTTGGCCGGCGCCATCTCGCGGAAATCGTAGGCGAGCGGCTTGCCGGTTGCCGGCCGGACCAGCATCAGCCCGCCGCCGCCGATGTTGCCCGCGGTCGGGTGCACGACGGCGAGCGCGAACGCCGTGGCGACCGCCGCGTCCACGGCGTTGCCGCCCTCGTTCAGCACGTCGCGGCCGATCGCCGACGCGGTCTGGTTCTGCGAGACGACCATCCCGAGCCGCGCGCGCACCGGCACGGATTGCGCGAAAACGCTGGCGGAGAAGATCAAGGCGACGAGCGCGGTGACGATGGCAGCGCGAGCGGCGCCCGGGCGGGTATGTGCGGGCATGTGCGGAACCTCCCAGTGCAGGGGATTATAATCCTCGCGCCGGATCCGCGGATCGCGCCGAGCCCGCACGCGCCGAATCGCGGACGAATCCGTAGATTCACGCAGATCTGCGCGGGTGCGAGGCCGCCTGAGGTTGCCGCGCCGGAGGCGTGGGCAGGCGCGGGCGCGGGGCGTGCCGTCTGCTGAATCGGCCGAGAATGCTGCGGATCAATTCATGCTGAACGCACCTGGTCGATCGACGTGGCCGTTCGTCATGGCGCTGGCAGCCGTGCTCGTTCCCGGCTGCGCGAAGGCGGAGAAACCGATGGCGGATCTCATCATCACCAACGCGCGCGTGTGGACCGTGGACAAGGCGCACCCGAACGCCGAGGCGATCGCGATCAAGGCCGATCGCATCGTCGCCGTCGGGACCCGGGCGGAGATCGACACCTGGCGGGGCGAGACGACGCGCTCGATCGACGCGAAGGGCCGATCGGTCCTTCCCGGTTTCAACGACGCGCACATCCACTTCCTGGACGGAGCGACCCAACTGACCAACGTGGACCTGAAGGACGCATCGAGCCCGGAGGAATTCGCGCGGCGGATCGGCGAGCGCGCCAAATCCGCGCCCGGCGAGTGGATGCTGGGGGGCAACTGGGACGAGCAGGCGTGGACTCCCGCCCGGCTCCCGACCCGGCAGATGATCGACGCCGTCACACCCGACACGCCCGTTTTCGTCAGCCGCTACGACGGCCACATGTCGCTCGCCAATTCAGTCGCGCTGAAACTCGCCGGCGTGACGGCGAACACGCCGGATCCGCCCGGCGGGACGATCGTCCGCGACGCGAAGGGCAACCCCACGGGCGTGCTCAAGGACGCCGCGATGGGACACGTGTATCGAATCGTCCCTCCGCTGAGGCCCGAACAGCGCATCCGCGCCATCCGGCTCGCCTTGCAGCACATGGCCCGCCTCGGCGTGACGAGCGTGCAGGCGATGAGCGTTTCCTACGAGGATCTCGACGCGTGGGCGAAACTCGCCGCGGGCGGGGAACTGACCGTGCGGGTCTACGCGGCGCCGCTCGAGGCCGAGTGGGTTGAGCGGGCCCCGAAGGGGACGGCGACAGACTTCAGCGGGCCATTCCTGCGGACGGCGGCCGTGAAAGGCTTCGCGGACGGGTCGCTCGGTTCGACCACCGCGTACTTCTTCCAGCCGTACACGGATGCGCCCGGCACGTCCGGCTTGCTGTCGGACGAGATGCAACCGCTCGAGGGGATGCGCAGCCGCCTGACGCAGGCCGATCGGGCCGGCAAGCAGCTTTGCATCCACGCGATCGGCGACCGCGCCATCTCGATGGTGCTCGACCTGTTCGCCGACGTCGAGCGCGCCAACGGCGCGCGCGATCGCCGCTTTCGCATCGAGCACGCGCAGCACCTGGCGCCAACCGACTTCGATCGGTTCGCGGCGCTGCACGTGATCGCGTCCGTGCAGCCGTACCAGGTGATCGACGATGGCCGATGGGCCGAAAAACGGATCGGGCCCGAGCGCGCGAAGACGACCTACCCGTTCCGGTCGTTTCTCGACCACCACGTGCGCCTCGCCATCGGCACCGACTGGCCGGTGGCGCCGCTGAACCCGATGCTCGGCCTCTACGCCGCGGCCACGCGCGCGACGCTCGACGGCCGCCATTCCGGTGGCTGGGTGCCCGAGCAGAAGATCTCGGTTGCCGAGGCCATCGAGGGCTACACGATGGGCGCGGCCCATGCCGAGTTTGCCGACAAGGACAAGGGGTCGATCACGCCCGGGAAACTGGCCGACCTCGTGATGCTCGGCCAGGACGTGCTGCGTCTCGATCCTGTCGCGATCAAGGACGTGACGGTGGAGATGACGATGGTGGGAGGGAAGATTGTCTATTCGAAGTAGCGAGTAGTGAGTAGTCAGAGCTTGAGAAGAAATCGGCTCAGGGCTTACGGCTTAGGGGGCTTAGGGCCTGGCTTGGCTTGAGGCCTTGAGCCACATCTGACGGGCTAACGCCCCAGCTCTCAGCTGTGGGACTTCCGGGCTTCAGCCCGGGAGCGCAGGATTCAGGAGCCATGAGCCCAGTCGGGCCCTGAGCCTTGAGCCTTGAGCCTTGAGCCGACGCCTTTTTCACAAGTACCCAGCACCATTCTCACACTCCCGCCCCGGCCGCCCCACCGAACGGCGCCTCCGGATACGACACGAGCGGGCCGACCTCCCGTTCCACGGCGTCCAGCAGTTCGCCGCTGCGGATGACCTCGGCCAGGCTGTTGATGTCGTACTGCACGGGCCGATCCTCTTCGAGCCTGGGCACGTGCTTGCGAATCACTTCATAGGCCACGGCGGTCCCGCGCCCCAGCTTCAGCGGCTTGCGGAACTCGACGGCCTGCGCCCCGGCCATCAGTTCGATCGCCACCACGTACCACGCGTTGTCGAGAATCTGCTTCGTCTTCAGCGCGGCGGTGAACGCCATCGAGACGAAATCCTCCTGGTCGGCCGCCGCCGGAATCGAGCCGACCGACGCCGGCGCCGACAGGATGCGGTTCTCGCACACCAGCATGCCCTGCGTGTACTGGGTCAGCATCAGGCCCGAGTACATGCCGGCGCTCTTCGTGAGGAACGCCGGCAGGCCCACCGACAGGTTGCGGTTCAGCAGCCGGTTCGTCCGCCGTTCGCTGAGGACGGCGACCATCGTCACCGCGGGGCCCATGAGGTCGAGCGCGATGCCGAGCGGCGTGCCCTGGAAGTTCGCGCCGGTGAGGTACATCCGGTCTTCGGGGAAGAACAGCGGGTTGTCGCCGACGCCGTTCAACTCGATCTCGAACATGTAGCACGCCCACCGCAGCGCGTCCTTCGCCGCGCCCACGACCTGCGGCGTGGACCGCAGGCTGTAGGCGTCCTGCACCTTCTTGCCCGGCTGCTTCAGCATCTCCGAGTCCTCGACCAGGCGCCGCACGTTTTCGGCGCAGATGATCGCCGACGGGTACCCGCGGACCCGGTGGATGCGCTCGTCGTAGGCGGCCATGTTCGCGTTGAGCACTTCGAGCGTCAGGGCCGCGGCGACCTCGGAGGTCCGGAAGTACCGGTCCGCATCGTACAGGAGCAGCCCCCCGAAGCCGGCCGTCATGTTCGACCCGTTGATGGTGGCCAGGCCGTCGCGCGCCTCGAACTCGATCGTCGGGATGCCGGCCGCCTGCATCGCGTTCGCGCCCGCCATCCGCTCGCCCCGGTAGTACGCCTCGCCTTCGCCGAGCAGGACGATCGCCATCTGGCTCATCGGCGACAAATCGCCGCACGCGCCCACCGAGCCCTTGTCGAAGACGACCGGCGTCACGCCCGCGTTGAGCATCGCGATGAGGGTGTCCACGACGAGCGGGCGGATGCCGGAATGGCCCTTGCTCAGGACGTTGACGCGCGAACACATCGCGGCGCGGACCACTTCGATCGGCAGGGGACTGCCGCAGCCGGCCGCATGGCTGTAGACCAGGTAGCGCTGGAACTTGCGCATCTGCTCGGGCGGCAGCACCACCTCGGAGAGCTCGCCGATCCCGGTGTTGATGCCGTACATGACCGCCCGCTCGGCGATCTTGTCCTCGACGAAGCTGCGGCAGCGCGCGATGCGGGCGCGCGCGTCCGGCGCCAGATCCACGGGTTCGTTGAGGCGGGCGACGCGGACGAGGTTGTGGATCGTCAGGTTGGTCCCATCGAGTAACAGCGCCATGGCGACCTCGCAGGAAGATAGTAGTCAGTAGCGGTAGTCAGTAGACAGTAGACAGTGGTAGTCGGAGGCAGCCGGCCGGATGACCGTCGAAGAAACGGGTGAATCATGACCTTGGCCTTCGACGGAGTCAACCGCCCATCGTACGCTGCCCATCGTACGCTATGCTCAGCGACGACCCCCGGACGGAATGGCACGGCGATGCACTACGTGAATCTTGGCAGGACCGGACTGAAGGTTTCGAGGATTTGCCTCGGCACGATGACCTACGGGACACCGGCATGGCGCGAGTGGGTGTTGCCCGAGGCGGACAGTCGCCCGTTCATCCGGCGCGCGCTGGACCTCGGCATCACCTTCTTCGATACCGCCGACATGTACTCGCTCGGCGCAAGCGAGGAGATTCTCGGCCGGGCGCTGAAGGAGTACGCAGCGCGCGACCAGGTGGTCGTCGCGACCAAGGTGTTCTTCCCGATGGGGGAGGGCCCGAACGATCGCGGCCTCTCGCGCAAGCACATCCTGCAGGCGATCGACGCCTCGCTCCAGCGCCTGCGCGTGGACTACGTCGACCTCTACCAGATCCATCGCTGGGACTACGAGACGCCGATCGAGGAAACGCTCGAGGCGCTGCACGACGTCGTCAAGGCCGGCAAGGCTCGTTATATCGGCGCGTCGAGCATGTTCGCCTGGCAGTTCGCGCGCGCCCAGGCGATCTCCGATCGCCATGGCTGGACGCGGTTCGTGTCGATGCAGAACCACTACAACCTGATCTACCGCGAAGAGGAACGCGAGATGCTGCCGTTCTGCCGCGCCGACGGCGTCGGCGTCATTGCGTGGAGCCCGCTGGCGCGGGGCTTCCTGGCCGGCAATCGGTCGCGCCAGGGATGGGGCGAGACCACGCGCGCGCGCACCGATGATTACGCCCAGAAGATGTACTACGCGGAGGCCGATTTCACCGTTGCCGCGCGAGTCGAGGAGCTCGCGGCGCGCCGCGGCGTGAAGCCGGCGCAGATTGCGCTCGCGTGGCTGCTCGCACAGCCCGGCGTCACGGCGCCGATTGTCGGGGCGAGCCGGCTCGAGCAGCTCGACCAGGCAGTCGCGGCCCTCGACGTCGCGCTGGATGCGGACGAACGCACGTTCCTCGAGGAAGTGTACGTCCCGCACCCGGTGCTGGGACACCAGTGAAGGCTCCTGGCTTCAGGCCCCGGGCTCCGGGCGCGATTCGGTTCGAGGCTGAAGCCCTCGGCGTCCGATGTCGGTCGGGAGCCACTGGTCGCCTGAAGCCTGGAGCCAGGAGCCTGGAGCCGTCTGCGAATGCGCATCGGCCTCTGGTCCGCCACATCGGCCCGACGCTGGTCGTCAATCCCGGCGCCGCCGGGCGGCGACGGTTCAATTTGATGCCGAGCGTGGGACTGCTGACCGTCGAAGCGGGCGCCGCCCGGGTTGAAATCGTGAACCTCGCGCCGTAGGGTGAGGTCTTGAAACCACGCATTTCGCACATACGGTACCGCCAGAGAGGCGGAGCGCGAGGGAGCGGAGCGGGGCGTTGGGGCCCCACGAGCGACCGAGCCTGGCGGGGTGCAGGGGCCCCCGCCATCCAGATAATGGAGCGTTTCGCCCGCCGCAGCACCGACCTGGCCGAGCGCTGGGTCCCCGACGCCTTCGTCTTCGCGCTCGGCGCAACGCTGCTGGTCGCCGCCGCCGCCTGGGTCGTCGACCCCGCCGCGCGCGCGGCGCCGCTGAAGATCGTCGACGCCTGGGGCAACGGCTTCTGGACGCTGATCCCGTTCACGCTCCAGATGGCCATGATCATCATCGGCGGCTACGTGCTGGCCAGCTCGCCGCCGGTGTCCCGCGCGATCGCGCGGCTGGCCGGTTGGCCGACCGGCGCCAAGGGCGCCGTGGTGCTCGTGGCGGTTGCCGCGATGCTGACCTCTCTGGTCAACTGGGGCTTCAGCCTGATCTTCAGCGCGATCCTCGCGCGCGAGGTCGCGCGCCGCGTCCCGTCGGCCGATTACCGCGCGCTTGGCGCCAGCAGCTTCCTCGGTCTCGGCACCGTCTGGGCGCAGGGCCTGAGCAGCTCGGCGGCGCTCCAGATGGCCCGTGCTTCGTCCATGCCGCCGACGCTTGCCCGCATGGTGGCCGGTGGCATTCCTCTCACCGCGACCATCTTCCGGTGGCAGAGCCTCGTCTGCGTCGTCATCGAGATTGCCGTCGTCGCGGCGGTCATGTGGGCATGCGCGCCGGCCGATGGCGCCGGTCGCAGCGCTGCCTCGTTCGGCGTCGATCTCGAATCCGGGCACCGGACGCCGGACGCCGGACACCGGACACCGGACACGGGCGCCACCCGACCGGGCGAGCGAGTCGACCACAGCCCGATCCTGCTCGTGCCGGTCGTGGCCTTCGGCTTCGTCTACCTCGCACGCGTGGTGGCCAGCCGCGCGACGACGGTGGCCGACGCGCTGAACGCGATTGATTTCAACACGATCAACCTGTTCTTCCTGATGCTCGGGGCCCTGCTGCACTGGCGTCCCTCGTCTTTGATACGCGCTGTTCGCGAGGCCACACCAGCCACCTGGGGGGTACTGCTGCAGTTCCCCTTCTACGGCGGCATCTTCGGCATCATGACGGCCCTCAGGCTGTCCGATGCGCTGGCGTCGCTGCTCGTTCGCGCATCCACGCCTGCGCTGTATCCGGCGATGATCGTCGTCTACTCGGCGGTGCTCGGGATTTTCGTCCCGTCGGGCGGATCGAAGTGGGTGATAGAGGCGCCGTACGTCCTGCAGGCCGCACGCGCGTTGAGCGTACCCGATGGCTGGATGGTGGTGACCTACAACCTGGGCGAAGCGATTGCCAACCTGCTGCAGCCCTTCTGGATGCTGCCCGTGCTCGCGCTGCTGGGCCTGCGGGCGCGCGACATCATGGGCTACACCTACCTGGTTGCCCTCGTCTTGCTGCCGGTGGTCATCGTACTGGTGACTGTTTTCCGGCCGCTGGTCTGACAGTCGCCAGGGACCAGGGAGTAGGGATCGGGGATCGGGGACACGATACGTCGTCCGGTGTCCGAAGTCCGATGTCCGGAGTCCGGAGCCTGGAGCCCGAAGCCCGAAGCCCCCGGTCCCCAGATTCCCAGCCACGGTATTGCAGAGTCATCTCGATTGGTGTAAGAAAGAAGACCGGGCGTATTTGAGCTTAGACCATAACGTCGACGCGGCTTCGCTGTGTCGGCGTTCGACGTGGACAGGCCGGCGTGTGGCCGGCCGGGAGCGGTACTGTCACCCCGCGCGAAGCGCGCTACCCGAGCCCGTTCGCGAGTACGCGGACGGGCTCCCAGACCCGTGAGGAGGTTCGGGCCTATGCGTAGAACAGTTGCATGTGTCATTGTGGGGGCCTTCCTGCTCGTTGGCGCGGCCGTCAATGCCGCCGCGCAAGGCTATGGCGTGTACGAGCAGAGCGCCTGCGTCATGGGCCGCGGCGGCGCCACCGTTGCGTCCCCGTGCCCGGACGGTTCCTCGATCTATTTCAACCCCGCCGGGATCGTCCTCACACCCGGGCAGATCGTCGGCGTCGGCGCCACCGTGATTGGTCCGCGCGGGAATTTCACTGACGCGACGACGCAGCAGGTCAGCAACCTGAACACGCGCTACTACCCGGTGCCCAACATCTACTACAAGCGCAACTTCGCGAAGGATCGCGCGTCGGCGGGCATCGGCCTCTTCGCCCCGTACGGGCTGACGACCGACTGGCCGCCGGACACGTCGGAGGGCCGCTTCCTGGGCTACAAGAGCCTCGTGCACGCCATCTACGTGCAGCCGACCGTGGCGTTCAAGGTGAACGACTGGCTGGCGGTGGGCGGCGGCATCGACATCACGCGGACGAGCCTCGAGTTGCGCCAGCGCCTCGACCTCGCCGCCGTGCCGATCACGGGCACGCCGTACACCTTCGGCACGCTGCCGGTGGGCCCGGTGCCGGCGGGGACCGATTTTGCCGATGTCGACCTGAAGGGCGACGCGTGGCATGCCGGCTATCACCTGGGGGTCATCTTCAAGCCGGACAAGGTCTTCTCGCTGGGCCTCCGCTACATGTCCGGGCAGACCGTGAACGTCACCAACGGCGCCGTCACGATCACCCAGATTCAGACGGGCAAGAAGCTGGCGATCCCGCTCGGCCCGACGATTCCTGCCGGCACGCCGATCGACGCGCTGGTGGCGCCGAATTTCGCGGCGGGCGGCAAGCTGTCGAACCAGACGGCGACGACGGCGGTGCCGCTGCCCCACCAGCTGGTGCTCGGCGGAGCCGTGCAGGTGACGCCGAAGCTGTTGGCCCTCGTGGATTATCAGTACGTCCGCTGGTCGCTGTTCGACGCCCTGGTGATCAACCAGAGCATCGCCGGTACGACGACGATCGTCGAGAGCTACGGGAACACGAGCGGCGTGCGCCTGGGCATCGACTACGCCGTGAACCCGGTGACGACGTTCCGCGCGGGTGTCGATTTCCACGGGGCCGCCGCGCCACCGCAGACGGTCACGCCGAACCTGCCCGAAGCATCGCGCGCTGAATTCAGCGTCGGGTTCGGAAGGGCGTTCGGCAAGGCCCGCATCGACGCCTACTACATGTATCTGCACCAGGCCGACCGCGCCGGCCGCACCGTGCCGCCCAGCGTGGCGCTGACCAACGGCACGTACGCGTTCATGTCGAACCTGTTGGGCGTGACGTTGGCGTTCGGGTTCTAGGCACAGTCAGGAGTCAGGAGCCTGGAATCAGGAATCAGGAGCCCGGAGCGCGGTAGTCGCATTTGTCCGCCGTGTCGAGCCGGGGCGCAAGGCCGCGTCCGCCTGCCCCCGCCGCGGTGCCAGCGGGGGACCTCCAACCGGGTTGCGGCGCGCGGCGAATTCGGGCCCCGCGGTGCGCCCTTACCGCCGGGTGCCGATTGCGACCCTCAGCTTGCGCAGGCGCAGGTCGAGGTCCTCGGGGCTGAGGTTCGCGTACTTGGCGGGGAGCAGCCGGCGGCTGGAGGCCTCGAACACGGCGAGCAGCTCCATGTACTCGAGCAGCTCCACGTCGCGGCTCGGGAAGTAGTCGGCGGCGGCATCGGTCAGGTGCGCGGCCTTCACCGGGGCGTCGCCGCCGGCCTCCCTGGCGGCATTGTCGTTGGCGAGCAGGATCACCGCTTCGATGTCGGCATTGCTGTAGCCGACGAGCTTGGCGGAGAAGCCGTCGCGAATCGCGGCGAAATCGACGGTCGTCTGAACGCGGTTCTTGCGGACGGAGGCGCGCGCGACCGCTTCCACCTCCTCCGGCGTCTGCGAGTAGAGAAACGGGATCTTGCGATCCAGGCGTCCGGCCCGCTTCAGATCCACGTCCAGCTTGTCCGGCCGGTTCGTCATGACGAGGAACAGGATGCGGCCCCGGTTGGACGTGTCCGACATGAATTCCTTGATCCGGGCGATCACCCGCGACGAAGTGCCGCCATCGCTCTCGGTCTCCGTCGACCCGAATGCCCGGTCGCCTTCGTCGATGATGACGACGACCTGGCCGATCGCGCGGATGACGCCGAGGATCTTCTCGAGGTTCCCCTCGGTGGCGCCCACCCACTTGGAGCGGAAGTTCTTCAACTTGATCGTCGTCAGTCCGCACTCCTTCGCGAACGCCTCGGCGACGAACGTCTTGCCGGTGCCCATCGGCCCCGTGAAGAGGATGCCCATCGGCACGCGGCTGGTCCGCGCTTCCCGGATGTTCTCGGCGATGAGGCTCAGATCCTTCTTCACCTCGTCCATGCCGCCGACGACCTCGAAGCCGTGCTCCGGCTCGACGAACTCGACCAGGCCGAAGCACTCCCGTTCGAGGATCTCGCGCTTGCGCCGCGCGATCAGCCGGTCGGCTTCCTGGCGGCCGCGGTCGGCCGGCGTGAGCGTGGCGACCGCGACGTCCGGCGCGCCGGGCGCGATCAGCTTCTTGATCTCGTCGCGCCCGAGATTGGCGGTGAGCGCCGCCAGTTTATGCGCGCGGTCGGCCGTGTCCGGGCCGGGCCCGAGCATCCCTTCGATCAACGCCTGCCGCTCGGCGGCATCCTCTTCGCCGGTGGGCGGCGGCGTGAGGATGGCGGCGATCTGGATCGCCTTCAGGCCGGCCGTGATCTCGGCGTAGTGGGCCACGTCCTTGTCGGCCAGGCGCGAATCGGCCAGGCGCACCACGGCCTGCCGCGTATCGTGGTCCGGCATCGGGACCTCGACCACCGCCACCTTCGGGTTGGACACGATCTTCGTCGCGACCTCGCTGAGGTTCTCGGCGAGCAGGAGCACGACGTTGTCGCCCTTCTCGATGGCGGGCAGGAAGGACCAGCGGTGCAGCGTGATGATCGCCGCGCGGTCCGCGTCGGCCTGGAATGTCGGATCGCCGGCCGGCGCGATGGCCTCGGCGTACTCCACCACGACGCCGGCCCTGGTCGAGCCCACCAGGAACCGCTCGAGCGCCGGCAAGGCCTTCTGCTTCTCCGTGGTCAGCAACAGGTCCGCGACGTCCCCGGCACTGGGCGGACGCTTGGCGAACCGCACCCCGGTCGACAGGTTGTAGACGGCGATGGCGTCGCGGGATTCCCTGAGCAGCACGTCCGTCAGGAAGTCGACGAGCGACCAGGACCGGCCGTCGCAGACCACGACATCGAAGACGTTGCCGTGCACCAGGAACATCGAGGCTTCGCCACGCACGTAGCGGCGTCGCAAATCGTCGGCCCACGCTGGAAGCAGGCGCGCCTGGGTCATGATGTCGAGCTCCCGATTCCGATGGAGTTCAGCATTTGCTCGGTGTCCGCCGCGGTCTGGCGGATCGCTTCGACGCCGTCGAGCAGCTCGTCGAGCTGGCCCGACAGCTGCTGCGGTGACTGCATCGT
>Ga0315279_10004542_pt1 | contig 18570 bp, 16 predicted proteins | sample YL17G06_20_MG_FD_203694 | JGI IMG/M metagenome (GOLD analysis project Ga0315279, IMG submission 203694) | Sediment microbial communities from Yellowstone Lake, YNP, Wyoming, USA - YL17G06_20 | ecosystem: Environmental > Aquatic > Freshwater > Lake > Sediment | place: USA: Wyoming | collected... | reverse complement strand
GTCATGCTGTCTCGTGCCAAATCCCATTCTCAGGTTAAAGATGCGCTGGAAGTTGTAGACCCTTTCACTCATCAAGATAATATTGTCTGGTGTAGTTTTCTTGCCGGTGACTGCTGAAAAGAACCTAGCGTATTTCTCAACGTGCCCCATTACTTTGGCAGGTTCTCTTGTCTTCTTGTTGTCTTCTGGTACAACGTCGTTCCATGGAAGCTTGCACAACCCATTGAGGCCGAACCACGTTCGGAACATCGGGAACCAATGCAAAGCTTCTGCTTTCTGTTCAAAAGTCGGTATCAGATTGTGTACCATGTCCAAAAATATGAGCCAAGCCTCATCGTGCTGAGGCCCTTTCAAGGTAAGTCCATAACCACCTTGCTGTGCCAAGGACTCTTTCGTTACATATTCGGAGAATTCCAACCCCTTCGATTCCATACCGATGTCCTGCAGGATCTTGGGATCGACACCATATTTTTCCGCGAAGATCTGCTTCATGCGTCTGATGCCTTGTCCAACAATTACACCGAAGCCTTCGCCTCTGGCCATTTGATGAACCAGTTCAAGCGCCGCGTCTATGTTGCCGAATCGTAGTTCCAAGCCACCGGTCGCTTTCTTGTCGATCAAACCCATCTCGTAGCATTCCATCGTGAAAGCTATGGCCGTCCCGACCGAAATCGTGTCCAAACCGTAGGTGTCGCAGTAGAAGTTCATCTCAATGACATAGTCGGCGTCAAATATGCCGCAGCTGCTCCCGACTCCAGCAATTGTCTCGTACTCGGGTCCTGTCACGAAAACCTTCTGCCCTCTGTATGGTCCTGTTCTGAGTTCAAAATCCTTGACACCGTGCGCACAAGACAGTGCGCAACCCATCCAGCAGCCGTCGAAGCCTTTGTGGAACTTTTTCCTGTAGACTTCGCGTCCCAGTTTTTCTGCTTCAAGGTGTCGCCCATACCTGAAATTGTAGACTGGCAGAAGATCGAAGTCGTTCATGATCGTCACAAGATGGGTTGTCCCAACGCTGGACATCTCATTCTGTTTGGAGTCCAGATTCCTGAGTTCCTGACCGTGTGCTTGGCCGACCTGCTTGACCGTTTCAGGATCCGCCGGCCCATTTGTGTCGACAGTGATTTTTCCGGAGTACTTGACGGCTATGGCCTTGATTTTCTTGTTTCGGAGCACTGTGCCGATTCCGCCTCTTCCTGCTTGTTTGAACCTGTGGATTTTGCGTGTAGGATCGTACCAAGAAAGGTTAAGACACCCCAACCGCGTGTGTTCAGCTCCTGGACCTGAAGAAACCACTGATATGTTCTGCCCGCTTTCTCCACCATACTTTCTGGCGAGGTAATCTGTTATCAGATAAGTTTCGGAAGGTAGCGTCGATGCATCTTCAATCTGAACTTTGCCTACGTCTCCGTCTATGATTATCACTACTTCGGTTTTTGCTTTTCCCTGCACCTCAAGCGCGTCCCATCCTGCGAATTTAAGGTAGGGTCCAAAGTATCCTCCGACGTTCGAGTCAACGACGGTGTCAGTCAAAGGGGAGATCGAGACAGCAATGCTCTTGCCGCTACCTGGGTAGACGGGAGTCCCGCCTAGCGGACCACAAGCGATGCATACCTCGTTTTCTGGATCATCCCATTTGGCGATTCGGTCTTTAGGCAGCGCGTTCCACAGGAGCCACAGATCGAAGCCTCGGCCACCTGTGAATTTTTCCTTCATTTCTTGACTGACCAGTTTGCTCGCGATCTGCATTTTTGAAAGATTCAGATAAAGAGTTCTGTTTGTGTAACCCTTCTCAACCTTGCCTAATTCGTATTTGAGCTCAACGATGACCAAACACGACCCTTCCCGTACAAGTGTGAAAAAGAACATCTGTTCTGTGGGGCAAATATCCTTTTCTACGTGAAGCGAGTGCTTTGTCGAAGACCGACTTCCCAAGTTCTCCAAAACGCATAAATCCGTTCTGTTCGTTGTAGGAATACGATCGGGCGGTAGCTCAGCCTGGCAGAGCTTCCGAGTCAGCTCAGAATCAATGTTTGGCTGACGGAGACGCTGTAGATGCCTACCCATGGTGGGTGTTACCCAGCCTGCCGGGCTAACATGCAGAAACCGGAGTGTCGCAGGTTCAAATCCTGCCCGCCCGACTAGATTTGAGGCTTCGAAAATGGTCTTGATATTGAACAGAAGAGACATTGAATCTCTGCTGAATATGGGAGAACTCATCAATCTAATTGAGAATGTCTTTCTTCAATCCAGCCGAGGAAAAACGATCTGTCCGAAACGCGTGATTATCAGCATGGACAAACATAAGGGCGTCATGTATTACATGCCATCCTATCTCAGTGATAGTGAATCCTTGGCAATCAAGATAGTTTCTCAGTATGATGACAACTTGCCCAAGCACGGTATGCCGACAATAATGGCCTCAATTCTTCTGAACGATTCGCAGACAGGCAAACCGCTTGCACTAATGGAAGGCGCATACATTACAGCTTTGCGTACTGGAGCTGCTAGCGGGGTGGCAGCCAAGTACCTTGCACGAAGAGACTCCAATGTTGTGGGCGTCATAGGCACTGGGGTTCAATCGAGAACCCAAGTCTGGGCTTTGACTGAGGTTCTTGAAAAAATCACAAAAGTCAAGGCGTACGACCTCCTTCCCGGAAGAGCAGAACCTTTTTCGAAAGACATCTCAACGAAACACAGTTTGAATGTAGAAACAGTCGAAACCAGCAAAGAATGTGCGCAAGGCTCCGACGTCTTAGTCGTGGCTACTACGTCAAAAACACCAGTCTTTGATGGGCATTGGTTGAAAAAAGGAACGCACGTGAGTTCGATCGGGGTGACTGGGCCCGAAGGGAGAGAACTAGATGATACAACTATCAAGAATGCGAAAATCGTCGTTGACACGAAAGAAGGTGCCCTGACTGAAAGCGGAGACCTTATTATCCCAATCAGGAATGGAACGATCTCTAAAGACAGTGTTTATGCTGAACTTCATGAGATAGTTGGGGGCACGAAGCTTGGAAGAGCTTCGGATGATGAGATCACGTGTTGGAAAGCCGTGGGCTTGGCTACTGAAGATGCTGCTGTGGCAAGACTAGTCTACGACAAGGCAAAGAAGGAAGGACTTGGAAAAGAAGTTGATCTTTAGACATCCTTCGTTTGCCGGGTCGGCGACGACCCTATGTGTCCATTAAGTCATCGCATGCCATGACTCGCGCGCGCTTTACTGCGTTTCAACAGCTCAATCAGACCTAGATCAGCGTTTACTTCTGTCAAATCGTGTGTCTTGATCAGATCTGCAGGATTCGTTTCTGGTCTGTGAACGATAGGGATGTTTCTCCGATACAATTTTTCAGCCAAGATTGCGCCAACAGCTATTATCGGCTCGGTTTCCAAGTTGACTATGGCATTGGGGGCTTTGTTGCACCTTGCAGCTTCGAGGATAGTCGCGGCGCTTGTGCTCGATCCGATTCCGCGAGGAAAAAAGAGAATTTTCCCAGAAACATTCTTTCCATACAAGTCATGTCTTCTATTCACAATGCGCCCAGACTTGGGGTCGAGAGAGTCGTACAAGCATATTGGCTGTCTCGTTACGAGAGCTTCTCCTCTTGAGATGCCTTGCGATACTGGGACGCATTTTATTACGATGTTTGACAAAGGGATTCTCCTCAACGCATAATTCCTACTGCCGCCTCGACGCATCTATCCATATTGCCAATCCCAACTTCCGTAAACTTGCTCATCGAGACCCACGCCATTTTCACCGAATCGGTCATCAGCGTTCTTCCTTCAAAAGGAACAAAGTTCCAGCAGGTGTCTGCAATTACTTTCCCGCCGGACGATTCAATGGTTTTTACAGCCCCCATTTCTACTGCCAATGTCTTTGCGGCTCTGCTTGTCAACACCACCAGCCTTACGTCTTTCTTCACTTTCTTGCCCTTGAGAAGTTGGGCTAGCCTTGTCAATTCTTGCACCGAATAGTGGGGGCATCCGAGACAAATGACCTCAGGGCAATCTCCTTTGAGAGTACTTAGCTTCTGTCTTGTTTGTTCAAGTTGGTTAGTTCCGATGGTAATCTTTTCTTCAGGTATTGACCCGTGACAAGCATGGGCAACTGTCTCAGCTTCTGGTGTGACGCCACATAGATGGCTAAGACCCACTGAGCCTCCGACTGCGACGGCTGCACAGTACGACTTGAGTTGGTCCGTCGTGACATTCTTGGGTATTCCGCTTACAACAGGAATTTTCGCTTCCGCGACAGATCCTATGAAGAAGCCCAATATCCCATAATCCGTTGGGCCGAAAGTTTCAAGATCCTGCTTCCTGAGCTCGAAAAGCATTTCTCCTCTTCTGTTCTCGTCCCGGTACAAACCAAAATAAGGATATTTACCCACAATTGCGGAGCAGACATCGGCTAAGTCGCCAAGCCTTTCGGTTCTGGCGCCGACGACAGTGTTTGCAAACCCAACAGCGTTAGATTCACCCCAGGCAACATTCTGACCGAACCTGACATCTGCACCATATTGATAGGGTGCACAGGTCCATGTGGGAGTTGCACCCATCCTCTTCAGTGCGTTTGCCAGTCTTAACTGCTTCTCTGCCACCCGAGAAGACATCTGGAGCTCTTTCCACATATCAAAGTCGATTGAAGACGGATTCAACGTTGCTGGAACCCGAAAGCGCACTCCTAAACTACAGAATTTCTCAACTAGTTCCAAGCCGGAATCGTTGATCCAGCCATAAGCCGATCCGTCAATATGGACGTTTTCGACGTTGAGCATTCTGTCAGCGTCATACATCTCTCCAAGCTTGACGAGAACCGACATGGCGATTTTGGCTCCTTCGCCGTGCTCACCGTTCAGCAGTTCTTCGTCTTCACGCGTAAGAAACATGATAGCTCAACTCGGTTCCTTCAATCAACGTGGTGTTTTGGCACTACTTAACCCTAACTTTGAGCGGCCTTGCAACAATGGAGTTTTGTGAGCTATGAAGTTTCTGACAGCAAGAAGGATCTGTTCAGGGGATCGTCCGGCTCAAGAACAAGCTGCTGAAAACCTGTTATGTATGCGTTGCCCGAGACCTCTGGAATTATCGCGGGGTATCCTGCGAGGCTTGTTCTGGCGAATATCTTTCCTCGAAACAACGTTCCAATGAGACTTTCGTGCACGAGTTCGTCACCAACTTTCATTTTCCCTTTTGCGAAGAGATCTGCCATCCTTGCTGACGTTCCAGTGCCACAGGGCGATCGGTCAAGACCTGTGGGTGCCACAACTACAACATTTTTCATGTCAGCCTTTGGATGTGTTGGAGGCCCTGTGAATTGGATGTATAAAACTTTCATCAGACTGTTGTCTTTTGGATGTTTCATCTTGATCTGTTCTTGTATCGACTTTCTGAGAATCTCGCCATACTCCACCAACTTTCCGGCTTCACTTGGAACCATCTTGAGTCCCACATCTTTCGCTGAGACTATTGCATACAAACTGCCGCCATATGCAATGTCTGTCTTGATTTCCCCGAATTCCTCTGTGTGGATCATAACATCACGTAGGTACGAGAAAGATTCGACGTTTCTTAGGGTTATCTCTCCTACCTTTCCTTTCTTGACATTCACAAACAAGTCTACAAGTCCTGCATGGGTATCCAGTTTGACGTGTGTGACTGGTTCGTTCACTTTCACTCGTCGAGTCTCAACCAAATATTTGGCTACTGCAATCGATCCGTGTCCGCACATCGGGACGAGACCTATTGGTTCCATGAATACGACTCCTGTGTCAGCCTCCGGGATCGTAGGTTCTACCAAGAATGCTCCGCACATTGTGCTGCGACCTCGAGGTTCGTATAAAACCATTCTTCTGAGGTCTTCAAGGTTCTCTTTCGCATAAGCGTTTTTTTCACGCATATTCCCGCCTTGAATCTTTGGAAATCCACTCGTGACTATTCTGAATGGCTCGCCAGCGGTGTGAAGATCTACAACTGTCAGGAGATTGGACAGTTCCATGAAAACCAACGTCACTAACCAAATCAGAACCGACTAAAAACTCTTTCCGAACAGCAGTCAAAATCAGCTGGCCTTAGGAGTGCATTTGCCTGCAGAGACTATTTTTCTTCGTTGTCTCTCAAATATCTTCTCTTAAGCTCCTTTCCGAACCTTCCAACCAGCTCATCAGCAGCTTTCTTGAATCCTTCCACGTCGGTAGTCACGAGGAACTTCTTTTCATCCACGAAAGCTTTCACCTCGTTGAGAAACTTGTCCTCGCTGAGACCAGGAGTGTGTTTTGGAAGGTCGACCAACCTACTTAGAGCATCCAGCAGTCTGAACGGTCCATAAAGAGGCGGTTCTTCGATGCAGTTGCGTGCGCTCGTGGCCAAAAACAATGCGAGTTCGAACAGATACTCGTTGACATTGTCAGTGTTCCTTGCCATGTCTAGGCCTCCTTCATCTGAAGTCTTTGACCGAATTTGTTGAGATATAGAATATCGTTCAGCGGGATTCGACGTGGAGGCGCCGGAATATTGTCTGGGTATCCGACAATAACTACGAGTTCGGGTTCTATGCCTTCTGGAATTTCAAGTATTTCTTTCATGGCACTGTGAGAGAAAGATTTCACGACGCACGTACCTAATCCCAGCGCATACGCGGCGAGTTGAATGTTTTCGGCAGCCATCGCGCAGTCTGCTATTGTCAGATAATCACGTCCAAGTGTGCCTCCGATTCTATGTGCTTTCATCTTGTCTGAGCAAATGAGAATAGCTAGAGGAGCTTCACCGAAATAGCCCGGGGAGATCTTTCGAACCATCTCGAGGATGCCACGATCTTCCACAACAATGAATAGCCATGGCTGTATGTTTCCGCCCGATGGTGCCCAACGTGCTGCTTCAAGTAGTTTTTCAGTCAACTCTCTTCCGACTGGTTTCAGTTTGTACTTTCTAACGCTTCTGCGTCCTTTTATAGCTTCCAATACATCCATTTTTATCCCTCGGCGAGCTCAAGCTGAAAGCTTCACACCATGAAGATTCTTAACAAGACTTATAAGGCGACCGCAAAAATAACCTTCTTCTGGAAGTGACAAAATTGCCTCAATACTATGAGTACGAGTTGGCTAGAGCAGCACGCATACTTGTTGCAGAATGGTTCAAACTGAAGCCCGGAGAAACTTTTGTTGTGACAGGAGACACTGAGTCTGACCCACGCGTTGTCGAAGCTACAGCAGCAGCTGCATTCGCAATCGGAGCAAAGCCTCTGGTGATGTGGAACGCCTCACCGCGAGGAGTTGGCAAAGCCGCAGATCCGGACCTTCCAGCAGAAGCAATCGAAGCAGTGTTGAAGGTAGCCGACGCATGGTGCGAGTTCAACAACGAATGGATCTTCTATTCAACGCCCTACACAAACGCCATGGAAGCCAACAAGAAAATCAGACACGCCTGCTACGTCGGAATGAACGTGGACATGATGGTGCGAACAATCGCCAGAGTCGACATCAAGGCGCTTCAGAAATACGAGGAAAGACTACAGACACTCACGAAGGCAGCTAAACATGTGAAGATGACAACGCCAGCAGGAACCGACATCGAGTTTGACGATGATCCGAAAAGGCCGATGATAATCGAAGTGGGATACGCAGACACCCCCGGATCACATATGCTCGGAGGCCAGATAGGCTGGTCACCGATTTTCGAGACTATAAACGGAACGATAGTTTTCGACGGCTCAATCAATCCGCCACTTGGCCTATGCAAAACACCAGTAGCGTTGCGCATCAAGAAAGGAAAGATCGAGAAAGTCGAAGGCGGCCAAGAAGCCATGGTATTCGATGCTTGGCTCAAGAGTTTCAACCATCCTCTCATGCGGAGCTTGGCCCACGTCTGCTACGGTTGCAACCCGGGTGCAAAACTGACCGGTAACGTCTTGGAAGATGAGAGAGTGTGGGGCGCAACCGAGTGGGGAATCGGCTACATAGGTCAAATGCTGACAGGTGGAAAACCGATACCTGCCCCGTCGCACACAGATGGCATCTGCATGAATACGTCTGTATGGCTTGATGGAAAACAGATATGGGACAAAGGCATGGCAAAAGACCCTGAGCTAGCAAAATGGGCAAAGAAACTCGGGAAGTCCTGAGAAGCCTCGATTTAAACTTCGCTTTAGCCTTTCCACCTTTTTTCTCTTTGCGAGCTAGTGAATGTTCAAAATATCTTCAGAACAGTGCGAAGTGTTTCCTAGAGCGACTTCCGTCTTGAATGTTTCTGGATGCATATGCCCATAAGCCACACGTCACGTCAGAAGATAGCCTGATGATGTCTTCGCATGCTGCCAGGACCCTTGCGTCATCTTGAGCTTTAAAAGAAGCTGCGATCTTCGTAACCGTGGCGAAAGTGATGACCAACGCAATGTACCTCGAAGACAGTTACCTAAGGGAATGTGACGCTAGCGTAGTCTCGGTCAAAGACGAAAAATATGTCGTCCTTGATCAGACAGTATTCTATCCAAAGGGAGGCGGGCAACCTTGGGACACTGGGAAACTGATAAAGGATCAAGAGACTTTCAACGTTGTCTATGTTGGAAAGTTTTCGGGCGAGATATCCCATGAGGTTGATCATGCAGGTTTGAAGGAGGGAGACAAAGTTCACTGCGTCTTGGATTGGGAACGCACATACAAACTGATGCGAAGTCATACAGCCGCTCACATTTTAGCATCACTTTTGTGTAATGGCACAGGAGCCCTCGTCACAGGAAACCAGCTGGAAGAAGACAAGATACGATTCGATTTCAACCTAGAAAAATTCGACCCTGAAATCCTCAAGGAATACATAGAGCGAGCCAATGAACTGTTCGGAAAGGACATCCCTGTAAAGTGGTGTGAACTGCCTCGAGAAGAAGCCTTGAAGATCCCTGGATTAATCAAGATGGCAGAGGCCTTTCCTCCTGATATCCCACGTCTGCGAGTCGTGGAAATCGTCGGCATTGACATGCAAGCCGACGGGGGGACTCATGTTAAGAACCTCAAAGAAGTCGGCGGGATCAATGTGCTCAAAACAGAAAACAAGGGCAAGCAAAACAGACGGGTATACTTCCCGCTCCAATGAAAGTTCCAAGATTTGTTTAGCTCCAAAGATGGCGGTGTCGCCTCACAGCAGCATTGCAGTTCTCGAAGTGCGAAGAAATATAAAGAAAATCCAAACAAGCAATACTCTAAAACAAGAGGCTTCGAAGTGCATGTGGAGGAAGTGAGGTGAACGAGAAAGTCTCATCATACCGTTGGGTGATGGCTGCAGTAACTTGGTTGATGTTGTTTTCTCTTGGAGCCTCTTGGTTCTGTTTCACACCGATGATAGTGATGATGATGGAAGAGTTGGGTATGAATTTTGAGCAGGTTGGATTTTTGGTGGCACTAGTTCCAGTAGCCCTGGTCATACTCTGCATTCCAGGAGGAATGTTTGCAGATCGCTTCGGTATTCGACCCACCGTGGTAGTCGGCTGTCTTATTATGGGCGTCTTCGGGCTTCTCAGAGGGTTTTCCACAAGTTTTCCCACACTTGCGATTACAATGTTTCTGTGCGGAGTAGGTTATGCCATCGCCTACCCAAACCTCCCCAAAGTCACCGGTCTTTGGTTTCCCTACAAAGAGTACGCTCTGGCGAGCGGCATCATGTTCACCGGCATGGAGGTGGGCATAGCATCATCATTGATCTTAACCCCCGCAGTGTTGCTGCCGCTGACCGGGTCCTGGCAGGGAGTCTTCATAACTGTCGGCGTTGTCGCATTAGTCATAACCCTCATATGGCTGTTGTTAGCAAAGGAAAGCCCCAGCAATTTGGCGGCACGTCGATCTAAAGATCCTTTTTCGGGTAAGATCAAAGGTGTTCCCTTCAGAAAGTCTGTCTCTGCCGTGCTAAGCAATAAGCACATGTGGACCGTAATGCTAACATGTCTGTTTCTGCTCGCGCCACAAATCGGGTTGCTTAGCTTTCTCCCAACGATGCTGGAACTGAGGGGAACAGATCCTACAAATGCGGGGCTGATCACATCGATGATATCCTGGTTCATGATCCCAGGAAGCTTCATCACGCCCATGGTATCTGACCGCTTGAGAGTAAGGAAGCCTTTCATTTGGGTTACCTCGATCCTCGCTGCAATAGCCTTGTACTTCACCGGCACAGCCACAGGCTCTGCGTTGTGGGCCTCAGTGATAGTGTACGGTTTCCTGATAGGAAGCATGGCGCCAATAATCTTGTCAATGCCTGTTGAACTCGTCGGCGCATCATATTCCGCAACTGCAGGCGGTTTCACGCTCGTCGGAGGTTACATTGGGGCCATGATTGCACCTTGGCTTGTAGGTTATCTGTCAACGACAACAGGCTCATTTCTGCCAGCGATCCTAATGTGCACTGCCTTCACAGGCATTGAAGTGGTCTGCGGTCTTTTGCTTAAGGAAACAGGTTCAAAGCGTCAACTCAACACTTCTCCTTCTCCATGACTTTATGCCAGAAAGGGGAGAATCAAAGAAATGTCCGCCATAATCCTTTTTAGCGGAACAATTGCGCGCGCGCATACTCCCGTCTTCGGCGATTATTATTTCATATGATTCTGTGACCCCATCAAGAACCTGTATCGTTTTTCTGACAGCGTCCTCCAGATGATCTCTTTCGTTGAATGCCGGGAAAACTACCGAAACCTCGACTCCTTCGCCATCTTTCAGCGTCCCTTTCATTTCTCAGAACACCCAGCTTCTAAACCATCTAAGTTCATTTCTCCAGTAGAACGGTATCGGCATTCCAGAAATGACTGGATAAAAGAGGACGAACATGACCGTTACAAGAACTAGATAAACGAGCACGATTGCCCTTCCTTGCCGAGTTCCCCAAGATTTGTTGATAAAATAGGCGGTTGCCAGTATCATGATTGGCACGTTGAAGTAAAAGTGGTAGAGAAAGAGTGTTCTAGATATCAACGCGTACGGTAGCCATTGGAAAAAGAATATAGTAACGAGGAACAAACAGACACGATTTCTTGTCCTGACCGCTTCCTCAACAGCCAAAACAATAGATGCGAATCCTATCCACCAGATGGCCGGGTTTCCCATGGCTGCGATTGTTGAAACGATGCCTCCAGGCAATTCCGATACATAGAGCCATACGGGTCTGGAGATCAGGGGCCAAGTCCACCACTGAGACGAAAACGGGTGCGTTGCGGAAAGCGTGGAGTGATAATTGAACATAGACCATTGTGTCTGATAAACGTCCAATAACGAATGACCAATAATCATGTACGGCACGAAAGTCAGAACGTAGATTCCAGCGGCAATCGCCAAGAAAACAAGGAGACTGAAAAAGGGGCGGCTGAAAAATCCTCGAGCTCTCACTGGCCATCCCTTGAATGCCGAGAGTTCTCTGAGTCTAAGCACAATCAAGATTACCAGCTGACCAAGAAAACCGAAAAGGACGTACCACTTTGTTGAGAATCCCAGCGCAAAAAAGATGACCGCCAGAAACAACGGACGAGTTGAGGTTTTCCATCCTTCGGCCAGCACGTTCTTGACGTATGCGAAGAAGAACAACTGAGACAGAATTGAGAAGAAAACGACAAAAGTGTCGATTGTGGCAATTCTTGCCATTGTGAAATGCATGAAATCAAACATGAGAAGAAAGGCTGGTGCGAACGCTCCTATCCATGTTCCAAACATTTTCTTTCCAAGCAAGTAGATAGCTGGTATCATGAGCGTGGCAAATACAACTCCTGCAATTCGCCACGAGAATGGGTTTTCGCCGAACACGTAGATGCTACCCGCGATTATCAACTTCCCGAGGGGCGGATGCGTCCATTCATAGGGTTGCCTCAGATTGAGATAGTCTTTTGCAGTTCTGACGTAGTAGATCTCGTCGAAATACGTTTCAGATTGATACGTAGGGGGGCATTCAACTTCTTGCTGTTCGTCCAAGAGTCTAGTCAGGTTGTTGTCTTGGTAGTCATCACCTCTTATAGCTTGAATAGCGATTTTTCGACCGTCACTGTCCAATGCAGACATTTCCGCAATCTCTCCGTCGGAGATTTGGAAAGTGAACCTTACAAATTCTGTTTCGGTATCGATTCGAATGCCTTCCCAGCGATAGTAATCGCCAAAAGACACTGTTGTTATCAGGTTCCAATCATTTGGATGACCCGTGTAGACATCGGCGATGATGCTTCCCTGCTTCAGCAAGAGGTAAACCTCGCTGACATTTTTCACGCTTCCCAAGTCGACATAGAAAGTTTCTCCGCCTTTAGATTGCCATGTGCTCTGTGGAACATTGTATTTGCCTAGTGCCCAGGTTGCCATCAAGAAGAAGGCAAGAGACAACACAACAACCGAAATTAAGTCGCGTTTCGCAATCATTGCCCTCCACCTTCTTCTGCAGACGTCTTCTTCTGTTTCTCATTTGTCAACGCTTGAGTTGAACTTGCTCCTTTCTTCAGTTTCATGACCATCAGCAGCAACATGTAAACAAACGTGGCCAGATTGATTGCGCTTATCGCATAAACAAAGGGGTCGCCATCGGATATGTAGGCGCCTGCGTTGAGAAACGGAAGAACATATGCCAAGTTGGCAAGATAAGTAAAAGTCAGAACACCGTAAAGTACCCTTGTTTCTCTTGCGAACGGCAAAATCATTGCCAACACGCTGAAGACTGGGAACAGATATCTTTCGTGAATCCTCGTTGGAAGAATGAAGAAACCGAACAAGAGCACAAAAGCTGTGAAAAGCACGGCAATTTCGAAGTTGCGACCAGTCTTTTCTCCACGCCGAGATATTCTATTAACGTAATACAACGAAAAAGCTGACAAAACTCCAAACAATATCCAGCCTATCTTGAAAAAGTCCAGATACAGAAGAGTCTGAGCGTCTGACTTCCAAAAACCGCCAAACGCCCAAAGGTTAAACGCGTTTAGCGAAGTGTACGGATAGCCTCGGTAGCCTTTCAGATAGATGTATGTCAAAAAATCTAGTAGATTGCCTGGACTCAACGGGGCAGCTACTATCAATATCAATGCTCCACTTGCCAAGACCGAGGCAACCACAGTTTTCCAACTACGTTTCTTGATAATCAAAAATACAATCAGAGGAGCGAGAGCTATGCTTTGCGGCTTCGCCAATACTGCAGCGGTGAACGTCAGTGCCGCCGGCGTCAGTCTTGTTTGAAAGATGAGGATGAGCGACAGAATCAGAAAAAAGGTGTATATCGCGTCAAACTGTCCCCACACCGAGCCGTTGAATATCGTTGCAGGGTTGAAGGCGCAGAGTGACATGGCAATCAGTGAGGAATCAAAACTGAGTCGTTTTCTTAGAAACAAGAATATCAAACCGGCCGTTGCGGTGTCAAAAAGCGTTGAAGGCAGTTTCAAGATGAAATTGAGAGTTGAAGTTCCGAAAAGTGAAAGCCATTTTGCCAGTGAACCAAAAGCCCAAAAGATGTAGATGTTGAGGGGCTGGTAATCACACCAGCTTATGAAGTGGTAGAAACTGAAAGGCCCATATTCAGCGGCCGCGTTGAACCATACTGCGAAGGTTCCTAGGTCGCTCATACAGCCTTGTATCGGAAATAGGAGAATCCTTGCGGCCAAAGAAGACAACAGAGCATAGATCACAATGCTGGTCTCGCTCTTGAAGAAAGATAAGTCTATGACTGTTCCCTCAGGGTCTAGACAATGTTACTTTGAATAAAAGAGTTTGCGAAACTGAGGCCCCAAGCCTCAACTATGAAGTTGAGTCAGATTACTTGTTTAGGGAATAAATTTGGGAAGATTGGGGTTTGGCGCTGACCCCTCGACGCTCGATGCTTGGCAGTCAGTAACCTGGTACCTTCAATTCCTTGGCCAATCTGACCAAGTCCGGATGCACGTATTTGCCTTCTTGCTCCATTGCGACATCATCTAGGTAGACGCTTGGGTTCATTATGCCTAGGTCTGTATGCGCAGCTGCTCTCCAGCCCGGTCCACCTATGATGCTGCCTTGAGTGCCGAAGCCGAAGGTCACTGAGCCAAACAATCGTTCGTCATCATTATGCAATCCCGTCAGTTTGCGGATACCTGGATTGAAACCGTAAGTGTAGTGAGCAAGTCGATACATGTTCGGATCTTTGAACCCTCCTATCCAAGCTGCAAAAGTCTTTGCCTCTCGTCCGCCTGTTATGTCTACGATCTTTCCTTTCTCCATTTTGAGTTTGATGGGCGTCTGGATGAAACCAACGTTCCACTCCCACCCATCAACAGCTATCACTCCGTCAATAGTTTCTTCTACAGGATTCCAGCCGACCTGGCCGCCTAACATGTATTGACCCGGCTTCTTTGCGATTTCCCCCGGCTGAAGAACGGGTCGTCCACGGTTGTAGGCTGTGACGTCAGTTCCAGCTGCGTTCGTGATTCGGATCTTGTCTGCCTTTTTGGTCAGTTCGACCAGTTTGTCTCCGAATTTGAGCATTTTAGGATAATCCACTTTGCCAATGGTTCGCACTATCGACTCAACGTTCATTCCTGTCAAGCAGATGTATCGCGCCCTTCCTTTTTTCATCATGCCATCATAGAATGGGGCGTACAGGAGGTAGTTTACGCAGTATTCGATTAGAACGTCTGCATTGTTTATGGCCGCGATTACGGGTTCAGGTGGATCCATGGTGACTTCAGGGTTAGTCTTAAACCAGATGACAGCTACTTTCGCACCTAAAACAGCACACGCATCAGCAGTCGCCTTTACGACGTTTCCGTCACTCGCGGTATCAGCATATACTAGAACGCTTTCTCCTTTCTTTACCAGCATTACTTCGGATGCAAGTTTGTAGGCTGCTTCAGCAAGTTCCATGTGTAATGACAACCAAATTCACCTTAGACTATGGAAAAAGCCCACCATCATAAAAAGCCTTACGGTTGAGAGCATATTCATGGGGATTAGGATAAAACTCTTATTCCCAGAGCAGAATATTTGAATTGGTGAAGAAATATGTCGTGGTACATAGAGCTGGGAAAAGCTGCAGATACCTTAGTGAACTATGTCCTAAGAGTGAAAAAAGATGAGGATGTTCTCATATATGGAGACGACATTGTGGACGCTGCTGTTTTGAATGCGACGGCGTCCGCCGTCAAAACCGCTGGAGCAACGCCCACAATAGTTATCCATGAGACGCGCGAGATCTCTTTCACTGAGCCTCCTAAGCCTCTTGCAGCAGCGATGATGGACTCAGACGTCACGGTGGAATTCTCAGCGAGAGCCATATTGTATACTCAGGCGCAGACAAATGCTCTGAAACGAAACCGGGCCTACATTTGTCTAACGTCTCTCGACCGTGAAGCAATGGTGAGAACCTTGGGTTGGGTCAACTATCCGAAAATGATCGAGTTGGGGGACAAAATTGCCGAAATGACTACCAAAGCCGATGAAATCAAGGTAACAAGCCCTTCTGGAACCAATTTCACCGCAAAAATCGGCGGAAGAAGGTTTGAAAACTTCGGCAGCACGGCTGACAAGAGAAAAGTCATCATGCTGGGCGGTCAAACTGGCGGTTCCCCAATCGAAGAAACCGAGAATGGAATCTTGGCCTTTGATGGGAACGTTTGGCCTCCCGATGAGATCAAATCAAACATCAGGACCCCGATAAGATGCAGCATCGAAAAAGGGATAATCAGAGAAATCTCCGGCGGAGTAGAGGCTGACATACTTCGAAGATACATGGCAGGCCTCAGAGATCCCAACATGTATCGGATCGCTCACATATGCTACGGATACCATCCCAAGGCAAGAGTGACAGGGGACATTTCAGAGGTTGAAAGAGTCTGGGGATGCTTCCAAGTCGGGTGGGGATCGCAAGGACCACTTCTGAGACCAGACCTCAACGGCGCCTTTGGATGGAGAGCAGCGTCTCACGACGATGGCATCATACTGAAAGCCTCGATCTACCTTGATAATGAGCCCGTACAGAAAGATGGGAAATTCGTTCACGCAGAGTTGCTAGAAATTATCAAAGAGATGGGCGTCGAACAATAGATTATTACGCCTTCCCTTCTTTTCTGCCCCGATCTCACCGCAAAACTAGGACGAAAGAAATGCCGATCCCAAAGTGTACTCTGGGTCGACAGCATCTTCCCCATGAAGTTCCCCCCCCTGAAATTAAGTTCTTCGACGATCGAATTCAGAAGAAAAGTGGAAAGCTTCTCTGTGAAGATCCTTCTTTCACACGAGACATACTAGGAACCGAAGAATAAGGAAACAGACTTTAATCCGTCAGTGCCATCCTCATAACTGTGAAAATGATGGGCCATCCAGATACTGTACTATACCTGAATCGAGGCGACATCGAAAAGCTGGAGATTCCTATTGAGGAAGTAATCAGGATTGTCGAGAATGCTTTTCGCGAAAAAGCGGCAGGAAGAATTGAAATGCCTCCTAAACCAGGAATCCACCCGAAAGAAAATGCGTTCATTCATGCAATGCCAGCCTATCTACCTGGAATGCAGGCCGCCGGAATTAAGTGGGTAAGTGGCTATCCGGAAAACACGAAACGCAACCTACCTTACATTTCTGGTCTTCTCATTCTGAATGACCCCGAGACAGGCTTTCCAATCAGTGTTATGGACTGTACATGGATTACCGCAAAACGAACTGGAGCAGTCACGGCAGTCGCCGCAAAATACTTGGCCAGAGAAGACTCCAAAGTGTTGGGAATACTTGGATGTGGTGTTCAAGGTAGAAGCAACCTTGAAGCACTGCTCACGCTGGGCAAGAATATTGAGAAAGTGAAGGCCTATGACGTAGTTGATGAGAACCTGAAGAAATACGTGAAAGAAGAGACTGCTAAACATGGCATCAAGATTTCTCCGGTCAGCTCGCCAAAGAAAGCTGTTGAGGGCTCAGACGTGGTTGTCACCTCTGGTCCCATCATGAGGCGGCCTCATCCGGTAATTGAGAGATCATGGTTTAAGGACGGTGGGCTTGCATGCCCATTGGATTTCGATTCTTATTGGAGACCAGAAGCAATGTTTTCAATGGACAAGTTCTGCATAGACGATATACAACAGTTTTGGTACTACAAGCGGCAAGGTTACTTCAGCCAAATACCCAGAATTTACGCAGAACTCGGGGACATCGTGGTCGGTGAAAAGAGTGGTCGTGCAAACAAAAGTGAACGTATTATGTCGATGAACCTGGGTCTGGCAATTGAAGACATAGCCACGGCCAAACTGATTCTTGAGAAGGCAGAAAAGACGGGAATCGGATATAGACTGCCTTTATGATTTAGTAACCCGCTCAAGTTTTAAATAGCCTTCCCGCCTGATTAGAGACAGTGAGGAGATCGATTTGCTGAAGATCTTGTACATAAATCCGGTTGGCACTGGCGCCTGGGACAAACACATGCTTCAGACAATAAACAAGATCAAAAGAGCAGACGCAAAGCCTAAGGTTGTTCATCTGCGGAAAGGTCCGACTCATCTGGAGTATCATTTCTATGAACATCTGAATCTGGGCGAGACTCTAGATTGGGTTAGATGGGCGGAGAAGGAAGGATATGACGCAGTTATAATCGGTTGCTTCTATGACCCAGGGATTAGAGAAGCCAGAGAGCTGGTTTCAATTCCTGTGATTGTTCCAGCAGAGGCCACGATGCATGTTGCTGCAACTCTTGGTCACAAGTTCTCAATAATCGTGGGCAGAAGAAAGTGGATTCCGAGGATGGAGAGCAACGTATACATTTACGGGCTCGAGAGGAAGCTTGCCTCTTTCAGACCGATAGAATTCACGGTTCCAAGGATGGGTTCTGAGCCTGAGAAGTTAAAGAAAGCGATTTTGACAGAGGCAAAGAAGGCTATTGAAGAGGACGGTGCCGAAGTCATAGTGTTAGGATGCACAATGGAGTCGGGTTTCATGAAGGAGTTGACGAGCAAGCTAAAGGTGCCAGTTTTGGATGCCGTGGTGACCTCTTGGAAATACGCGGAAATGATGGCTGACCTGTACCGAAAAGTGGGTCTTACACACTCAAAGCTCTACGGATTCGAATCTCCTCCAGATCTCTAGATAGGCAATCAGCAAGAACAGGCGAATGCACCGCTATTCCAGCGATGTGAGTGCCGTCTAGGATTTCGCGTGTATGGAAAAACATATAACTTGTATCATAGCTACAATGTCTCAGGAGGAAAAAATCTGAAAACTTTCTCAAGCAGATCCGCCATTTCAAAATTGTACATAGCTATCGTAGCGATTATCGTGATTGTGGCAGCAATTGCAGGTGGGCTGTACTACGGCGGCTATTTTGCCCCCGGCCCAAGCCCCAGTCCGGGCCCATCCCCATCCCCGTCCCCATCCCCGTCTCCATCGCCATCGCCCTCCCCAGTGGCTGAAAGACTACTGAGGGTAGGCTACGCCTGGCCATGTTACATTGACCCAGCCATCGGCACTGACGAATGCAGTTCCACTGCCCTGTGCAACCTGTACGACCCGTTAGTATTCCCAGTTCCCTTGGCAGAACCGAAACCTTGGGTTGCGCAAAACTGGACCGTATCGCAAGACGGTCTGACCTACACATTCAACATAAGATCGGGAATAAAGT
>Ga0315279_10004540_pt1 | contig 18579 bp, 10 predicted proteins | sample YL17G06_20_MG_FD_203694 | JGI IMG/M metagenome (GOLD analysis project Ga0315279, IMG submission 203694) | Sediment microbial communities from Yellowstone Lake, YNP, Wyoming, USA - YL17G06_20 | ecosystem: Environmental > Aquatic > Freshwater > Lake > Sediment | place: USA: Wyoming | collected... | reverse complement strand
ACCCGGCGGCGAGGATGTAGCTGCCGGTCCACGAGCTCGTGTGCATGTCCCCGTTGTTGCCCGTCGTCGTGAAGTCCGGCGGCAGGGGCACTGACGGGACGTAGGTGCCCTCGACCTCGTGCGCGGCAGTGATGTTCTCCTGGATGATCCGCGCCTTGTCGGCAAGCGGTAGCCGCCATCTCTGGTCGGCGTCGCTCGCCTGGCTCTGCGGGTACTGGTTCGACTGCTGGGCCGTAGCCACCCCTGCACCGGCGACGACCGCGGCGAGTAGAAGCTGTGCCATCATCACGATCCCTCCGTCGACAGTACGTCTGATACGCGTTCGTGTTGAAGACGCTACATCGTGGCCAGAGGGGCGAGGCATGCCTCGCCCCTGCAAACCATTGTGCAGACGCATCATACAAGCGACGCTATGGGCAAACCCGCGAACGCGAAGCGTTCGACCGTGTTCACCCATGTAGCGCGTTGAAGGCGAATGCGTATGACTGGATGATGAACCACTTGGCGGAAGAGCAATCTACGCGGCGAGCGGGCATACGACAACCCGGGTGCGACGCTTTCGAACCTAGGGATCGTCTCGTACACGGCAGCGTACACGCGGAACGGCGGACGCCCAACGGGGCATTCGCCGTTCCGATCCCAGCCGACAGGCCAGCTCAGAAGTTCATCGACAGCGAAAACAGGTGGTTCACGCCGAGCTTCTGGTAGTCCTGCCACGTATAGTCGAACGCGAGCTTCTTGGCGATGAACGGCACGCCCACACCGACGCCGAGGACCGCCGCGTCGGTGGCAAGCCGTAGATCCTTCATCGTGCCGACCGTCTGGGTGCCGACGACCCGGTACCCAGCCCGCAGCGCTACCGATACCGCCGGCAGGTTGTACGAGTACTCGAGGCCGCCTGACAGGGACTCGGGCGAGTCGTTCGGGTGCGCCCCTTCGAGCGAGCTCGTCACCACCATCCGGTCGTTGATGTCGAAGTCGTACGCTGTCGCCAACCTGAACGTCAGCGGCACATCGTAGCTATCGGACCGGTCTTCCGCGACGGTCTCGGACTGGTCACCGCCGAACTTGTTGTACTGGGTGACGAGATGGCCGCCCTTGAACCGGCCCGAGGGGCCGAAGTTCTGGAGGATGGCGGCGAAGCGCCAGTTGCTGAACCCGGTGTAGTAGAGCGTCCCCACGTCGAACGTCATCGTGCCCGAGGTCATGTCCCAGATGGTCTCACGGGCGTACTTTCCCGTGACGCCCAGGGAGAGCCGGTCGGTGAGGGACGTGGCGTAGCTGATGCCGGCGACCCAGGAGCTGACGTCGAAGGTGATCCCGAGGGAGTTCGTGGGGTCCTCGATCGTCGTCACCGGCATGGACGCGGTGGTCATCGACCCGAACTGGACGCCAACGACGCCGCCAGCAAGCGGCATGGCGACTACGGCGTAGTTGAAGTTGATGTCCGCCACATAGCTGATGTGCGACAGGTGCACGCCGAGGCCCCGGAGATGAGTCAGCCCCGCCGGGTTGCTGAACACCGCGTCGGCATCCTGCGCGACCGCACCATATGCGCCGCCAAACGCCACACCACGGGCGCTCGGCGATATCTTCAGGAATTGCCCCCCTGACCGCCCGGTGTTCGTCTGGGCCAGTGCGCTCCCGATCAGCGCCAGGGAAGCCAGACCGGCAATCAACACATGTCTAATTCTCATGGACGAAGCTCCTTCCCTTCTGCGGATCATGGCCTAGCGCACCACTGCGAACTTGCCGACATAGGTGTGCCCGTTCTTGTCATCCACCTGGAAGAGGTACAAGCCGCTGGCGATCCGCTGGAAGTTGCTGTTCCGCAGATCCCATACGGCCGTGCCGCTCGCCGAGGCGGCATCGGTTCCGGTGTTGTGTTCCACGATGTCTACGAGGTCGCCGGCCAGCGTGTAGATCCGGATCACGCAGTTCGGCGGCACGTTCGCGAACATGATCGAGGGGTTGTCTTTGTTCGGCATGAGCTCATGGCGCACGATGAACGGGTTCGGGACCACCATGATCTTCTTGAGGTCGATGAGCGAATCCGCCGTGACCTCAGCGGCGGTCGAGTACTCGAAGACGTCATTCCGCGTGTTCACGAAGTACGGCTTGATGGTCCACTTGTCGCCGTTCGTCGGCGTCCGCGCGTTGTTGCTCTCGTCCGTCTTCGCGTTGATCCACGAGACGTACAGGATCGGGAGGTCCGGCGCGTCGTAGTAGATCTGCTCGCTCCGGAACGCATCCCACGCGGTCGAGCTCGTGTTGTCGTCGTACGGCTGGTTCAGGATAAACAGGTACTCGCGGCCGCCAAGGCTGGAAGGATCCGGCATCCACTTCAGGTCCTGCGTCGCTGCGCCCGCCTGCTCCACGAACGCCACCGCGAGCCGACGCGGCGGATCGCTCGTCACGTCCCACACCTCGCCGGGGAACGTGCCAACGCCGCCAAATCCATAGTTCGGCGTGCCACCGCGAAGGTACATCGGCGCCTTGCTCGTGCTGGTGGTGCTGAAGCGGACCTCGACGGTCACGTAGTCGGCCGGGCCGAGCGCCGAGCCGGAGAACTCCAGGCCGAGCATCGTCCCGTTGACATCGGCGTACCACTTGTTGGCCGACGGCGCGTACGTGAGCTTGTCGATCCCGAGGTCCGGGCCAACGACGTTCACGAGGATGCCGTCGACGATGGGATAGTTGAAATCGCCCGACTGGTTGGCGATGTTCTTGACGACCGTGTCTTGTCCGGCGGCCTTGTTGATGTCGCGGACGAACCACGTCGCGTCATCCTTGAAGCTCACCTGGTACGTGTGGCCGGTGATCTTCGTCGGATCCGCGATGCTGAGCGTGATGGCGCCATCGCTCCGGCCGGACTTGTGCGTCGCGGTGGTGATTCTGGGGGTCGTCATGCCCAGCGGATTCGATCGCGGCACGACCGATCCCGTGCTGAGCAACTTGCCGCTCTCCAGGCTTCTCGGCGAGGAAAGCTGGAAGTCGTACGCGGTGACGGCGTAGTAGTACAGCCTGCCGTTCACCAGCGGCGAGTCGACGTAGGCGTGCGCGAGGCTCGTGTTCGCGCCGTAATCCTCCTCATTCGACGGCGTGATCCGCCAGATCGTCATGCTGGTCGGCGCCGCGCACGCGTCGAACTGGATTGCCATGCCGCCGAGATACACGAGCATCCCGGGGACGTACTCGTCGTACGTGCCGTCGGCATTCCGTGCCGAATCAGCACTCAGGCTATTCAGGTCCGAGTCGAACAGCTCGAACTTCGCCGGCAGATCCCCCGCACTGTACCAGTAGTCCGCCTCATCGTCCTCGGTCACCGACGGGATCTCCGCGCCGTTCAGGTTGACATCGTAGACCTTGACCTTCTTGCTGCTGTCGATCGTCACGAGATACTGGTGGTTGCTCCAGAGCGCATCGCCGCCATTGCTCCGGAAGTAGTCCTCCGAGGTGGCGGCGTCGTAGGTCGCGTTGCCGCCGTACACGCCCCCGTCGATCCTGATGTCCACCTGGCGGGGGATCATCGAGCGGATGTCGTACTGTGCCACGAGCTGCCAGTCGTCGGAACGCCCGGTCAAGCTCTTCCAGACGCGGTAGCCCTCGAAGTCGTACTGCTTGTACGTGGGGTCATAGAGGCTGCTCGCCGGATCGGACGTGATGGGGTAGAATGCATCCGGCGTCGTCTCCGCGGCGTTGTCCCACGTCAGATAGGCTTTCCGATCGCCGGCGCGCACCGTGAGCGTTGGCGCCTTCGGCGGCACGGGCAAGAGGAAGTTGTTGTTGAAGATCGACTGCGCGACGTCGGAGACGCGCTGCAGCTCGCTGACGCGCACGCTGATCGGGTCGCTGGCGTTGCCGGCGGCGTTCGCCGCCATGATGGCGACGGCGATATGTACCGGCTGGCCCGGCTTGAGGGTGAACGGCCCGGTCGTCTGGAGGAACCGCTGGTCCTCCGGCGTGTTCGACAGGTCGTACGGCTGGTAGAGCTGCGGCTGGTCTTCGCTGAAGTTATGCCCGGCCATGACCATGTACCGCTCCCACTCGTTCTCCGGATCGCCGGCGATACGGCCGAAGATCTTGTACGAGTGGAGGCCGATCTCCTGGCCCTTCTTCACGTCGTACACGTCGATGCCGTTGATGGTGACCGGATTATCGTTGATGACGCCATCGGCATTCTTGTCGATGTCGATCTCCGCGACGGGGCTCCGGAGGAAGCGGTACCCGACGAAGCCCGGCACGCCGGAGAATTCCTGCTCGGAGAAGTCGCTGTCGTACGCGTACCCGAGGTCCCGCGTCGGATCGAAGCCGGCCATGTCATCGGTGGACTCGTTTCCGACGTCCGGGTCGCAGACGACGCCGAGAAAGCAGTTGTTGATGTCCTTGCCGTCGGCGCGGATGTTCTCGATCTCGTAGAGGACGAAGTGGATGTCCTGGTTCGAGGCGTAGTTCCACGAGTACGTCGTCTGCTCGACCTTCACCCCGAGGCCATACTGGGCGATCGTCGCGTCGGTGGGTGTGCCGGACCACTTGGGCGGCGTTGCGTCCTTGCCGGAGTTGGCGCTCGAGCCCGTATCCCAGCGCTGGGGATCCTGGTCGTCGCACTCGGCGTACGAGTCGAGGATGGACACGGTCTTCGGCAGCGGCCAGTCCGAATCGGTGCTGAAGTAGAGAGGCGTGAGCGAAGCGAGCTCCTCGGTGCCGCCGGAGGGCTCGTAGCCGACGGCGACGCGCGGGTCGGTGAGGACATCACGGCTGCCGTTGGTCCCGCCTTCGACCTTGCCGAATCCACGCCAGCCGAGCGGGTTGGTCGTGGACGGCTCGAAGGTGTAGAACGGGTTACCGCCGTTGCGGCCCGCGTCGGCCGTGGCGAACGATGCCTGGTCCACCGTGCCGGAGATCCAGATGCCGGCACCGAAGATGTAGTACTCGCCGGAACCCGACGGCCACTCGCCGCCAGCGCGGTTCTCGGCCTTGTTCTGCCCGTGCTGACCGTAGTTGGACACCGGCAGCGTGAGGTTGTTTATCTCCAGCCACCTGATCTGTAGTGCTGCGTGCGTGCCGGCAGTCCGAGCGGTGCGCCCGGACCGGGCCGAACGAGCAGCCCGGGCGGAAGCGATGCTTGCCACCGCCAGCATCGTCGCGAGTGCACCGATCCAATAGAGCCGACGGAGCAGCCGCCGGTCATGTACGAATGTCATGTGGCTCTCCTTCATCGTGCGAACCCTCGATTCCGTTACGATGCCGCGGTCAGAACGACATGGACACGCCCACGAGGATCGCCCTGGGGGTCATGAAGAACAGGGGGTCGCGGGCGTAGATGGACCACGCCTTCCGATAGGCGACTGCATCTTCCTGGATGCTGATCGCGCCGTCCGGCGTGCTGCCGTCGATGCCATCCTTCACGCCTTCGTAGATCCACGTCTCGTCGCTCGGCGTGACGCCGTTCGGCTGCATCTGCGGCATGTTACGGCCATCGTCGATGGGGTTGCCGGTGCGCTCGTAGACGTTCAGGATGTTCCGACGGTCGAACAGGTTCTCGACCTTCATGTAGACCGAGAACTGCGCGTTGCGGAGCCTGAGGTTCTTGTTGAGCATCAGGTCCGTCTGGTACGTCCACGGCTTGCGGAATTCGTTCGGCTCGCCGACGGGGTCGCCGTCCTGATTGATGCGAGTGTACGGGAGGCCGCCGCTGATCGTCTCGAGGACGCTGATGCCGCTGTTTTGCAGCGGGTGCATCCCGAACATCTCGGGGCCGAACTCCCGCGGGAAGCGGACGTCGAGGTTGCCCCGGATGCCGTGAGTACGATCGAAGTCCGACGTGCGCGGGCGATCCGGCGGATACGCGAGCTGACCCGTCTGCGGATCGAGTGCGCTGCGCGAGAACCGCTCGTAGGCATCGTTCCCGTCGGAGTAGATGACGTTCGACTTCATGTACGAGTAGCTGAGCCACCCGCTGAACAGATCGCGGCCGGTCCGGAACTTCGTCAGCATGATCTCCATGCCGCGCGTGTTGCCGTAGCCAATGTTCGCGGTTTGTCCCGTCGCGCCGATCGGCGTGCTCGTGGTCGCCATCGCGTAGGTGTACGCGCCGCCGATGGCCGGGATGCGCTCATACGAGGTGATGTTCGACATGTCCCGATAGTAGAGGACGATGTCGATCTTCGTGTTGGCGGCCATCTCCTGGGTGTATCCGATCTCGTAGTTGATGCTCTTCTCGAGCGGGAGGTCGGGGTTGCCGAGGCGCGAATTCGACCGGCCGAGATCCGGCGCGTAGCTCTCATACAGCGTGATGTACTGCGGAACGGTACGGAAATGACCATAGTTGAAGTAGATCAGCGCGCGATCCGAGACCGGATGGCTGATGCCAAGACGCGGGCTGATCGCGGTCTTCGCGCTGACTCTCTTGTCGCGATACGCGTTCCCGGTCGGGTCCGAGTTCACGTCGGGCCGGCCATTGGGGAACTGCTCGCTCGCGCCCGGCTTGAGCGGATCTGACCACACGTAGGCATCCGGGTCGAAGTAGTCATACCGGAAACCGCCGGTGACGGTCATGCCGGAGTACTCGATCTTGTCCTGCGCGAATGCCCCGATGTAGACCGGGTGGAACGGGCCCCACGTGTCGAAGAACGGGGTGCCCGACCACGGGTCGCTGAGATCCTCCTGCCGCACGTCCTGGCGCGAGTAGTCGATGCCGGCGGTGACCTCGTGGCTGTTCGAGACCTGCGAGGTGCCCTGCAGGTCCACCGCAAGCTCGTTGACCGCGCGATAGGTGAGCCCGCGCTGGTTGCCATAGGTGAAGAACATGTTCGCCACGCCGAGGGGATAGAGCACCGTGCGGGCTCCCTGGACGAACTTCGCGCGATGCAGACGCGCCGCGCTGTCCGCGTAGAACGGCGACCACGGCTCCGCATAGTCGTGCCACGGGAAGTCGTAGTCGTTGAACATGCCCGATGAGTTGTTCTGCGCGTCGACGTTGGCAAGTGTGAACGTCCGTGTCGAGTAGTTCACCTTGACATCGAAGAGCGTGCGCGAGCTCAGTGCCCACCCAACGCCGAGCGAGCCTTGCTTGCGGTTCTCCAATGTGTTGAGCTGAAAGACTGTCTTCGTCGACAGGTTGCGGGTATTCGCCGTATCCCACCTATCGAAGATCCCGTTCTGAGTGAATCGGCCGTACTGGCGCCGCCACGTGAATCCGGACGCGTTGAGCTGGAGCGGCCCCACCCTGTAGATCAGCTTCGCCATGCCAGTGTACATGTCCGAGCCATGATTCGGCAGGATGAGCCGATCGCCCGGGAAGACGTCCCACGGCTCGTACTGCGCCCAGAAGGTCCGGAGCGAGTCGCTCATGTTGTCGCGCCCCGTGAATTCGCGGATGCCATTCTCGATGAAGGCGGCATCCTGCTCGAAGAGCTTCGGACCCCAGTCATCGGCGTGATCGACGTTGCCAAGCACCCAGAAGCGAAGCCTGCTGTCCGTGCCGGGTACTGCGCCGCCGATGGAAGTCGTCACGATGTTGGTGCCGTAGTCGTACCGCTCGGCGATGGCGCCGGGCAGCGCGTCGCTCTGCCAGTCCACATTCAGATCGTACTTCGTGCCAGGCGTCGGCGTAACCGTGTTGATGACGGAGGTGCCATTGCCGTAGCTTGCGCTGAACCCGCCGGTCTGGACGTTCGTCTCCTCGATGGCCGGGCTCGGCAGTACGATGGCGTTACCGTGGACCATCGGATCGAGGACGACGAAGTTGTCGAGGTAGTAGTTGACCTCGTCCTCTCGGCTGCCGCGGATGTTGAGGCCAGGGTTCGCGGAGTTCCCGGTGCGGTTCTCGTCCTCGATGCGGATGGTGCCGTCGGTGACCTGTTGCAGCGGCCCACCGATCTGGTCGAATACCACGCCAGGAGCTGCGCGGTACACGTCGTCCGAGGTGACGATCGGCATGTACTCGAGCTGCTCGCGGATAGTTGTCCGGCGGGTGCTGGTGTTGGACATCTCGATCAGCGGACGTTCCGCCGTCACGATGACCTGCTGGATCTCGACGGCCTGATAGGTGAGGGAAAAACCCACCGTGCTCGTCAGGTCCGCCTGCACGAGGACGCCTTGCTGCACCATCGGCGAATAGCCGATGAGCTGGGCGTGAACCGCGTACCGGCCGGCAGGAACGTTCAGGATGAAGTAGCGACCTTCACCGTCGGTCACCGCGCCCATCCTCAATTCCTCGATGAACACGGTCGCACCGAGCACTGGCTCGCCAGTCTGTGCGTCGGTGACGGTGCCGACGATCTTGCCCGATGTCGCCGCGCCGGCAACGCCAGCGAGGGCGAGCATCAGCGCTGCGGCGAGGCTTGTCAGCCATACAAAGCGCTGTCGCTGCATACACATGCCTCCTGTCTTATGGTGCGGCTTGCACCACGGTGAACTCCCTGCCGTCTCCGCCACGGCAGGAAGACCTGTATCATGACGAAGCCGCCACGAAAGGTGCCGTGGAGCCTCTGCTATCCCACATCGCATCATTCGCCGACATGCCTCGGCAGTCGGGCACGTACACGCGTCCTCTGAGACAGTGCTCCCGCAGGGGCAAGCTGAAGGGCACGATGGTACAGACCCCGCAGAGCTCGCGGTGAATGGCTATGGCCCGGCCGTCGTGAAGCTGGTGCTGGGTTCGCGTAGAAGCACTGTGGTGTTCATGCCGGCCGCGGTCTTCGCGACGAATGGACGTCCCCCAGCTCCCCCGCGTCAGGCGTGCACATGCGTTGCGGCGGGATGGAGAGGGACCCCTCCACTCCTCGAGCTGTCGACTCGGCACAGGCTCGATAGCTGGTGGTCGGCCCCCTTGGCGGCCAACTGTACCCCCGCCCTATTCTCCCCCCATGGGAAACCACGCTAATAATAGTGTGTCGGGTACGGTCGGTCAAGGAAGGTAAAGGACAGGATTTTCGTCCATATCACGTTATTCCCACGCCACTAAAAGCAGTCTCTGCACGGCGCGCTTCATCCATCGCCCATTGAACTTTCCCTTCACTTCCCCTGGGCAAGGATCGCTACATGGTCCACCATCGAGACGTCGGCACACCTGGCAGCCTTCGCAGCCGCCAGAGAGTGCCCGGCGCTCTGCACACGGCACCGCCTCTGAGATGACATCCCTAACTGTTGACGAACACGGCGGGTTTGAGAAGGTCAGTTAGGGTGTGTCTGGTAAAACGGGAGGCCTGCCTCGCCACGTTGTGATCGGTGTAGGAGATGCCGGTGCGACGGACATGTGCCCCCAGGGGCATGGCAGCGCCATGCCCCTACACGCGATTGTGACCATTTGTCAGACACAGCCTAACCTGCCTGCGTTCCGGGTCCTTGGCTCGGCCGAATATTGACCGTGTCGTCGTCCATCTCTACATTCGAGGCGGGTACCACAACGGGCGCACACATAGTGATGGGAGGCCGTGATGGTGCGGTTGAACACTCTTGACTGGATCGCGCTGATCCTTCTGATCATCGGCGGTCTGAACTGGCTGCTCTTCGGCGTCTTCCAGTTCGACCTCGTGGCGACGATCTTTGCGAGGGCGTACGTCGTCGCGCGTATCATCTATGTCCTCGTCGGCATCGCTGCGATCTACGTGGCGGCGCTGTCGAGCAGGCTCGCGAAGAAGGTCGGTGGTCAGGTCACCCGGACGTCGAGCTGACCTGCGCTGCGAGGGCCGGCAGCCCTTGGACGATATGGCAGAGCCCGTTCCGAGCGGGCATGTGACGGCGACGACACTCCGACACCGGGCGTGTGGGCCCGCGATGAGGGAGACCGATGCCCCACATCGACATCCGTGGCGTGGATGCCGGCACCGCGTACTTCGTCGACGCGTGCTCCCACGTCCACGAGTCGGCGGAGATGGACGCGTGTGCCAACAGGCGATGCGTCGCCCTCGACGCGCTACGTGAGCGGGGAGCGCACGTCAAGGTGGCGCTGTGCGATAGCGAGATGGTCGGGTTTCTCTACCTCCTGCCCATCGAGGTCTCGCCCTGGGGTCCCATCGGGCGGGACCTTGCCGTGGTGCCGTGCCTGTACGTCATGCCGCAAGGAAAGGGCAGAGGCATCGGCCATCTCCTCCTCCGCGCCGCCGAGGACCACGCGCGGCACCAGGGCCGCAAGGGCATCGTCACCATCGCGTACTACGGCGATTTCTGGTTCATGCCGGCCTTGTTCTTCGAGCGGTGCGGGTTCTCCGTCGCCTGCCGCCGCGGAGACCAGGCAATCCTCTGGAAGGTCTTCGACCGGACCGCCGAGGCGCCGGCGTTCCTCGAACCGCGGTACCAGTTCCGGCCGCAGCCGGGCAAGGTAGTCGTGGACCTATTCTGGAACCGCTTCTGCCTGACGAGCGACATCGAAGCCAAGCGCGTGCGCGAAGTGGCCGCCGAGTTCGGCGATCTGGTGGCGCTCAACGAGTACTGCGCCGACGACCGGGAGGTACTCCTCGCACATCAGATTCCCAGCGCGATCTTCATCGACGGCGCCAAGATCGGCTGGGGGCACGAGGCGCCGCGCGAGGGCATCCGCGAAGCCATCAACCGGGCGCTCGACCGAAATGGGGCAGGAGCGGCAACGTAGATGGTGCCCGGCGTCGCCCAGGTCAGCCCGGCACGATCCGGAGGCGCACCCATGATCCGCGGCTTCTCCGGCTTCCAGCACGAGCACGTGGACCCCTACTGGCTCAGAATCGAGTTCTACGGCGCGCAGGACGACAGTTCGTGGTTCGTCGGCGCAGCGTTCCTCGCCCCCGAGTTGCCCGCCGATCTCACGCCGTACCGGGGTCAGCTCCAGTCTCATGCGTTCGACCCCGACGATGCTCTCTCCCTCGCGACGGGCGAGGTCGTGCGGGCTCGCGACGTATCGGGTGAGACGTTCGACCTCGGCGGGATGACGCTGTTCTGGTGCTCGGCGGGCGTCGACCTTCCAGCCGACCACTTCCTTCGCGGGATCGCCGACGTCAAGGCGAAGACCCAACCGCCACCGCCGGGCGCTCGACCGGCTCCGTTACCATCCGAGGTGCCGCAGGGCGTACGCCCGATCTCCGTCGAGGAGTTCTGCGACATGCTCACAACGAAGTCGGTGCTCCTATTCACCGGCGCAGGGCTCTCGGTCGCCGGCGGCTTCCCCGACGCGGAGGCGCTTGCGTCGACGCTCGGGTTCGACGACGACCAGCCAGTGGACGCCTTCGTGCGAGATGTCTTCGAGCGTCCGGACTCCCTCGTCCGGCGCATCCGGAGGATGTACGACGCGCGACCGACGCCCGCACATCGGGCCATCAAGCGGCTCCAGGACCTGCTTGGCGTTGCCGTGTGGACGGGCAACTTCGACGGGCTCCACCAGGCAACCGGGACGCGGGTACGTTTCGTCATGAGCACGGACGAACAGTTCGATCCGGCGGAGCTATGGCCGTTCGACGTCGTCATCGCCATCGGTGCCTCGGCGTTCGGGTTCGCCAACTTCGCGTGCGCCTACCGGCAGGCACGGCCCGACGGTCACGTCATCGCGACAAACAGCGACATCCCGCCGTACCTCGTCGCCGGGGACGCGTTCATCCAGGGCGACGTGCAGACGATCCTCCCCGCCGTCGCGGATCAGGCTGCGGCGCGGCGGTACAAGCCCGCCGGGTGAGCTTCCCGCTGCGCGCGACGTGCTCCCGCCGATTGCACCATGCCGACATCCCGCCCCATGTTTCTCCCGCGGGGTACGAAGGATTTTGGCGCGTACCCGCAACACTACAATGATGAACGGGAAAGGAGCCGGCACCGAGATCATGAGCCCACGGCTGGATGAGCCAACCCTCGTCGCCCGAGCGCAAGGAGGCGACGCGGAGGCCTTCGGCGAACTCGTGCGCCGGTACAAGGCCGCCGTGCACGGCTATCTGCTCGGCCGCGTGCGCGACTTCGCCTGGGCGGAGGACCTCGCGCAGGAGACGTTCGTCGCGGCGTTCCTCGGCCTCGGGCGGTTGCGCGATCGGAGTCGGTTCGGGCCGTGGCTCTTCGGCATCGCGGAGAACATCTCCGCGCTCTGGCTACGGCGGATGGAGCGCGCCCGGCGGGTCATCGTGCGAGCCGCGGAGGCGGACGAGTTCGTCGCGCCGAGTCAGCCATCGGAGGAGCCGGACGACGACGAGAAGGTCCTCCGCGCGCTTGAGCACATCGGCCCGACGGGCGCCGCCGCGGTGACGTTGTACTACGGCGACCGGCTCCCCCAGCGGGAATGCGCGGCGTTCCTCGGCATCTCCCACAAGGCATTCGAGAGCCGTCTTATCCGGGCGCGGCGGCAGATGAAGAAGGAGATCATCGCGATGACGGAAGACAGTCTCCGGCGGCACGCGCCGGGCGAGGAGTTCGACGAGGCGGTCGCCGACGAGATACGGCAGCTCGTCGCGGTCGTCGGCGGGCACTACCGGAAGCAGCCGGTCGAGGCGGCCGAGGAGCGCCTGCGGGTGCTGTTCGCCCGGAACGAGGACCGGCTCGCCGACCTCATCCGGGATGCCGCGACGCCGGAGGAACGCCATGCCGCCGCGCGGATGGTGCTCGCCCTCGGACCGACGGCGATCGGTCGCGCGCTCGCCCTTGCCCTCTCCGAGGACGACCGCGTACGCCGGAACGCTCTCGCCGCGGTGCCGACGGCGACGGTCGGCGTCGAGATGGCGGACACACACGTCTACCTCGTCCTCGATGCGATCCACGGGGCGGTGTTCTCCGACGCGCAGAAGGCGGACATCCTCGTCGGCCTCATCCGCCGGCCGATACTGCTCGCCGATCTCGTGGAACGCATGGACCTGAAGCGCTACGCCGCCGACGCGCCGATCTACATGGAGATGCTCCTCCGCTACGGCGAGACAGCCATCGCGCGGCTCGTGGAGGCTGCACGCGAGACGGCTCTCCGTACGCCCTCCGGCGGGGAGACACCGGAGCCACAGCTTGCCATGACGCTCGCGCTCTTCGGCACGGCGGGCGCCGAGGCGGTGCTGGCGTCCCTCTGTCTTTCGCGCTTCCCGTGTCGGTGCGATCCGTTGAGAAGACCGCGCGACCGAAAGACCCCGATGCCCCAATTCGCAAGCGCGCGCCGATGCCCAAGAATGGCGTTTGACGGCCTCCTGGTACGAAACTCGCCTGCGTGGGCAAATCCGCAGGAATTCATCTCGTTCCATTGCCCGGACTGCTCCGGTTATGCCCGAGCATCAGAACAGTCAACGTTGCGCACTAGTGCCTACTTGCAGAAGAAAGCATACGAATACTGCGGAAGAGAAAGCCCATCTGCTGGGACTTCGACAGCCAGTTCCGCATACATGAACTTGCGAAAGTAGGCACTAGACACACATCACATATTCTCATGTGCGGATGCACGACTTCCAGCCCGTCAGCAACCGAGGTCTAGAAGTGGCTGCCTTTCATGCGTTTCTCCTGTTCGCCCTGATGGTCGCCACGACAGCGGAAGGGGCACCGCGAGTCGGCGTGCTTGACCTCTCCAGCGAATCGGTCAGCCGCGCCGATCTAAGTCTCCTCTCCGACCGCCTTCGTATAGAACTCTTCAATACCGGCGAATACCAAATCATCGAGCGCGAACGCATGGACGCGATCCTTGCCGAGCAGGGATTCCAGAAGTCCGGCTGTGTTGCGACGGAATGCGTCGTTGAGATCGGGCAACTCACTGGAGCGGAGAAAATGGTCGCCGGCACCGTCGGGCGCATCGGTCGCACCTATACAATCGCGCTTCGAGTCATCAACGTGGAGACCGGTGCAATCGAACGGACGGCCGTAGAGGACTGCGCCGGTTGTACGCTTGAAGACCTTCTGACAACAGGCCTTGCGAGCGTGGCCGCGCGGCTTGCGGGAACCGTACCTGTCGTCTCGACGCCTCTCAATGCCGAGGAGGGCTTCGGACTGCTCTACGTCGCGTCTGAACCGTCCGGCGCGGTCGTGTACCTCGATGGCAGAAAGCTCGACCGAGTTACCCCGCTTACGCTCGAAGGCGTTGCGGCGGGAGAGCACATCTTACGCCTAACGAACGGCGACCTGCTTGCGGAGTATCGAGTTCGGGTGAAACGCGACGAACTCACGAGAACCAATCTCGTGCTCCAACGCGCACGCGGAAGCCTCTTCGTGGATAGCAGCCCGCCTGAGGCGAACGTCACATTCGACGGCAAAGCGGTCGGTCGAACACCCGTGTTTCTCAACGATGTGCCCTGTGGCAGACACGGTCTAGAGGTTTCGCGAGAGCATTACTCTCTCTTCCGCGACTCAGTCGAAGTAGCGTATCAACGTCGTGCCGCTGTGTCCGCAGTCCTGAAGCCGGTGGGATACTTGGATATCAACGTCAACCTGTCCGGTGCTTCCGCGATCATCGACGACTCCCTTAGCGTTCCCAATGTCGCCGCTGGACGCGCAAGCGAACGGGGCAACCGGGTGCAGTTGCCGCCGGGCGAGCATCGCGTTGTCCTGAGCAAGCCCGACTACGATTCATCGGCGCATACCGTCGTGATCCAGCATGGTCGGGTCACGGTCGTTGATGCCGCTCTCACGTATCGTTTCGGCAGCGTTCGCATCTTGTCGAATCCCTCAGGTGCCTCGGTAATGTCATCGCCACCCGCCGTCGAAGGCGTCACCCCGTTGACTGCAAATCGCATCCCGCCCGGTCGCTACCGTCTGATGATCCGAAGGGAAGAACGCGCCCCTTACGAGCGGACCATCGACGTGATTGCGGATCAAACGGCGGTAATCGACGCGGAGCTTCCGTTGCACCCGGATATTGTGCGCGCGCAGCGCGCGAGAATGACGGCGAGAGTTCGTTGGACCTCAGCGGCGCTTGGGGCAGGTCTCGCGATTGCTGCATACGCGTACCATCGGCGAGCGGAGGATGCGTATTCGAAGGGCGACGCGGCTTACAGCGACTACGAGCAGGCGCGGACGACCGAAGAAGCGGTGCGGTGGCGGGACGCGTTCCGCGCGGCCGACGCGCGAGGAGATCGTGCGGAACTGCGAAGAAACGTGTTGTACGGTCTCGCCGGGGTAGCGTTCGGCGTGGGAGTCGCGTTCACGATCCGGTAGGTGATGTCCATGCGGAGTTCAACTGCCGTACTCCTCCTACTCCTTTGCGCGGTCCTTCTCACGACGTGCTCCGAGGAACGGAAGCGTGCCCTCAACAACCCGACCGATCCCGAAAGCGGGAACTACGTCGGCCACGAAGTACGCGATCCACACGACCCAGTAAACGGGCCGACGGTGCAGATCATAGACGCTCCGACGCGTATCAAGATCGGTGTTCCATATACGTTCCTTGCAACGGCGAACGATCCGAATTCGGCGACAATGCCGGAAAAGCAGCCAGGAGAGATAACCCGGATTGATTGGGATTTCGGCGATGGCTCCGTCGTTACGGACGGATCCACAAGTATCGCGCATATGTATACCAAGAATGCAATGGGAGGCGACACGGTTCGGACTGTCGCGGTACGCGTAACAGCCCACGATAATGACGGTAACGTAGGAACCGCAACGCGGCTTGTTGTTGTGACCGACCTCTGGCCGCATGTCGTTCCCGGTGGAACGTATTTCGCTCGACCGGATCAACCTGTCGCGCTCGCCGGTACCGCCACGGACGACGGCGACATAGTTCGATACGAATGGGATTTCGACGGCGATGGGATGTACGAATGGAATTCGACCGCCGACGGTCGGGCCACGCACAGCTACAGTTCTATAGGGGTGTTCAATGCTGTGTTTCGTGCAACGGACGATGATGGAAACATGACGAGCGGCTTAGCGCATGTTAATACGTATCTCAACGTATGGAGTACTGGTGCCGATATGCCCACGGCAAGGAGCTATCTCGCCGCGGCGGTTATGGGTGAGAATATCTACGCGTTAGGTGGATTCGATTCACAGAAGATGGAGATATTCAATACAGCGACCGGTTTGTGGTCAACTGGCGAGGATATGCCATGGGATCGTTGGGATTTCGGCGCGGCAGTTGTGGATGGCAACATCTACTTGGTTGGCGGTTTGTCATTCGGCACAGAGGATAATGTTTACATATATAATGAACAGTATGATATTTGGTCTAGCGGCGTATACCGTGAACCTATACCAACTCCCCGATATGGACTTGCGGCCGCCGCGATAGACGGGAGAATATACACGGTGGGTGGCAAGAATGGAGATAGCGCCCTGGAAATCTATGATCCCCAGAGCGACTCTTGGAGCAAAGGACCTGATATGCCTACTGCGCGGTACGGCCTTGCCGCGGTAGTTCTCGAAGGGAAGCTCTACGCTGTAGGGGGAACAACCGGATACCGGGATCTCCGGACACTTGAGGTATATGATCTGACGACGGGAACATGGAGTGCGGGCCCAGATATGCCCACCGCGCGGAGCCGCCTTGCTGCTGGGGTGGTTGATGGGAAATTGTATGTCGTCGGCGGATATGGCGGCCCTAAAGCGGTTGAAGTCTTCGATCCAGCGACCAACAGATGGACTGTCTGTCCAGATATGCCCACCGCACGGTCTGGATTTGCTGCGGCAGCATATGATCACAAGCTATACGTATTTGGTGGCGACGGGCCGTTACGGACGCTCGAAATACTGAGTTGGTAAGGGCGAAGCAAGTCCGCGGAAATGACAAACCCGAGTCGCCTCGATCCGAACAACGACTACTCGCGTCGCGTTTGGCAGGCGTACGTGCGCGTTGCGACGCTCGCGGAAGAGTAGGTGCGCGTCGCACGGGTGCGATCCCTCAATGACGTCGAATGAAACAGCATGATCATCCCGGCTGGGCGGCTTGCGTCCTTCAGTCGCATCTCGGTCGCAATCCTGCGCTACCGGGCGCGATGATTACCATGCTGGAACGCGAGTTTGCACTGCTGATGCGAACCCGGCGACCGGTTGAGGAACTGCGGCGGGAGGTCACGAGAATTGAGAGTGCGAAACTCGACGGGCATGACGGTCTCACCCGCGTACGCGCGCGGGCGCGCGAGAAAACGAGAAACAAGGGTACCATGGAGGGTGACCTGTGCGACCATCTTCCTGAAATATAGACATACTTCTCTTTGAGAATCTTGCCACCCACGCATAGCAGCACTAAATTGGCACCGGCGTACGTGCGCGTGTGGGGGCGCGCGAAGCCTTCATAGCGGGTAAGTCGGTGGTAGGTCCGTCGTTCGGGGGAGGTCGCGATGGAAACGGGCGGGGGACCCGTCGGTCCGCTCGCATGGCTCGCAGAGCACTGCGGCGTGCCCCTGGACTTCATCCGGGGGCTACCTGTGGCGGCGGTGAACGGGAAGGTGGCGTTCACGTTCGAAGGTGGACTCCGGAAACTCCGGCAACCGGGCACGAAGGCCTTCTCATGGAAGCCCGAAGGCCTGCCGACGGCCGACTCGGCGTACGTGCCGCGCTTCGCGGACTACATGAGGCAGCTAATCGCCCACCTCGCCGCGCGCGGCATCGACGAGAACCACTTCGGCTTCTACCCCACCGACGAGCCGGGCGGGAACGGCTGGGACGCGGTCAACGCCTACGTCACCTTCGGGCGGCAGGCGCTCAAAGCGTACCCCCGCACGAAGATCTACGTGGATGGCGGCGGCGACCTGCCGATGTTCCAGGCGATGGCCGAGGTGACGTCCATCTGGTCCCCGGGCTACTACATGCTTGCCGACCGCAGCCCGGAGATGAACGTCGTGCGGGCGACCGGGAAGGCGATCTGGTCGTACGACTGCGGCTATGCCTACGCCCGTCCCCTGGGATGGACGACGAAGACGATCAACATCGCCGGGCAGTACCGCATGTCTGCGCCGTTTGCCTTCAGCTTCGGCGCCACGGGAATCGGGTACTGGTCGTACAACTGCGGGCCGTCGATGTGGGAGGCCGGGGATAGCGAGGATCGCCTCGTCTACACGAATCGGGACAAGACACAGACCGACTCCCGGCGCTGGGAGGCGGTCCGCGAGGGCATGGAAGACGCGCGCATCCTCATCGCCCTCAAGGGAAAGCTCTCCGATCCGTCCGTGAGCACGGACGCGAAGGCGAAGATTCGCCACCTCCTCGAATCGACGCTGCCGGAGTTCGCGGGCCAGTCGCTCGAGGAAGTGCGGGTCGGCGCGGCGCGGTACGTGCTCGACGAGACGAACAACGACGCCACCGTTGACGCGTTCCGGCGCGAGCTGCTCGACTGCGTCGCGGCGGCGAGCGGCGTCCCGACGGCGACGAGATGACGGGGCTCCTGAACGGCGTACGACACGCCGTCTCCGCGCGTCGTATCGCCATCGGACACGCAGAGGACGTACGTCGTGATCGGCGCGCCTTCGAGCGCGTTCACGTGCTTGGTGAAGAGCGACCGCTCGACCGGGCCGCCGTCGAGCACCATCGCGGTGTTGCCGTCATCGTTGTAGTAGACGTGCCGTTGCTCCATGTGCTGTTCCCCTGGACTTGGCGCGGACGCAGGACGATTGCATGAAGGAATCGAGTCAGAGGGGCCACACAGCGTCGCCCGGCGACCGAGGTCATTGTGCTCTGCGAGCATGCTGAGGTACCTCATGAAGTCCCCCTACGGGGATTCCCTTCCAC
>Ga0315279_10004539_pt1 | contig 18582 bp, 14 predicted proteins | sample YL17G06_20_MG_FD_203694 | JGI IMG/M metagenome (GOLD analysis project Ga0315279, IMG submission 203694) | Sediment microbial communities from Yellowstone Lake, YNP, Wyoming, USA - YL17G06_20 | ecosystem: Environmental > Aquatic > Freshwater > Lake > Sediment | place: USA: Wyoming | collected... | reverse complement strand
CCAGGCGCCGGCGGTCAACTCGTGCACGCGGGACGCGTCCATGGTCGCAATCCACAGGTTCGTCCGCGACTGGTCCTTCACGGCGTCGATCCACTCGCGGGTGAAGACGACCTGCCTCCCGTCGGGCGAGATCGCCGCGCTGCTGACCGACTCCATGTTCATGAAGCTCTCTTTGTCGAGCAGCCGCGGCTTCTGCTGCGCAACCGCCGGCGACACGACCACCACCCAAGCGAGCACGCCGACCAGTAACGCCGCGGTCGCAAGCCTTCTCTTCATGGGTTTCCTCCCGTTATCGCGCCGGAGCGTGAACGGTGACTTCGGCAATCGACCAGGTCCACGGATGCACGACGTCGCCCCCGACGCGCAGCTGCACGTAGCGGCCGGTGAGGGGGGCAAACTCGAAACGAACGGATTGGGCGGTCGGGTGGAGAACGGTCTCGTTGAAATAGCGACCGGCCGCGAGTCCCCGCCACGCGACCTGCCACGCGCCGTCGCCGTCGCCGACCTCGATCGACAGATAGCGCGGGAAATCGCCGGGACCGCCCTGCTGTGCGAGGCTCACTCCGCCGATTGACCTCGGGGCGCCGAGATCGAGCGTGAACGTCTCATGGCCCGCATCCAGCCACGCGCCCTGCCATCGGGTGTCGCGCCTGCCGTCGATGGCCCGGCTCGCCGCTTCGCCGTTCACGGTCGCGGCGGCCGCCTGCACCGGGAGCGCGGACCCGACCTGCCGCGGAGAGGATGCCGGCGATTTCGAGACCAGATACACGTCGCGCGAGCCGTCCGAGGCGATGAGACGCGTGTCGGGCTGTTCCCGCATGAACGCGCGCCAGTGGCCGTCCGGATCCCGGTCGCGGGCCACGCGCACCGCGACGGGCGCCCAGCCGGCCAGCGCGCGCAGCACGTCGTGATCGCCCCACAGCAGGCCGAAGGCGAGCGTCAACGAGTGAGCGGGCGTGTACCCGCTGTACCCGTTGACGAGCGGGTGCTCGTGGCCGCGCGCGTGTCCCATCGCCTCGATGTCGGTCGCGATGTCGCCGAGCGGCAGTTCGAGCACGACCGCGTCGGGGGGAACGGCGGCGGGAAGAGCGAGGGGCGGCGTCGCGGCTGCCAGCGGCATCGATATCGTCCAGGTGTCGGCGATCAGGCCCAGTGCGACCAACGCAACGAGCGCCGGCCGCCAGCGGTTGCGCCGCGCGACGAGGCGGGCAAACACCACCGCCGCCACGACCGCCATGCACAACAAGGCCGGCATCGCGAACCGGGCAGGCACGCGCAGCCCGCCGAACCCGGGCAGTTGCAGCAGCCACGCATACGGAGCTTTGTACCAGAGGGGCGTGTCGCCGAGCTGGGGCGCCGGTCCCAGGCTGAGCACGCCCATGACGCCGGCAGCAACAGCGTAGAAGGCGAGCACCGACCGCCGCGCGAACGCGGCGCGCAGGCGCGGCGAGGTCAGCAGCGCGGCGCCTGCCAGCACGAAGGCGAGGCCGAGCGGCCGGTCCAGCCGGCCGATGGAAATGACGAGCGGACCGGCGTCGAGTCGCCACGGTCCGACGAGCGAGCCCGCGGCCACCAGGGCGAGCGCGGCGCTCGAGAAAAACAGGGTTCGCCTGATCCAGCGCCAGGCGGCCGACATCTCGCGCACGCCGATGCGCCACGTGGCGATCGCGCCGATCGCGAGGAGGAGCGCCAGCGTGATTCCCGGAAACAGCTGGCTTTCCCCGGGCCCGCCCGGGAGCCAGCGGCCCCAGATCGCAAGCAGCGGCGACGCGAAGACCGCCGCATTGACGCGCGCCCCGAACGTCGCTATCTCGCCGAGGTTGCGCGTCAGGCCCTGCCGGCGTTGCACGTCGGCGTAGGTCAGCAACACCGGCACGAGCGGCGCCGCAGCCAGCGCCCAGGCCGCCAGGATTGCCGCCCACTTCTTCCGCTCGCGCAGCGGGACGAACCAGACGAGCCACAGCGGCAGCAGCACCGAGAAGAAGAACAGGTAGTAGCCGTTCGAGAGCGCCTGCAGGAGCCAGCTCGCACCGAAGAGGGCCAGCCACCGCGAGCGCCCCCGGTCGACGTACTCGTGCAGCGCGACGAGCGCCAACGGCATCCACCACGAGACGAGCACCTGCAGGTGGGAAATCTGGCTGATTCGGTACGGCGCGAACCCGAACGCGAGGCCCGCGAGCAACGCCGCATCGCAGCGACCGGTGAGCCGCCGGACGAGCAGCGCCGCACAGAAGGCAGACAGCACGAACGACAGCAGCAGCGCGAGGTTGTGAGCGAGCGCGGGGGTCGCGCCCAGCCAGAACAGCGGGGTGGTCACCAGCGAAATGCCGACCACGTGCTCGGAGAGCGCCACGGCGCCGGCCAGCGGGTAGAAGAACGGCGCGTTCCACCAGGCCGTCGAGAAGGGCACCCGATGGGCGTCCCACCACAGGAGCCAGGCGTTGAACCCGGGGTCCAGGTTGTCGTGCGGGAGGGCCGTCGAAAGGTGCCGGACGAGCGGAAACGTCAGCAGCAGCGCGAGCGCCGCGTAGAGGACCGCCATCCACGCGAGCGGGACGACGCTGGTCCGGGCCGGAATCGGAGTCATGAGTCGGCCGGATCGTATCACCGCTTCGCAGCGCGACGCGCCGGAACTCGGTGACGATCTCCAGCCGGTCGAGCACCGGGTCGCCGATGGGGCTCACGCAGGCATCATGGAAACCCTGCGACACTTCCGAGCCGGGCGTCTCACACGACTACCCCGACGTCGCCCGCGATCCGCCGGTCCAACTCCGCGATGGCCGCCTCAATCTGCTGTCGCCGGATGGGGTGGCGGGTGGCGGCGAGCTGGCGCTCGAGTTCCGCTTTGGCGAGGCGGCATGATTCGATCGCGCGCGCGCGGTCGGGATCCTTCACCTGCGCGCGCGCTTTCTGGCGCGGTTGGAGGTCGTCGAGTCGTTCCTGGATCCGTGCTTCGGCGTCCACCAGTCCTTCGGCCGCATCTGGCATATCGGCTACCTCGAAACGACCGGCCGCAGCCGGTCGGGAAAGTCAGGAGTGAAGGGACCCCACCAGCCGCCTGACCTCGGCGACGAGATCGTCGGGAAAGCACGGCTTGAGCAGCGCCGACGCGAACATGCGTCCCGTCCCGGCCTGCGCATCGATCGGAATGCCGCTCAGCGCCACGATCGGGATCTCGCGCGTGGCGGCCTCGCCTTTCAGCTGGCGGCTCGCTTCCCAGCCGTCCATCGACGGCAGCGACAGATCCATCAGGATCAGCCGCGGCCGAAGCGCGCGGGCCTTGGCGATCGCCTCGACGCCGTCGGCGGCCGACGCCACGCGGAACCCGGACGTGCTGAGCACGACCTCGTACATCTCGCGCGCGTCGGCATCATCTTCGACGACCAGGACGAGCGGTGCGGTAACGACTGGTTGGTTCATGCAGCTGCGGTTCGCGCGCGCCTGCGACCACCTGAACGCCCCCGTCTCCGTTCGTGATGGGACGGGCGAGCGGGACGCTTGGATTCGAGGGGATCGGTACGGCAGAGAGTTCAGTATAGCGAGCGATCGAAGGACGGGCAAGGCGGGAAGCGGGCAACCCGCTACTCACTACTCGCTACCCGCTACCCGCCACTCATCGCGTCACTTCGGCAGGCGCGTCGCGAGCCCCCGCGCCGCGTCGCCGGCACTCGACCCGCGCTCCCCCGCGCGCGCGAGCAGCTCGCGCACTTCCTCGTCGCTCGTCTGGGCGAAGTCCTCGTACCAGAGCCCGACGGCCGAGAAGTACTCCGGCGTCAGGGCGCACACGACTTCGTCCACGTTCGGGTCGGCCTTCAGCGCTTCGCACGTTGTCTTCGGGGCCACCGGCACTGCGACGACCACCGAGGCGGGGGCGCGCTGGCGCACGGCTGCCGCAGCGGCCCGCATCGTCGATCCCGTCGCCAGCCCGTCGTCCACGAGGATGGCGATTCGGCCCTCGACGGCCGGCGGCGGCGCGGCGCCGCGGTACTGGCGCTCCCGCCGCTCGAGTTCGCGCTGTTCGGCTTCGACGACGGCGTCGAGGACGGCTGGCGGAACGCTCACCTGATCGAGCACCTCGCGGTTCAGCACGAGGATGCCGCCCGACGCGATCGCGCCCATGGCCAGCTCGGGCTGGCCCGGAAGGCCCAGCTTGCGGACGACGAACACATCGAGCGGGACGTGCAGGATGGTCGCCACTTCGTACCCGACCGGCACTCCGCCGCGCGGCAATGCCAGCACCAGGACGTCGTCGCGGTCTGCGTACCTGGCAAGGCGACCAGCCAGCACGCGCCCGGCGTGCACGCGATTGCGAAACCTCATCGTCGACCTCGGTCGGGTGTGCGCTTGACTCGCGCGGCAGCCCGGGATAACGTTCGACGCTGCATGGACGTGTTCGCGCCCGGCCGGGCTGCCCTGCCGGGCACCGCTATGTTTGCCGTTGGAGGTCTCACACCGTGTCCAGCGAGTCGCCCCTCGTGCTCGTCGTCGACGACGATCGGGATGGCCGGGAGATGTACAGCGCGACGCTGACCAGGGCGGGATTCCGCGTCGAGCAGGCGATGGACGGTTTCGAAGCCGTTGACAAGGGCTACAAGCTTCATCCCGACCTCATCCTCATGGATCTGCTGATGCCCCGCCTCGACGGGTGGGAAGTGATCGGCTGGCTGAAGAACAACCGGAACACGCGCGAGATTCCGATCGTGGCGGTGACCGGCGCGCAGGCCGAACAGCGCGAGCTCGCGCGCGAGGCCGGCGTCCATGCCGTGCTCGTCAAGCCGTGCCCGCCCGAGGCGCTCCTCGGAGAAGTCCGACGCGTCCTGGCGGAACGCGTGTCGTAGGATTCACGCCGGCGGGAGGACCCACCGGGCCCGCGTGCGCGCCGAGCAGGCTCCGGCCCTGCGATCTCTCACCCACCGTCTGCCGTCTCGCGTCAATCGGCGTCATCGGCGACATCTGCGGATTAGCAGCCCGTGGTGAACGTCGAACCGGGCTGCCAATAACAGGCCGTGCCGACTCACACCACGGCCTGTTAAAGTACTCGGCGGCGGCGGATGGCGGCATCCGGACAATCCGTGGATCTGACATGGGCACGATCGTCAACGAAATCCGCGTGTCGAGCTGGAACGAGCTGAACGAATGCCTCTTCGAGGGCTCCTGGAAGCCCGGCCTGCGCCGGTTCCGCTCTTCGTATGCCTTCCGCGGCCAATCCGATGTGCGCGGCGACCTCAAGACCAGCGTCGCGCGGCTCGGCAGCAACGTGGCTGTTGAGGCGCACCTGTTGCGCAACTTCAGGAAGTACGCGCAGCGCCAGGCCTCGCCGGGCGACTCGGTCTGGAACTGGCTCGCCGTCGCGCAGCATCACGGCCTGCCTACCCGCCTGCTCGACTGGACGTACTCGCCCTACGTCGCGATGCACTTCGCCACCGAGAACGTGGCCGATTACGCGGTGGACGGCGTCATCTGGTGCGTGGATTACGTGCAGACCAACGCGTTCCTGCCCGAGACGCTGCAACGCATCCTCGCCGAGGAAGGCTCCTTCGTCTTCACCGCCGAGATGCTCGAGCGCGCCGCGGCCACCCTCGCCGAGTTCGATCGGCTCTCGGAGCAGACCTTCGTCGCCTTCTTCGAACCGCCGTCGCTCGACGAACGCATCGTCGTCCAGTTCGCGCTCTTCACGCTCGTATCGGACTACAAGCTCTGCCTCGACACGTGGCTCGCCAACTACCCGCACGTCTACCGCAAGATCGTCATCCCATCGGCGCTCAAGTGGGAGGTGCGCGACAAGCTCGATCAGGGCAACATCACCGAGCGCGTGCTGCACCCGGGACTCGACGGCCTGAGCCGCTGGTTGAAGCGCTACTACACGCCGCGAATCGACACCCGCAGGGAATGAAGCATTCCTGCCCGCCGTTCCCGTCGCACGTGTTCGTGCGAGTGCGCGCAGTCAGGGTCCGGCCGGTCAAACCGGCACGGCGTCTTTCGCAGGCTCCGCGTGGCCGCACGAGCGACGGCACCATCGTCGGATTGAAGAACCCGTCAATCGGCGTGTGCGTGGCCAGCCAGCGACCGGGCGTCAGCATGAACGTCAGGATGCCGTTGATCACGAACAGGCTGAGCCACGCGGCGGCGAAGTAGATCCAGCCAACCGCCAGGTGCGTGCGCCGATCGAGGCGATCCCACCCGTAGTAGTAGATGAAGGCGGCGGCAATCTCGACGAAGAAGAAGACCCACTCGATCGCCCACGCCCACACGAACGAGTGAATGAGCGTCGAGGTCGCCGAGGGGCTGACCAGTGCGATCGTCCACCAGACGCCGACACCGCTGACGGCGCCGAACACGAGCACGAGAAAGACGAAGAAGGTGGAGTGGGCGCGGACGTACCGCAGCAGATCATCGTCTCGGGTGCGGCAGGCGCGGGCCTCCGACCAGACGAGGAACAGGCCCCCGCCGACAGCGAAGTGCGCGACGAAGACGTGCAGGATCGCGACGATGGCGATGAGCATGCCTCCACCGAGCAGGGGCCCGTCCCAGGCAGGAAAGTTCATTGGTCCGCTCCTTGGTTGCACGGGGCGTGCTCCCGGGCTGAAGCCCGGAAGTCCCACAGCACGAATGTGGGACCGCCGGTCTTCAGACCGGTGGCGCTTCGTGCCACCGGCAGGCGCGCGACCGCGCGCCACGCGAGTCGTGATTGGAGGGGTCCCAGCCAGGTATTGTCGACCCGGAGACGGATGAGCTGCAAGGGGGGGAACCGCTACTCGCTACTCGCTCCTTCCTACGCCCGCGTTTTCGACACGGCGAGCAGCAGCGTGTAGTACCTGTCCCTCAGCCCCTCGATCGTCGGGACCAGCGATGCCGGACGGCTCGCCTGCAATTCGCGGCCGATCTTGTCCAGCGTCCGCGCGAGCTCCGATGCGGCCGGCTGCCATGCCGGCGACTGCTCCAGGGATCCGGCCGACGATTGCACCGCCCTCCAGGCCTGCTGGGCCGCCTGGTAGTCCTCGCCGATGTCGTCGTAGGGACCGAGCGCCGATTGCAGGTCTTTCTCGAAATCCGCCGAAACGAGGGCGAGAAGCGTCGGGCCGAGTGCCAGCGGTCTCACGGTCGCTGCTTTCCGGGTGATTCCTGGATTGTAGCGCAGCACGGAAGGCGGAAGGCGGCAAGGCGGAAGGCGGCACGGCCGGGACACAGGAAGGGGCGTGAGGCGGAGGACCCGCCTCCCGCCTCACGCCTCCCGCCTTGTCCCCGCTAGACCCCGGCGGGCGCCGCGCCCGCGGGCGGCGTGGTGACGATCGCCGACTGGATCCACTTCGTGGTAACCGACTTCGGCCGCGTAATCGCCAGGCCGAGCGCCCGCGCCATGACCGCCTGCGAGCAGACGCCGAGCGCCCGCGACACGGCGAACAGCACCGTGTAGTAGGGGAACTCGGTCAGGCCGTAATGGTAGAGCAGCGCGCCGGATCCGGCGTCGACGTTCGGCCACGGATCCTTGATCTTCTGGACCTGCTTCAGCACGTCGGGCACGGTCTCGAACACGCGCGCCACGGTCTGGAACACCGGGTCGTTCGGGCAGTGCTTCTTGCCAAACGCCAGGAACGCGTCGAACCGGGGGTCGGTGATGCGCAGCACCGCGTGACCGTAGCCGGGGACCACGCGGCCGGCGGCCAGCGTGTCCTCCGCATACTTCTTCAGCTGCTCGCTCGTCGGGGCCCCGCCGAAGCGCTTGTTGGTGTCCAGGATCCACACCAGGCATTCCTGGTTCGCCAGGCCGTGGAGCGGGCCCGCGAGTCCGTTCAGGCCGGCCGACAGCGAATAGTAGAGGTCCGACAGCGCCGAGTTCACCGTCGCCGTCGTCATCGCGCTGACGTTGCCGCTCTCATGGTCCGAATGCAGCACCATGTAGAGGCGCATCAACTGCGCGAAGTCGCCGTTCGGATCCGGGATGCCGAGCATGTGCACGTAGTCGCCCGACCAATCGAGCGACGGGTTCGACGCGATGCGCGGCCCCTTGCCGAACCGCTGGCGATAGATGCCGGCCGCGACGGCAGGCAGCTTCGCGACAATGTTGAGCGTGTCTTCGAGCGTGGGAACCCAGTACTCGTCCTTCTTGAGCCCCGCGTCGTAGCGCTGGCGGAAGACCGATTCGCGCTCGAGCACGAGGATGGCGGTGTTGAGCATCACCATCGGATGCGAATCGGCCGGCATCGCGGCCAGCACCGCCCAGATGTACTCGGGCACGGCCGCCCGCCCGCGGAGGTCGGCCTGCAGATCCGCGAGCTCGGCGGCGTTGGGCAGCTCGCCCGTCAACAGCAGCCAGAGGACCTCCTCGGGCAGCCGATCCGTCAGCCGGGCAATCGGGGTTCCACGAACGATGAGCCCCTTGTCGGGCGGGACCTCCGACGTGTCGCACACGAGCGACTTCACGCCGCGCATGCCGCCGTAGGCCTGCTCGACGGTGACCTGGGAGATCACCTTCGAGCCGTGTTCTTTCTGGAGTTTCTTGACCGCCTCGCGAATCGAGGGGATCTGTCCTGCGAGTTTCTCCTGTAACTTCGACATGCTGTCCTCCGTGCGGGGCCGCCCGCTCTCCGAACGTCTTCGGATGAGGCCGTTACGAGCCGCCAGGTTGAATTGCGATCGCCGCCGTCTGATGAGATCTCCACCGCCGGGTGGCCGAGCGAAACGGGAATGGATGAATGAATGTGTGTGAACCCTGATCGCGTCGAACCGTCGTGCCGAACCGTCAGGGAGGAATTGGACTCCTTTCAGCAATGCCACCGGCCTGAAGGCCGGCGGTCCCACATGAAGCAAGGCCACCGGCCTGGAGGCCGGCGGTCCCACATGAGCGCTGTCGGGATCGGGGGGCGAACCCCTATCCCGACAGCGTCAGTTCCCTAGACGCCGACCACTCCGCCGCCGAGCAGCGAGGCGGGCCGGCCGGCCGGATGGAGGACGCCCTGCGCCTGCATCTCGGCCGCGACGACGGTGATCGCGGTGGTGTTGACGACCTCCGACACCGTCGAGCCGTGCTGCAGCACGTTGACCGGCCGCCGCATGCCCATCAGGATCGGGCCGATGACGTCGGCGCGCCCGAGGTGCTGCACCAGCTTGTAGCCGATGTTCCCGGAATTCAGGTCCGGGAAGATGAGCACGTTGGCGTCGCCCTTGATGCGCGAGTGTGGATAGCTGGTGGCGACGATCTCGGGCATCACCGCCGTGTCCAGGTGCATCTCACCGTCGACGACGAGATCCGGACGGCGATGCTTGATGAGCTCGGCGGCCCGCGCGACACGCTCGGCCTTCTCGTGGCGAACCGACCCGAAGCTCGAAAAGGCGAGCATCGCGACGCGCGGTTGCACATCGAAGTAGAGCGCGGTGTCGGCGGCCAGGCACGCGATCTCGGCCAGTTCCTCGGCCGTCGGCTCGATGTTTACCATCGTGTCGGCGCAGAAGAACAGCCGATCGCGCAGCACCAGCAGGTGCAGCGCCGAGATGCGCGAAACGCCCGTCAACAGGCCGACAATCTGCAACGCCGGCCGGATCGTCTCGGGGTACGGCTTCTTCATGCCCCCGACGAATCCCTCGGCCTCGCCCTGCCGCACCATCATCAGGCCGAACAGCGTCGGGTCGAGGATCAGATCCTTGGCGCGCCCCGGCGTCAGCCCCTTGCGCTCCCGCAGGCGGTAGAGCTCGTCGGCATACATCTCCGACTGCGACGCGCTGGCGGGATCGAGGATCTCGAAGGCGGCCGTGTCCACGCCCAGTGCCGCCGCCCGCTCCGCGATCAGGTCGCGGTTGCCGAGCAGGATCGGCCGCGCGATACCCTGGTCCGCGACGTTGCGCGCCGCCCGGATGATGCACGACTCCTCGCCTTCCGGGTACACGATGCGGCGCCCGCCGATCCGCTTCACCTTGTGGAAGACCATGTGCATGACCTTCCGCGACGGGCCCATGATCCGCTCGAGCGATTCGCGGTACGCGTCGAAGTCCTCGATCGGCTTGCGCGCGACGCCGCTCTCGATGGCCGCCCTGGCGACCGCCGGCGCCTCCCAGGTGAGAACGCGCGGGTCGAACGGCTTCGGGATCAGGTAGTCGCGGCCGAACGAGAGGCTGTTCACGCCGTAGGCCTTCAGCACCGCTTCGGGCACGTCCTGCTTGGCCAGGCTCGCCAGCGCGTGCGCCGCCGCCATCTTCATCTCGTCGTTGATCGCCGTCGCCCGGACGTCGAGCGCGCCGCGGAAGATGAAGGGGAAGCCGAGGACGTTGTTCACCTGGTTCGGGTAGTCGGAGCGGCCCGTCGCCATGATCACGTCGGGCCGCGTCGCCAGCGCGAGGTCGTAGGGAATCTCCGGATCCGGGTTCGCCATCGCGAACACGACCGGCCGATCGGCCATGCTGAGCAGCATCTCGGGCGTCATGAGGTCCTTCGCGGACACGCCGACGAACACGTCCGCGCCCTTCAGCGCCTCCGCCAGCGTCCGCGCCTTCGTCTTCACCGCGAACCGCTGCTTGTACGGGTTCATCTTCTCGGTGCGGCCCTCGTAGATCACGCCCACCGTGTCGACGAACAGGATGTTCTCCTTGCGCACGCCGAGCTTCAGGTACATGTTCGCGCACGCGATGCCGGCTGCGCCCGCGCCGCAGAACACCACCCGCACGTTCTCGATCCGCTTGCCCACGATTTCGACCGCGTTGATCATCGCCGCGCCGGAAATGATGGCGGTCCCGTGCTGATCGTCGTGGAACACCGGGATGTTCATCTGCTTCTTCAGCGTCTCCTCGATGAAGAAGCACTCGGGCGCCTTGATGTCCTCGAGGTTGATCCCGCCGAAGGTCGGTTCGAGCGCCTTGACGATGCGGACGATTTCCTCGGGGTCCTTCGTGTTCAGCTCGATGTCGAACACGTCCACGTCGGCAAACCGCTTGAAGAGCACGCCCTTGCCTTCCATCACGGGCTTGCCCGCCAGCGCACCGATGTCGCCCAAGCCGAGAACCGCAGTGCCGTTGGAGACGACCGCGACGAGGTTGCCCTTCCCGGTGTAGCGGTACGCCAGCTCCGGATCCTTCTCGATCGCGAGGCAGGGACGGGCGACGCCGGGCGTATAGGCAATGGACAGGTCGAGCTGCGTCAGGCACGGCTTCGAGGTGATCACCTCGAGCTTGCCGGGCCTGGGCTTCTCGTGATAATCGAACACGTCCTCATCACGAATGATCATGGCGTTCACTCCCTGGAAAACTGCGGTCGCACGACGAGTAAGAACAGTGGTTGGAGAGCCGGGATGCGACCCGCCCGCCGCGCAATCGGCAAGGTGGACAGTGTAACCGTTCAGCGCCGTTGCGCAAGAACAACCTCGGTGACACCATTCCAGGAAGAAAGTCTGCGGCGACGACGGAGGGGACCCGATTCCCCGTCGATACGTCGGGGGATCGCGCGCGTCGCCGATGGCCAGACGTACCGTCGCGAATGCGAAGGTATGGCGGTGTTCGCAACGATGGTACCATGGCAGAATTCCGCGGTCCGGCGACACGCGTGACTGCGTAAAATATTCTCAATCAGGCAGTTAGGGTCCGTAACCGACCGCGGTCGAGCCGGCGCCGCCCACGGGCGCGGTGTCGGCAGTGCGGCAAAATCCGCCGGCATTCCGTAAGACGAATCAGGCGACTGCTGCCCAACTCAACAGACCGTGGCAGCCGCGTGCAGGCTGATGACCGAGCCCGGGAGCGACCAGCTTGCCGTCACGCTTGACACCTGATCTGCCCAAGCACAACATTTTGTTTGCAGGTTCGCTTCGGTTCCCCCGTTTCTCCCCCACAAACGGGGCCCTCAACGCGGTTGAGGTGCCAATCCCCCGGAGCTGTTCACACGCAACACCGCGTCGGCACCGCATTTGGACCTCCCGGTCCGTTCATACCCCCGGGAGGCGCAGCGAGGGCTCATGAAAACGTTCTCATTCAAAATCGATCCGTTGACCGGGGAGGAGTACTACGAAGTCTATGTCCGAGGGCAGCAACTGCTGAGCGACCCCCTGCTCAACAAGGCGTCGGCGTTTTCCTTCGAGGAGCGCCACGCGCTGGATTTGGTCGGCCTGCTGCGTCCCGGCATCTCGGGCATCGATACGCAGCTGGAACGAAGCCTCGAGATGTACCAGCGCAAGCCGGACGATCTCGAGCGCTACATCTACTTGCAGGCGCTGCTCGATCGCAACGAGACGCTGTTCTACAAGTTGCTCGCCGACAACCTGACGGACATGGTGCCCATCGTCTATACGCCGACCGTCGGGACGGCGTGCCAGCAGTTGAGCCACATCACGCGGCGCTACCGCGGCGTGTACATCACCCCGGAGAACATCGGCAACATCGATCAGATCTTCCAGAGCCTCTCGCTCCCGCAGGTCTCGCTGATCGTCGTCACCGACGGTGAGCGCATCCTGGGGCTGGGCGACCTCGGGTCGGACGGCATGGGGATCCCGGTCGGCAAGGTGAATCTCTACGTGGCGGCGGGCGGCCTGCACCCCGCCTGCTGCCTGCCGGTCTGTCTGGACGTCGGCACGAACACCGAACGGTTGCTGCGCGACCCGCTGTATCTCGGACACGCCACCCAGCGCATGACCGGCAAGGCGTACGACGACTTCGTCGAGCGGTTCGTGCTCGGCGTGAAGCGCAACTTCCCGGACGCCCTGATCCAATGGGAGGACTTCTCGAAGCAGAAGGCGTTCATGCTGCTCGAGCGGTATCGCGAGCGCGTGCTCTCGTTCGACGACGACATCCAGGGCACGGGGGCGACGGCGCTCGCAGCGCTGATGACGGCGATGCGGATCAAGAAGAGCCGCTTCAAGGAGCAGCGCTTCGTACTGGTCGGCATGGGCCAGGCCGGCTCCGGAATCGCCTCGAACATCCGCGCGATGCTGCGTGAGGAGGGCCTCTCGGACGACGAGATCCGGCGGCGCATCTTCGCGGTCGATCAGCCGGGCCTGCTGTTCGTCGATACGCCCGGCCTCGAGGATCCGCAACGGCCCTTCGCGCAGACGCGCGCAACGGTGGCCGACTGGAAGCTGGACGCGCCGAACAAGATCGGGCTGTTGGACGTCGTGCGCAACGCCAAGGCGACCGTGCTCGTGGGTGTCACCGCCAGACCGGGCCTGTTCAGCAAGGAGATCCTCGAGCAGATGGCCCAGAACGACGAGCGTCCCGTCATCCTCCCGCTGTCGAACCCGACGGCCAAGAGCGAGTGCACGCCCGAGGACGTCGTCAGGGCGACCGAAGGCCGCGGCCTGGTCGCCACCGGCAGCCCGTTCGCGCCCGTCGAATTCAACGCGCGCCGGATCGTCTGCTCGCAGTGCAACAACACGTTCGTGTTCCCGGGCATCGGCCTGGGCGCACTGGTGTCGAAGTCGCCGAAGGTGACCGACGCGATGTTCCTCGCGGCGAGCAAGGCGCTCAGCGGCCTCGTCTCCGCGAAGCAGCGGCAGGAGGGACACCTGCTGCCCGAGGTGAAAGACATCCGCCGCGTGTCGAGGGAGATTGCCAAGGCGGTCTCGATTCAGGCGCGCGAGGATGGCCTCGGGCGCCTGCTCGAAGACGACGAGATCGAAGCGGTCGTCACGAAGGCGCAGTGGCAGCCGCACTACTGCTCGTATCGGCCGGGCCCGGCGATCACGCGGCGGTAGAGGAGTCGGCTTGGGGGGGGGCCTGGTCCCCCCGCTCACCGCGCGGCGAGCCGGGCGATCGGCGCACGCCGGAGGCCGGACGGCGGGCCGCGCTCATTCACCCGTCGCGATTCTGGCCTTAGAGGATGTCTAGCGGGACGTGCTCTTCCGCGCCAGAGCCTGCTGGACGAGCGCGAGAATCTGCTCGACTTCCTTTGGAACGCCCGAGGTCAGGATCTCCGGCCCCTTCTCGGTAATGAGCACCGTGTCCTCGATGCGCACGTGCAGCTGCTTCGACGCGTCTTCGACGATGGGCTCGACGGCAATCGTCATCCCGGGACCGAACGGCAACGAGCTGTCGCCGACGTCGTGCACGCTCATCCCGACGTAGTGTCCGGCGCTCGCTCCACCGGGAAAGCCGTGCTTCGCGTAGATGGCGTTTCCGATTCCCCGCGTCTGCGCGCGCGTCGCGCCCACCGTCATCGCCGCGATGATCGACTTCTCGGCCTCGAGCGCGCACCGGTACGCCCGCAACTGGTAGTCGTCGAACCTGCCCGCGACGGGCCAGGTGCGCGTGATGTCGATGCCCAGGTAGTCGAGGGCGCCGCCGTAGTCCATCACGACCAGGTCCCCGTCCTTGTACTGCCGCCCGTTGTCCTGGTAGTGCCAGACGTTCACGTTGGGGCCCGAGCCGACAATCGGCGGGAACGAGTTGCCCTGGATGCCGTTGCGGAACATCCAGTAGGTGGCCTCGGCCTCGATCTCGTACTCGAAGCCGCTCTGGCGCGTGGCCAGGATGGCGCGCCGGAACGCTTCGGCGCTGATCCGGCCGTTCAACCGCATGATCTCGATCTCGCGCGGGCTCTTGATGGTCCGCATGCGATCGATGTACGAGGTGACGTCCTTGATCTGCGCGGCGGGAAACTGCGCGCGGAACCAGGCGGCGCGGTTCGCGTCCTCGGTCAGGTGCGTGCCGCCGACGTTGGCGAGCCGCCGCGCGAGGTTGGTCGCGTGTTCCCCGCGATTGATGTCGGCTTCGTCGCCCGCCTGCAGCCGGAGCCACAGGACCGGCTCGCGCGCGGTCGTGATCCTGGAGAGCGCGCCGGGCAGCGCGTCGAGCGGCTGGATTGCGGCAAAGCCCGGCAACTTGGGATCGGTGCCGTTTTCGAGCAGGTTCCTGCCGAGCGCGCGGATCTCGCCGGCCGTCTGGTGCGGCAGGTAGAGCGTGGCGGCGCCGGTCGCCGCGTTCATCACCATCGCGGCGTTCAGATCCTCGTTGCCCGTGAAGTAGTAGAAGTCGTTGTCCTGCCGGAACCGTATGCCCGCCAGCGGTTCGGTCCGCCCGAACAGGACGACGGTCCCCGTGCCCAGGTCCTTCGCCAGCGCCTGGCGCCGCGCGATGAACTCCGAGGGCGGATATCCGAGTCGCTCGGCGCCCGCGTCGAGCGACAGCACGCCAATCGCCGCGAAGATGGCGAGCCCGAAGACCCGTCGCTCGTTCGTCATGCAGACCTCTCTTGCTTGCGCCGGGGCAGGAACCGCGAACTGACCGCAACGGTCAGCGCTCGACTATCGACTGTCGACCGTCGACGACCTCCCGTCTCCCGATCCCCTCAGTTCGTCGTGATCCGGACGCCGGGCGCCGGCTTGTTGATCACGAGGTTCTCGATGAAGAACTCCATCATCCGCTGCGGGTTCACGCCCGAGTGGGGGGAATCCGGACCGACCTGCACCTCGAAGCTCTTCTGCGCCCGCTGCAGCGCCTGGATCAGCTGCATCGAGTTGGTCGGGTGCACGTTGTTGTCGGCGGTGCCGTAGTAGATGAGCAGCCGGCCGTTGAGCTTGTCGGCGTAGTGCATGGCGCTGCCCAGCTCGTACCCGTCCTTGTTCTCCTCGGGAATCCACATGTAGCGCTCGGTGTAGATGCTGTCGTAGTGGACCCACGAGGTCGGCGGAGACGAGGCGGAGCCCGCGCGGAACGCTTCCGGGTGCCGCAGCACGCACATCACCGCCGAGTACCCGCCGTAGGACGTGCCGTAGATGCCGACGCGGTCCTTGTCGAAATACGGCCGCGTCCACAGCGCCTGCACGCCTTCCGCCATGTCGTCCATCTCGGTCTGACCGAGCTTCAGGTAGATCGAATCGAGCACGCGCTTGCCGAGGCCGGGCACCGCGCGCGAGTCGAGGTTGAGGATCAGGAAGCCGTACTCCGCCGTCGCGCTCGGCGGCACGAAGGTTTCGCGCGCGGTGTTGTTCGCCGCCGCGGGCCCGCCGTACACGCTGACGAGCGCCGGGTACTTCTTCGTCGGATCGAAGTGCGACGGGAACGTGATGAGGCCGTGCAGCGTCGTCTTTCCGTCTGCCGCCTTGTAAGTGAACATCTCGGCCTTCCTGAAGCCGAGATCCTGGAACTTCGTCAGGTCGCTCGCCGCCAGTTCCGTGACGACCTTGCCGTTCGACGCGTCCACCAGCCGAGTGGCCGGCGGGGTGTCGTGCGTCTGGTACACGTCCACGAAGTACTTGTTGTCCGGCGAGATGCCGCAGCCGCCGCCGGGCCCGCCTCCCATCATCGCGGCGCGGCCGCCCGTGCGGGGCATGCAGTTGCCCACCGAGTGGTTGAAGGCGGGATCGGTCAGGCGGGTGTCGCCCTTGCCGTCCAGGCCCACCCGGTGCAGCTGCACCTTCAGGTAGTTCTCGCCGTCGCGCGCCGTCACGAACACGACGCCCCGTTCCTCGTCCAGCTTCACGAGGCTCGCGGCCTCGAAAGTGGTGTAGCTGGTGATCGGGTTCAGCAGCTTGCCGGTGAGATCGTAGAGATAGAAGTTCTTCCAGCCGGTGCGCTCCGATTCCCACACGAAGCGCCTGCCGTCCTTCAGGAAGATCATCGTCGGGTTGTTCTCGACCCAGCCCGACGGCCACTCGTCGCGGATGATCGCGCGCACCGCGCCCGTGTCGGGATTGGCAGCAGCGAGCTCCAGGATGTTCTGGCGCCGGTTCGTGCGATTGAAGAGCAGTTCCCTGCCGTCGGGCGACCACTGCACGTGGTAGACGTAGTGCCCGACGACGTTGTTCTCGAACGGCTTGCCGTCGCGCACGTCGACCTTCACCGACTTCTTCGCCGCGACGTCGTAGACGAACAGATCGACGATCGGATTCGGCTGGCCGGGCTTCGGGTACGCTTCGACGTCGTCGCGCGTGTAGAGCTTCGTCTGATCGACCTGCAGGTGGTAGTCGGGCACCGGCTTCTCGTCGAAACGGTAGTAGGCGATCTTCCTGCTGTCGGCCGACCACCACATCGCGGTCGTCTGCGACAGTTCCTCGCCGTAGACCCAGCTGGCCGTCCCGTTCTTGATGCGGTTCTCCCTGCTGCCGTCGGTGGTGATGGCGATCCTGTTCGCACCGTCGGCGTCGCTCAGGTACAGGTTCTGGTCGTCGCGGTTGTAGGACGCCTTCAGCTTGCCGTCCGGCGACGTCGCTTCCGAGAACTGCCTGCCGCGCTCCGGTGCGGTGCCCTGGCCGCGCGCCGGCGGTGTCTGTCCTTGCGCCTGCTGTCCCTGGCCGCGACCGGGCGGCGCCTGGCCTTGCGCCTGCTGCCCCTGGCCGCGACCGGGCGGCATGCCCTGGCCGGCGGCCGGCGGCATCTGACCGCGCCCTCCCCTGCCGCCTCCCGGCGGCGGTTCCGGCGCATCACCGATCACCGCGGTCTGGCGCGTCGCCACGTCGAAGCTGTAGATCTTCCGATCCTTCGTGTATTCGAACGACTTCGCATCGTCCTTCCACGTGGCGCTCAACGCGCCGCTCGTCACGACGCCCGCCTGGATCTGCGGGCTCATCTTCTGAAACTGCTCGTAGCCCGGCATCGTCTTGAGCCGGTCCTGGGCGCCAAGGGTCATGGACAAGGCGCCGAGAACGGCCAGGAACGCGAGGGTGAGGCGCAGGTCGATGACTCCGGGAGTGCGCTTTTTCATGCTTCCAGTCTCCGTGCAGAACAACAAGGTGGGCAGTGGCGGCTTGCTTGTACTCGATCAGGGGCGACCACCGCAACTGCGGCAATGGCAGCGACCGCGTGGAAGACAGATCCCGGGGCAGGATGCCGGTGGATCTGGGACAGGATTCCGGTGGCTTCCGGGCCAACCCCGAGGGGTCAGGCGTGCAAAAAGTGCTGAAGCAAGACCTGACCCCGATGTCGCCGACCCCGACGTTGCCTGGAGCCTGGAGCCGGGGTCCGCCGATGGCTTATGCCTTCAGCGTGACGACCGGGTCGACGCGTGCCGCTGCGCGCGCGGGCACGAGGCAGGCGGCCGAGGCGGCAAGTACCATCGCGGCGCACGCCGCGCCGAAGACCAGCGGATCGGTCGGCGCCACGTTGAAGAGCATCGAGCACCGGCCGAGCTGGGGCTGCACGGCGAACACTCGGCAGAGCGAGGCGGTCGTGCGTGACGTGCGGATGCGCTCGGGATCGCCGGCGCCGGTCAGCACCGAGGTCGAGGGCACGGACCCGCCCACCGCGTCGAATACACGGGTCTGATCCCGCCAGTCGATGTACTTGGGATACGACGCCGGCGCGGTCTTCAGCGCGGGCTGCGTATCGTAGATTGCCACGACGCGGTCGGGCTCGGGGCATGGCAACGGCTCGAGCAGCACGGTGTGGACGACGCTGAAGACGGCGGAGTTGGCGCCGATGCCGAGGGCGAGTGCGAGAACGGCGGTGACGAGCGCGCCCGGCGTGCGGGCAAGAAGCCGGAGGCCGAATCGAAGGTCCTGCTTCAGCGCGCCCATGAGTCCTCCCGGCATGACGCCAACACTATCCGGCCTAGACACTTTCTAAAGGTCAGATCGTCACGGTTGAAGCAAGTTTTCAGGCGGCGGCAAGGGCAGCCTCCTCGTGTAGTTTGCGTATCTGGTTGTCGAGGTTGTCGAGGGCATCGCGAAGCGGGGG
>Ga0315279_10004538_pt1 | contig 18587 bp, 21 predicted proteins | sample YL17G06_20_MG_FD_203694 | JGI IMG/M metagenome (GOLD analysis project Ga0315279, IMG submission 203694) | Sediment microbial communities from Yellowstone Lake, YNP, Wyoming, USA - YL17G06_20 | ecosystem: Environmental > Aquatic > Freshwater > Lake > Sediment | place: USA: Wyoming | collected... | reverse complement strand
AAAGTTGGACGGATGTTTTTTCTTTAACCATTTCCTTGAGCCCTTTTGTGCTTCAGGATCTTCTCATCATGCGGCCCCGGCCGCTCGTGGCCGGGTGTCAAATCAACCTTCACGGTGGCTCTCATCTTTTGGAAAAATTTCTTCAACGCGTAACTTAAGGACTTTGGCGAGGGCTTTCTGCTGTTTGGGGGTAGGTTTTAACCAATCATTCTCGATCTTAGAGAGAACTGAAATATTGATTTTCGCGTCCTTGGCCAACTGGCATTGCTTAAGACCTCTCCGAAAACGGATCTCTTTAATTAAATTCATCATTTAACGGGCTCCTTGGCTAACATCTTGATTATTCTCAAGTCTATGCTAACATGGGATAAAGGCGCGATTTGTGGGTATCTGGCATGAGAAAACGTGCGACAGTCTGCGAGAGCATACCAGGGAAAGAGCGGGCTGAAATCGAAGCTTTGTTAATCTCCCATAAAGAGCTACCGCAAAAATACAAACAAATGCTGGAAAAATATAATATGTTCACAAGCAAAGCTTTCAATCCCGAGCCTATAATTAAGCAATTAAACGCAAATAATCCCTTAACGATAGACGTGGAAAATATTAAGGGGATGAACCTTAAAGACGAATATGAAAGATTAATGGAGGATCAAACACACGGCCTTAATTGCATGTGTTTATCATGTGTTTTCTGGACATATAAATTTTTCCACCCTAAAAGCCGTCCAATTAAGGATAGGTTCTTTTTTGGATTTGTCTTGATGGGAACAGCTTCTTTCCACAGCGGGGAGAAAAAAATTACGAGATACGACTGGAAAAGAGCTTTAAGGATCATGTTTGATATTACGGCGGACACTAAATATTTAGATTTTGAAGATGCTCAGGGAAATAGTAAAAAGAACATAGTTAACCGCTTTTATAAATTGGGAATTAAATATGTCATGATGGTAGGGATAGCATTTTGGGAAAGAAAAAAACGCATTAATGAATTGAACGATTATTTTTTCGGGCGGCCGAGAGCTTATGGAACAAAAAAATTCTTTGCCGAAGAGAAGGAATTTGTAGAAAATACATATCGACTAGCGAATATGCGCGGACAGATACGTCTGAGAGATATTCTCCATGATTCACATAGAACAATCGCTGATTTCTATAGAACATTCAAATTATATGATGGCAATATAGGCTTAATGCTAGGCAGAAGTAGCAGGAAAGATCAAATTGTATTTGTGCCTATTCCAAATGCTACGATCTCGCATCCTCTTGAGCGGATGTTTGCCGAAATAAAGGATGGAATGATTCCCGTGAAACCATCCACTATTAAGTAAGAAACAATTCCTTCTAGAGAAGGGGTCATTTTATCAAACTTCCTTCTATTATGTAGTAATTACTATATATCTAGCGTTCTCATATTTTCCTCTTCCGGCTCTGTTATCAGTTTCCTTTCCTGGTCATCCATAACTCGCTCTAGAATCGGGTTTCTTCGGTTCCGATGATAGCTACGGTGCCATAAAACGCCGTAGAACGAAGAAACAGGCTGTACAACGTGGCAAAGGGTTAGGAACCTGTTTTTTCTTGATCTAAGGCCCCTTACAGCGTCTCTCGTGCCTTTCCACGTAGGGAGAGATAGGGGATTTATGCGTAGTGGGTCAGTTTGAAAAATTGACTTAATCTCGCCATTTGGATTATAAAGAATACTCGTCATAAAAGGAGGGAATGCAATGGATACTTTCAAGCTAAACACATCCGATTTTGATCGCAAATTGGATGAATTAAAGAGAAGAGCCAATGAGTTAGGGAAGGGAGAAAAGATCCGACTGAACGAATTATTATCAGACAGTTTCATTAATCAATATTCTAAATTTCAAAGCTTCCAGGCAATGGTTGATGCAAGCGGAATCGAAAATCCGGAAGAACTCAAGGGTGAGCAATTCTCCAAATTTATCTCTGCTCATACCAAGTTCGGTAATTGGGAGGAAATGATCCAACGGGCTCATGCTGAATATATCAAGAGAAAGTTGGGTCTGTAATTTTTTCCTCAAAAGCAACGCCATATCCATCCTTTGATTAAAAGGGGCGGTGTCAGTATATATAGTCGCTATTAATCTATCCACATTCACGTTGTTTCTCCTTCTGTTTTTATGTGGGCATAACCTTATCCAATAATTCTTCAATATCCCAAACATGGTCTGTAATCTTGGCTTCCATAGCAGGAGTTATTCTTAATCTTTGATGAATCCGGCAAATTGACCTACTTCCCAAAAGAAGCATAAGGGGATAAACCTGTTTGGGAAAAAATCCTTTATGAAAAAAATGAAAATATACAGAGCAGGGGATAGACTCAGCAGAGGGGGGCCGAAGTGAAAGTTCCCATGGGGGGGGGCCGGGCCTTGATTATTTTTAGACCGCTCCTATCCCCTGCCCCAGGGGGGGATGATGAATTTTTCTCACAAAAAACTCCCCGACCTCTCTATATCTTATCTTTAAGATAAAGGGAGCATGGTTGACAATTAGTTAACTCATGCTATACTTGGGATGGAAGCGAAAATGATAACCCAAGAAGTTCTTGAAAAGTTTGAACGGGGCGGTTTAGATAGTTTCCTCGACTCGGAGATTATTGATATCTTTCTTTCTTTGTCGTCTAAGGGAAAAAAGAGGGTTGAAGATTCCAAGAAGCTAATTAAAGAAAAAGAATCCCTTTCCGGTTTAATTGATTCGGACTATAAAGACTTAGTTTCATGCGGCGTTGACCCTCAAGCATCCTTCACCCTTCGACTTGTTAAAGAAATCTCTCGCCGGTATCTTCGGGAAAAAGCCATCGCTAAGCCCTATTGCCGATCATCCCGAGAAGTGTTTGACTACCTTTTTCATTGTCTTCGTGGTCTGAAAAAAGAAGTCTTTATGGTCTTATTCCTTGACCCCAAAAACCAGATCGTAAAAGAGAAGATACTTTTTGAAGGGACAATAGACTCTTCCGCCGTATATCCTCGAGAAGTTATAAAAGAAGCTTTGGCCTGCAATGCTACTTCGATGATCTTCGTTCATAATCATCCTTCCGGGGACCCGGAGCCGTCATTGTGCGATAAAGAAATAACAAAGGGCTTGGTCTTGGCCGCTCAACTAATGCAGATGAAAGTTCTTGACCATATTATTATTGGCAATAACTGTTACTTCTCTTTTACTGACAAGGGACTAATAGAGGATTATAACCTAAGTTTTTTAAATCTAAACATATAACTTAAAGGAGGCAAAAGAATGAATGTTTATGAAATTGTAACTGAAAGGATTTTAGCAGAACTCGACAAGGGCTCTGTTCCATGGCGTAAACCATGGACGGGGAGTTCTCCGCTCAACATTACCGGAAGGGAATACAGGGGAATGAATATTCTTCTTTTAGGCTGCGCTCCCTTCTCCTCTCCGGTCTGGATGAGCTACAAGCAAGCCGGGGACCATGGCGGCCATGTTAAAGCCGGGGAGAAATCGTCCATGTGTGTTTTCTGGAAGGTTTCGGATTTCGTGGACGATGAAGGAAAGCCGGTCCTGGACGACAGGGGAAAGCCGAAGAGGTCTTTCCTGCTGCGTTACTACAACGTCTTTAACCTGGACCAGACAGAGGGGGTCGCCCTTCCGAAGAGAACGGCTGACAAGGTGAAGGGGAAGATCAATGACCCCATCGCTGCGGCTGATGAAGTAGCAAACAAGATGCCAAACAAGCCGGAGATTATCCCAGGACAAAAGGCGTCTTATAGCCCGAAAGAGGACAAGGTATCAATGCCTGATTTAAAATATTTTGATTCAGGCCAAGACTATTACTCGACCCTCTTCCATGAACTCACCCATGCAACCGGCCATCCGTCCAGGTTAAACCGGGGCTCTATCGCTGACAATTCAAGTTTCGGGTCCGAAGACTACGGGGAAGAGGAGCTTGTCGCTGAATTCGGGGCGGCCTTTCTCTGCTGCGAAACAGGTATCAACAACGAAAGGACAGATCAAAATACTGCGGCCTATATCGCCGGATGGAAGCAGCAGATCAAGGCGAATTCAAAGCTTGTGGCCATGGCCGCTAGTCGAGCTCAAAAGGCGGTTGATTTTATCCTGGCAAAGCCAGAGCATGAAGCGGAGGCCCAGGAATGAGCGTCAAAAAATGCTCGGTCTGTGAAACGTCCTGGCCGGAGGGGGAGCTTGATTCCCTGGGCCGCTGCCATAACTGCCGGGGAGAAGATCAGTACGTGGAATCATCCGGCGCAAAAGATGAGGAGTCGAGATACTGCCGTATCTGTAAAACCATACTTCCCGAATCGGAGTTAACGTCTTTTGATATCTGCCGGAAGTGCAGATCAGAAAACGAGGCTTTGAAACAGCCAGAGAAAAAAGATAAGATCAGACCAAGTAAGCAATTAAACTTAAACTTATTGGAGGAATAATGAAAAATCAAAGACTGAATGACATCGCCATCAGGTTACCGGCCTCAAAGAAACATCTTAAAAGCAAACTTATCGCTATAGCCAAGAAGAATTCTATGACCATGACCCAGATCGTTGTCATTGCCATCGAGCATTTCCTGTCTTCGCCTGATGTTTCGATCAAGATAAAATGACCCTGGTATTGACATCGGTCTTTTAGGGGTTACGATTATATTGCAAGCAAGATAAAGGATCACGATGAGAGATATTGTGAAGGTGTCCGGGGCCGGGGGCGATATCATCAAGGCGTTGAACGTCCCCGAGCTTGTTACTTCGTTTCTGGCTTCCCAGGATGTGAGGGAGATCTCCAAGGTTGCCTATCAAAAAGGGCTTGAGCGTTTCCTTTCCTGGCTGGCTGAGAATGGAATCGAGCAGCCGGACAGAGAATCAATCCTTAAATTCAAATCCTTCATGGTTGAGAGCGGCCTATCCGCGAATACGGTTAACAGTTACCTTGTGGCCGTGAAGAGGTTCTTTGCTTATCTTGAAGGGATTCGGAAATATCCGGATGTGGCTAAAGGTATCAAGGGAGTCGCGCAGCCGCAGGGTCACTTGAGAGAATCCTTGACCGTTGCTCAGGTGAAGGAGCTTCTCTCCGAGGTTGATGTCTCAACCTTTCAAGGGAGACGGGATTTCGCCATCATTAACCTGATGGTTCGGACGGGCTTGAGGACAATTGAGGTGGTGAGGGCCGACGTCGAGGATGTCAAACAGGAAGGCGGGGAGGCTTTGCTTTTCGTCCATGGTAAGGGCAGGGATTCAAAAGATGCCTTTGTGATTCTAACGGAGAAGGCTTTAAAGCCGATCCTGGCCTACTTAAAAGAACGCGCTCCGGTCGATCCTGGAGATCCCCTCTTTGCTTCAATCAGTGACCGAAACAAAGGCCGACGCCTCACGACCAGGACCTTAAGGGGGCTGATTAAAGATCATCTCAGAAAGATCAACATCGAAAGCCGGAAGCTGAGCGCTCATTCGCTTAGGCATAGCTTCGCTACTCTCACTCTTCGCGCCGGGGCTCCGCTCATCCAGGTAAAGGATGCTTTACGTCATGCTTCGATTGAGACTACTCAAAAGTATCTGCACAACATCGAGCGGATTGAGAAGGGTGCGGAAAGGTATATTGATTTTTGACCTCGATCATGGTGTATTTCCATTAAGGTCTAATATCGGAAATAGAAATAAGGGAAGGAAAAGAGTTTAAAAATGGCAAAGAAAAAAAACCGGACGGAAGCCTTGTGCGAAGATAAGCGGTTGAAAACGAACTTCTACATCAACAAAAATGGAGAGATCATCCAAAAGGTAACCGTTCATTTTCCTTCCGATATGGTAGACCGTTTAAAGCTAGAGGCCCTTAAGCGAAAGATCACCCTCTCCGAGCTCATCAGGGAAAGACTTAAATAGGACACTACCCCTTTTTCAAATTGACCCACTACCCGGAAAAGAAGTTTGCGCGGGCTTCGCTGCGTAGAGCCTAGGCTTTAGCGGCCCCCCCCCAAACCCCAAGGCTTTGGGAGGCCTCAAAATCGCTCTACGTCCTATCCTGACGCGAAATTCGAGCCGTCTGGTGCCTGTCCGTGGGGTCAAATCTTCTCAAAAAGCTCTTCACACTGCATTAGAATCAGACTTAATATCTTCAATCTTTCTTAGCTCAACCAATTTATTTTATTTCCACTAACACGGCATAGCTGGCATAGAAAGCCGGGCCCGTCTTGCTTTTTCTGTTTGCAATATTTTATATTTTATATTACTGTTATTATTCTCAAAGGAGGGGTGCTGAACTCAAACGTTCGATTCACAAAATGAAACTATCAATCGAAAATCTGAAACAAGGGATGAAATGGTGGCAGCAAGGCAAGTGGCCACCGGATTATCACAACCACGATTACTACAAGTTCTATCAAGACCGTGCTGATGGTCTGACCGAAGACTGGCTTAACCTAACAGTTGACCGTCTCGCCCAATGGCGCGCAATCCGATCGCGAAAACCGCCCAACACGAAGGCTGAAATCTTAGACTTATTGAAGACCAAACTCCCTAACCTCCGAGCAGAGTACCGGCGGATTCTTGACTTTTCAAAGGATGAGCCGTCAACAAATACGGTATCCTGGCAGGACATCGATGCTCTCTACAGAATGATGGCCGACATCAAGAATAGGTCGCCGGTATTTGCAAGTAAGCTGGGGCACTTCATATTTCCCAAGGTCTTCATTGTAATGGACCGCCTTGGAACCGAAGTAATGGCTTATGACTACTACTGGCAAGGTATGGTCAACGAGTGGAGTCTTTTTGCAGACAAGAGTGTAGCTATCGACCTGCTGAAAACCGAAATTGAGAACCAGTCGCCCCACACTGTTCACGGTGACTATCCATATGAAACCAAAATCATGGAACTCTGCGACATTGGTGACAAGTGGAAATGAATCGAACAAGCGCTTGTAGCGGACTCGCAATGAGGTTGCCTCTTAAACTCAAAGTTGATAGCTCGCCGCTGAAGCGCAGAGTTCTATTTCCATTAAGAGGGCATATATTTTACGGGCCCTTTATCACAGGCTTACTGTGAGACTTCGGCCCTCTTTTTAGGGCGGCCATAATTCCCGCCTTCCTTCGTCTTTCATCATGAGGCATTATCCTCGCGTCCCGTCAATCGGCGCGTCCTTTCGATCCAGCCGGCGGCCGGTCCGCCTTTTTAGAGCGGTCATAATTTTCCCCGGCCCCCGGCCGCCTCATTTACCGGTATTTAGCGTTTACAGACATACAATTATTGTTTCCTATTTTCTTCATTAACTATCTTTTGTTTTATTTGACCGATATCTTTGATATATTTTTCTATAGAATCACGTTCAAAACCTATGATATTTAGTATTTGTGGTTGATTGAGATAGCCATCTTTCCACTGTTGTATTGAATTATTTATGTATGCTTGCCCCCCTAGCGATATTCGATTTAATATCGTATCAATAAGGTTGATATCGTCCGGCTCTAATTTATCGTAAAGATATCCCTGTTGAAAATAAGTTTGGGTAAATAGACGCTGATAGCTTATATAGTTGAAAAAATAAAATACATTCTTATCATTCACCGTTATCTTTTCTATGGTTTTTTTGAGGTCGTCTAATATTTTCCTTAGATAATGCTCATTGAACTCAAACTCCTTGACAAGGTTCTTCTCTAAAGACTTTTTCTGAGCGTTTTTAGAGAGCCTTTGTGTGAGATAAAATAGAAAAATAGAAAAGACAAAGCCAAAAAGAGCTCCAATAAATGTAGAAAGAACATTTTGCCAAAAGTTCATAGCATTTCCCCCCCCCTGTTTTTTTATTGTAGCTACACATTCTAGCTTGCCTGAAGAGAGCATTTTTCAAAGTAGTCATTCGTTAATTCCCATCAAACTACTCTTCTAACTTTGCATCAAGCTCCGATTTGAACTCTTTGTAACTGCCGTCGCTCAGCGCCTTGAAAAACATGTCAAAGCCCCCAGGAGAGAGGAACTTGAAATAATACCTCTGCTCGTTCTGCAAATCGTTGACTTTAACAAAATGCTCCCTGGCATATCGGAGTTTAGCCTTATTTTCATCAGAGACATCGTTGTCCATTTTAATTTCCACCACAATAACATCCTTGTCCATCTTGATGAAGAAATCGGGATTGAAACTACCCTGCTTGGGATGCTCTCCCTTGCGCCAGGAATACTCTATGCTGTAGAAACCTACATCCAGTGATTTGATCCAGGCATCTATCGCCTTTGCCGTCTTCTCGGCAGTCAACCCCCGTATAAACTTACGCTCAGGTTCATAGGAAGCAAAGGCTACGTTAAGGGGTGTTTTGAAGAAATATTTATTCTCGATCTTTATCATTGCTGATCTCGGAAGACTCTCATCTTCCTCAAGCTCCTTCAGCACCTTCCTGTCCACGGGATCCCCTGATGTCATGGAATAATCATCCCAGAAGACCGTGCTACCATGCCGGAGTGATCCCACCCCTAAGGAATTTTTCTTGATTTTGTTTGTGCTTAGTTCGATGAGGTCCTTTGCCTCAATCTTGAGCCGTAGGCTCTTTGTCCCCTTTCTTCTAATCACGCCAAATGATGCCAAAGTCTGATTGCGGTTCGCCTCGCTTACCTTGTTAGTTTTGTCTTTGATTACTTCAAGAGATTTTCTGATAACCTCTGCAATCTTTCTCTCAGTGAAGTTTTCACTATACTGGCTCCCTGCCTCTTGATCAAAGATAAGAAGGCGATTGAAGACATCGTGCGCTACTTCTTGAACGGAATACAGATTGAACTCAATCAGCGTCTTCTTGACATCCTGCTCCCCGGAGACCGCCCTGGCATAAGTAGTGCTCTTTTCTACCGCCTCGGCTTGGCTTGAATAGGTGATATAGCCTTTCTTCAGGAGTTCGAAGGGGTCTTCCTGAGGATACTCGACCTCCTCCTCGTTACGCTTGTAATCAATGTTGTGGAGGTCAAAATTGTAATCCTCTTTCTTTTTAACCGGGTAAGAGTGTATGCGCTTCTCAATCTCCAGGACTTCATCTACCAGGTGCTTGATACTCCCTGACCACTTGTCATGATTGAAAACAGTCACGACAGGTTGATTGCCCCTGTAGACCTCAGGCACCCTCAATCCCCTTCCCAAAACCTGGGCGATAAGAAGTTTTGAGTTGAAGGCCCGCTCCTCATGGGGGACGATCTGAAAGACATTTTTCACATCCCAGCCTTCAGTGAGCATGCTCACTGAAGTAATCCACTCGATAGGATTGTCCTTGTCATCCACGCTTCGCAGGATAGGGATATTACTCTTGTGTTCGTTGGCAGAGGTCACGATCAAAACCTTCCCCGCCGCTTTTTCTTTGCTGATCCCTTCTTTCCTGGCAAGGAAGGCAATTAGTTTATCGGTAAGGCGCTTGCAGGCGGCGATGTTTTTGGTAACGAGGATGGTGACAGGTTTAACCTTACGGTATTTGACTGTCCTATTCTCAATGTGATTGTCATAAATCTTTTGAAACTTCTCGTCCTCACTCCCTGAAGAGTCCTCCGCCACATATCGGATGGATTTGACAAACTTCTCCTCAATGGAATCCCTCAGGGAAAAGCGATGAATGACATCAGTGAAATAGTCATCTCCTATGTAGCAAGTGCCTGAAAGGTTCACGATAAATTTGAATCCGTATTTAGGATCAAGTAAAAATTCTTTCCATTTTTTGAGTGCCGTATCGGAAGGGCTCATCAAATGGTGTGCTTCATCGTTCAATACCAGGGTCCGCTCACCTTTCCCGCAAAGGCTATCCTCAATGGCGGATTTGGTGTTGATATAAGTGGCGTGGATGTTCTCGATGCAGATGTTCCCCTTCTGAATGGTGTTGGAGGCATTGATAATGCGGGGATTGGCTACCTTAGAATCGGTAGGCAGAAGGTCTTTGAGGGTTCTATCGGCGGAGAGGCCCCGGAACTTCTCCGTCAAACCGGCTTCGATGGTGTTGGAAGGGCACAGGACTAACACCTGATCCACAGCGCCCTCGGCAAGCAAAATGCGGGCAATGCCATACATCACATAACTCTTGCCGGTAGCTGTCGCATGATCTAGGGAGCAGGAGAGTTTATCCGGCAGTTGCAGATACCTAAGAAAATCCTCAAAGGATGAATACTTCTCCTGGAGCTTGGGGTTGTTGTGATAGCCATTCTCCGCCAGTTCTTTGAGGCTTTTGTATTCTCCGCCCAAAAAGTAGCGCATTGTCTCCCGGATCGCCTCTTTCTGATACTCCCTGTCCCCGCAGAGGGCGTCCAGAAAAGCCTCGTATTTATTCGGATCAAACCTCTTAGGGTCGTAGCTGAGAGATACCTTGAGGACTAAATCTTTATTTTGAAAAGTCTGGCGCTCAAGCATAATTATTATCTTTGAGATTCTTTTTCATGATTTCATCTTGTAACTTTTATCAATATGCCTGTATTTAAAAAAGACTTACCATTTTATTGGCTTTTTCCACACTTCCTTTGAAACAAGTGTGATCACACCTTTGGCCACATCGATTGCTTCTTGAGCATCTTTCAAAGCTAGTGCAATTTCTCGGTTCTTTTTAGGATGACTGAGGGCATTTCTTTTATCTTTCATTATTTCAAATCGCTGCCAAATATGTGTACCCTTGTCAGCAGTCCTGCTCTTTCCAAATTTAGCGATAAGGAAAAGGATTTTATCCTCAAGTCGTCTAAATTCTTCTTTGTTTCCCAAATAGAAAGTGCCTGTTTTAGCACCTTTATCTGCAAATCTAACTTGTTTTTCTTCTAAGAATCCTCTCTCATGAATTGTGAACATATCTTCAGGTAGAGCTGTAAAGTCTTGCATCATATTATTTATAAACGATTCTATAGACATCCAGGAATTAAGGATACTTCCGATAATATAAGGATATGCATTCGTTACCTTACTTTTTTCTTTTGCATCCTCGTATAATTTCTCTGCATAATCTAAAAAATCCCTAAATGAAAACATATTCACATCGCATATCCTTTCTGAAGGGATTTTATTCCAACAACCTGACTAACCGCTTTATTCATTAAACTCTTATCTATAACTCTATCTTTTTCTAAACTCCTTGCAAGAAATAATTGAGCCATACGCTGGCGGTCCTTGATAGCTGATCGAGTCCCTAAACCTCGATAAGTGGAATCATCTGAATCGTGTCTAAAAGTAGACATATCTCTAGCATTTAACGGATCGGGTATGGTCTTACTTGTTTTTGGAATAGAATAATGATTGTAAAGCCTCTTATCATCTTTTTGCAGTAGCCCTGCAACATAAGCCCAAGCAGAAATTACAGATTCCGTCATTGCCTTGTTCCGGAAACCCTTACGGTCTACAATTGCTTTACCTCCCTTAACAGCGTTATATTGTGCTTCGTGCAGACCTGCAAAAGCCTCACCTGCCTTAAGAAGTGATGTATCCTTCCAAATCTGGTTCTGGTTACTATACTTATTCATAATCTTCTCATACTCGGAATCCAAGCTAACCCCGGATTCACATAAATGGGGTTCATATATATTTTTATCCAAATCCTTACTTTTCAGTCCATCTGCCTTTTCTTTGCCCTTGTAAAAATTAGTAACGAATGTTCGTGCAAGTTTTACAGTAATTTTCTCGGAACGTGAGCCTTGATCAGGAAAATCATCCCCTTCTTTCAGCAAACCAACTTTGTAACACCATGCCCTTAATTCAAGACCTACAAACGTTTCTTCTTGAAGTCGGTCAAATAAATCATTTGATACAGCTATATTTGTATTTGAAATTAATGCGATTTCTGTGCGTTGTTGTTTTGAAAGGTTGAAAAAAATCTTAAAACCATGATGTCTAGAGACGCCTGTTTCTTGATAAGCCTCTTGAATCGATTTGACTCTATGTTGCCCACCCCAAATTTTCATCGGTTTATCTGGAGAATATTCTTTGTTGTACTCAATAATTATGTCATTAAATTCTCTCCCCGCCTTTGCATCCAATACCATACGCTTATAGGTATTATGTTCTAACAGGAGCTCTCTATTTGCTCGGAAACTATCTTTGTCTGTGGGGTCCAACTTTGCATTCATATCCACAATTGGACAGGCATCCTTGGCTTGAATACCACACTTTATGTAATAGCCTTTGCCTTTCCCATCTTGATAAATAATGATTGGAGATTTCTTATCAGTCTCTAAAGTATTAACTTCCTTCAAAAATACTTCTACTTCTTTATGTATGGTGTCGTCCTTTATTGCTCTATCATCAAATAGTATACTATTCATAACTTCTTCACCTCCCTTTAAAATCCTTTAATGTCTTTACCTCTCGATTCTCATTCCCGAATATATCAATATAAATAACCATAATCTGCCCTTTGACCTTATCCTCGGCAAAGCGCACCTCGTAGCCGTTCTTCTTCAACTCCTCGGCATAAAAGACTTCGTCTAAGTCGAAGACCTCCCCGTCAAAGTCATAGTCCAGCATGACCATTGAAAGGGTTTCAAGATTGGTAAACTGAAGAGGCTTGCGGGAAATGACCTTGCTCTCAAACTTCTCAATCTTGATGACACATTCCTTCGTCTTCTGATTGAAAAGATCAGCCTTTTTAGGCTTATCCAGAAAGTATTTGCACTCCACTGTCGGCACCTGGATAAAGTCAAAGCCTACGGCGTCCACTGTGTCGTTGACATCCATCTCGCTGACCGGCTGTTTGATCTTGGTAAATCCCCGATTGTGGATCTCCTCGATGATGGAATAGGGGATGCGGAGGACAAAGTATTTTGTCTTGCCTTTCTCGATGTAGTCCTCAAGGAATTGCACTGAAGCGGCGGGGGCGATGATGAAGAAGCGTTTACCAATTTTGTGTCCCAGGTATTTATGGAGGTCTTCAATAAAGCTTTTGTCCATTACGGCGTTTTTGTGTTCCTGGTAATTGAAGACCAGGACGCTATCTGCCCCCAGATAGCCGTCCAGTTCAATCTTGGAAATCTCATGCCGCCCATCCCGGCATTGAAAGAGCTTGAGAGCAAAGTCCCGATACTGCTCCCAGGGGAGTTCCTTGATCATCTTGTAATCATAAAGTCCGGCATTGTAAAGGGTGAAAGGCTTGGAAGGCTTACCGTATTTCTTTTTGGGATTCTCGAAGTTCTTACTGTCGGCAATGTTCAAGAGTCGTTTCTGCATCGTGTAGATTGCTAACTTGCCGCAGTCCACACCGATCCAGCGCCTGCCTGACTTCTCGGCAACGGCAAGGGTAGTGCCTGACCCGGAAAAACAATCCAGCACAAGGTCGCCGGATTTGGAGGAAGCTCTTATGATACGGTCAAGGAGTGCTTCGGGTTTTTGCGTGGGAAAGCCAGTCCTTTCTGTGGCCGCCCTATTGACGAAAGGTATATCATCCCACCAGTCCCTGGGTAAAATCCCAGGCTTTTCATCTAAGTAATCCCTATAAGTCCATTCGGGATGTGCTTTTTCTATCTCGGGGGACAATTGCTGTTTACCGATATACGGTCCACCTTTTCCCCTAATTTGATATCTTCTTCCATCTTCACTTATCAAAGTGTATTTCTTGATTGTACCTTCCGAATAGGACAAAGTAACTTCATCCCAATTGAAAAGAACCTCTCCACCTTTTTTGTAATAAAGAATGTGGTCATGTTTCTCATTCCAATTTGTCTTTGAAATCTCACGTTCTTTGTAGCACCATGATATATCATTCAAGAAGTTCTGTTCTCCTAACATCTCATCCATCAGAACCTTTACATAATGCCCTTTCCTTTGATCCAAATGGACATAGATGCTCCCATTCTCACTCAACAATTCCATAAGGAAAACCAGCCTTTTCCTCAAAAACTCCAGAAACCTTGCCCCAGCAATCTTGTCCTGATACGCCTTCTGGTCCTGGCTTCCCCTGAACTCTTGCCGTGTGGCAAAGGGGGGATCAATATAAACCAGCTTCACCCCCGGTGTCCCATCGGCGTTCTTGAGTTTCCCTTCCTGCTTCATCTGCAAGAGGGTCTTCAATACCTGAAGGTTGTCGCCGAAGATGAGCTTGTTCACCCAGCCGTTAGCCTCCTTGCCGTTCCTGAAGGTCTTGACCGGCTGTAGCGGCACCGCCATCGTGTCGGCCAGGATGTCCTCTTCCCGTTCCTTGCCGGCATAGATGAGTTCGTATTCTTTCTTGGTATCAAAGAGGATAGCCTTGTAATCCTCCGGCAAGGGCTTACCCTCTTTGAGGATGCTTACGATCCTCTCAATCTCCTGCTCTGAAAGTTTACGCATGGCTGTTACCCTCTCTTTTCCTTTTTCCTCGCCCACTCCAGCCGTTCCTTCTCAACCAGGTCCCAGATGATAGAAACGACGGAAGCGTTCCGACTTTGCTTTTGAAATTCTTAGCTTTTCTCTATCAATAAGTAATACCACACTTCGGTGATTTTGAGGGCTGCCCTCCGCATATTGGCTTTACTCCCGGCCTTAGCTTCCCTTTTCGGCTGCCTTACAAAAAGATAGCACTAATAGAAAAATGAGTCAAATTCGAAAAGGCCAGACCTCTTCCCAGGTGTCCACCGTCGGGACACCACGGGGACAAAATCGCTAAAACTGGAGATCCCAAGGAAGGTCCCTGGGCGCATTAATCTTTAGCATCGTTCCTCGTCAATTCATAATATTTCTGGAGCGACTTCACGTCCTCTTCGCTGAGATTTATGGTGATGATTCTTTCTTCAGATTGAAACTTTGTGGCCGGATAATTGTCCTTGATTCGGTTCGCCTCGGAAACAAACTTCACTCGGGCGTGATGATCGGGCAACTTGGGCCTCATCGGGTGCATCGCTTCAAGACCATCGGCTATGACCTGGGCGATCTTCTCATCCGTGACGCCTTTCTTTTTAAGATGTGCGATGATCGGCTTCCTGGCCATAAGTCTTTTCATGTCCCGACTCGGATTAAGTCCAGAATATCCGGCAGCTTCTAGAGCTTGCCTTTTGTTCTTAAATCCCTGTTCCATATAAATCGTAAGAGCCTTACGTTGTTTTTTGGTGAGACGAGAGATCCCTTTATCAGAAATTTTTTTCCTGGGCTTTTTCTTTCTGGGCTTGGGAATCCATCCCGGAGGTCGGCATCTCGTGATTCTCGCCGGCATCCCGTCCCATGTGTAAATTTCAGCCTTTGACATCTAAGACTCCTGGCTGAGGCGACGCCGGATCTCGCGGCCATGAACTCCGATTAAGAGAGTTGCCGTCTCTGGTTTTAGAATAGAACTAATCAAGCTCTTTGTAAATAGTAGAACTTATGCAAAATTCCGGTAGTAGGTCAGTTTCGAGGCGGATGCAAGGATATTGTATTTCTCGTATATTTATGATATTAAAAATTACAGTGGGCAAAATATAAGAGGAATTACTATAATGAATATCAAAACAAAACAATTTCTTTCTTACATTGCCAAACAATACAATCAGGTGACTATTACAAGCTTAATGAAGCTTTCTTATTTTATTGATCTCGTTTCCATGAAAGAAAAAAGAAAACAAATATCAGATTTTGTTTATGAGCGTTATCGTTTTGGGCCATTTAACAAAGAAATTTATGGCTATATAAACGACCTGATAAAAGAAAAAACACTTAAAGAAAAAACAAGTTATACACCATCTGGAGATGAATATATTATTTATGAATTTAATACGACCACAAAAACAAAATTCGATCAATTAGATACTCATGAAAAGAAGATCGCAGACAGGGTTATAAATGAACTTTATGGATTAGGCCCAAAAGCCCTGGCTCAAATTGCATATGAGACACGGCCCATGAAAAAAATCGGAGCCAAATTAAGTAATACTAAAGGATTAAACAAAAGGCTAGACCTCGCCACCTAAAAAAATTGAATTTATCATCAATTATTATCAATAGAATAAAAAAGGCGGATATTCATTTCGATCTTAAATCATTTGAAGAAAACACTAAAGAAATCAATAAAAAATATAAAATTTATTCAACTAGATATTTAACTAGTTTTATTTTTTTCTTATTTATGACCGATAAAATGGCATGTGCGAGTAAATTTAGATTATGCGTTGCCAGCGAAGATATCCTTAATAGAAAACATGGTTATCTAGAGAATAAGTTTTCTTATGTGGACGCCTCCAAGCCAGATATTTTAACGGAAGATAAAATTATTGAAAAAATAAACGATCCCCAAAATAGATTTAAATATATTGGGAAATTAAAAAATAAGAAGTTTAAGCATCTTATTTATCTATTGAAAACATCTCAATATTATTCCTCAAGCTTTTCTCGCCAGCGGATCGAAATAATTGATAATGCATTAAATTGTATTGCAAAAGAAAAAATGGAAAAGTTGGGATTAGAATAAGGCAATCTAATAGTTTTAATTTCGCATTATTAATTGCAACATTTCTTCAATTTCCCAAATATGATCGGTCACCTTGGCTTCCATTGCCGAGCTCCTGGCCGGGAAGAAGATCGATATGCCCCCGATCCGGCAGGTCGATAAGACGTTCAAGAAGGCCGAGAAGTTCAGAGGGAAGGATGGGGAGCAGTTTGAGATCAAAGAGCCTGGGGATTAAAGAAAGGGAGGAAGGAGATATTCGAAATGGATAAGAGCAGATACTCGATCAATTCTATCTTCCATGCGGCTGCATCGAAATATGGCCCTTGTCGCGTGATGATTGAATTTAGAAAGCCGGATAATTATCAATATATTCACATTCTTTCCAGAATTAAATGCGGAAAGGCCGATTCTGAAAATCCAATATCCCTTTGCTTAATCCAAGACGATAATTTCCTAGACGAAGAAAAACGTTATTTAGGAAAAGTATATATCATAAGATCAAAAGGGAAAGACCTTGATTTCGTTGATATTGATTCTTTTTTGAATGATATAGAAAAATGAGGCGGGGGGCTCGGGGCTCGGCCGACCAGCCACAGCCCCCGGGAGAAGTGACGCCTTGACGGCGAAATCGGGCCTCATGATGAAGGACGAAGGAAGGCGGCGATAATTCTCACGGCCAAAAAGGGGGAGAAATGAAAACTAAAACTATCATAAGGTCGTTCTTTTTATTGGCTATTTTCTCCTTATTGCTGGGGCAAGCATGGCGGACCTGCACTAGAGCTGTTGACGGAGATACGATTGTCCTGGATGGTAAAGAGACAGTCAGGTTAATCGGAGTTGATACACCCGAAACGAAGGACCCACGGAAACTTGTTCAGTATTTCGGCGAAGAATCATATGAATTTACCAAATCTTTAGTAGAAGGAAAGCGGGTCCGCCTGGAGTATGACCAGGAAAGAATCGATAAATATGGACGGACGCTTGCCTATGTCTACCTGGAAGACGGAACGTTTCTTAATGCTGAAATCATTAAGCAGGGATACGGCTTTGCCTATACAATCTATCCGTTCAAGTATATGGAAGAATTCCGCCGTTATGAGAGAGAAGCGCGGGAAAATAAACGTGGGCTGTGGGCGGGGGAAGAGCAAAAGACAGTAGTTACAAAGCCGAAAGCCGATGATTCGACGATAGTTTATATTACAAGGACAGGGAAAAAGTACCACCTCGGTAATTGTAGCTATCTAAGACAAAGTAAAATTCCGATTACGTTAAAAGAAGCCTGCGAAAGGGGATTCTCCCCTTGTTCCCGTTGCAATCCGCCGCCGTGTAAATGACTAACGAGGAAATATGGCCAGAGCCGAAAGAAGAGGAGACAACATGACCATTGAAGAACGTTTGGAAAACATGGAAAGAGAGTTGGGGCGTTTGAAGCGGCGTAACCGCTGGCTGTTGGGAGCGATTCTGGTTGTAGTTGGGGGCTTGATCGTCCCCGTATTGTTAAAGACAGCGCCTTTACAGGCACGGGCACAAGTGCCAGGAGCGGTCAAGGAGGTTCGGGCCAATAGAATCGTACTGGAGGACGGAAATGGCAAAACCCGCGCCATTCTGTTCGCAGACAAAGATGTCTCAGGCCTAGCGCTGTTTGATGGAAATGAAAAAACCCGCGCCAGACTGACCGTGTTCAAAGATGGCGGCCCAGAACTGACGCTGTCTGACGAAAACGGTAAGACCCGCGCCAACCTGTCCGTGTCCAAAGATGGCAGCCCATATTTGACGCTGTTTGACGGAAATGACAAAATCCGCACCGACCTGTCCGTGATCAAAGATGGCAGCCCGAGCATAGCGTTGTTTGACGAAAATGGTAAGATCCGTTTTGCGGCAGGAAAAACAGAGACGATAACGCCAGAAGGAAAAACGATCGCATATCCGGAATCTTCTCTGATTCGATTCGGGCCGGACGGCAAAGTTATCTGGAGCGCGATAAAATAGAGAAGTAACGCCATGACGGCAAAATTAAGCCTCGCGATGAAGGACGAAGGAAGGCGGCGATAATTCTCATGGCTAGGATCAAAGCCGTCGGGGATCGCGTATCAAAGTGAAGGCGCACGTCTCCCCGTGTGGACAAATTGAGGACAAAATCGCTAAAAAAGGCTCAGTTTTACTTACTCAGGCTAAAAAGCAAAATCAAACTAAATGACTGAAAAATCAGGGGAAAAGGGAGCGCGCCTGGAGAGATTCGAACTCCCGACCCTCTGCTTAGAAGGCAGATGCTCTATCCACCTGAGCTAC
>Ga0315279_10004537_pt1 | contig 18591 bp, 19 predicted proteins | sample YL17G06_20_MG_FD_203694 | JGI IMG/M metagenome (GOLD analysis project Ga0315279, IMG submission 203694) | Sediment microbial communities from Yellowstone Lake, YNP, Wyoming, USA - YL17G06_20 | ecosystem: Environmental > Aquatic > Freshwater > Lake > Sediment | place: USA: Wyoming | collected... | reverse complement strand
GAATTTATGAGGGAGAAACCTTCATAAATGAGGACTGTTGATTAGACTGTGCATTTGAAAGGGTGAGGCTTATGTCCAAACCATTCTACGTAAAGTTTGAAGTCTCGAAGGAGCTTGCAGATGCAGCCTATGAAGCCCTGCAAATAGCTGCAAAGACAGGTTCAGTTAGAAAAGGAACGAACGAGACGACAAAGGCAATCGAAAGAGCCCAGGCCAAGCTTGTGATAATTGCTGAAGACGTTCAACCGCCAGAGGTCGTCGCGCACTTGCCTCTGTTGTGCGAGGAAAGAAAGATACCGTACATCTACGTTCCAAACAAGGACAAGATTGGCACCGCCATAGGTATTGACGTTCCTGCCGGGGCAGCAAGCATCGTCAAAGAAGGAGACGCAACAGGGCTAGTTAAAGAAATTGTCGCCAGACTGGAACAGGTCAAACGAGGAACTCAGTGATGAGTAAAGAAGCCAGAGAGAGTGCACAAACAGAACTCATACCAGCCGAAGTCATCCAAGTCATCGGACGCACGGGCGTAACAGGCGAAATAAGCCAGGTCAGAGTCCGCATTCTCGAAGGAAAAGACAAGGGTCGAATCATCACACGGAACGTGAAGGGACCCGTCCGGGCGCAAGATATCCTTATGCTCAGAGAGACTGAAAGAGAAGCTAAGAAAATTAACAGATAGCCTGGAGGAGACTCCGATTATGCCGAGGCCAAGAAAATGTTCGTTCTGCGGCAGCGATTTCCCAGCGGGCACTGGAATGATGTTTATCAAGAACGACGGTTCAATCCTCTGGTTCTGCTCCAGCAAATGCAGGAAGAGCTCTTTGTTCTTTAAGAGAGACCCCAGAAAGCTAAAGTGGACAACCTATTTTGGCAAAGAAGAAAAGGGAAAGGCTTAGCAATTTTGAGTTATGGGATTCAGTTCTCGATTGTTCTTTTTAGTCTTTGTTTTTGGCTAGAATCTCGAATTCTTGGTAGCGGGGGGTTGATTTGAACAACCGATCTCTGGGTTATGAGCCCAGCGGGTTAATCCTGGCTACCCCACCCCGCTGTTTCATGCCTGCAACTTGGAGCTGACCTCTCCAGAAGTTGACAGCACTTCTTTTACGGAAGTTGGTTAGATTAAGGTTTCGATGCTACGTGTGATCTTGACAGAGAATCAAGAGTTGCTGTTCATAACGGATATTTTCCTGCGTCCGTACAGAGTTGAGCAGTCCAGTGGTAGCATTGTTGACTATTCGTCTTCAAGGCAGTAAAGTAGCCATTCTGATTGGGGTTATGCTACTTATGGTTCTGGTCGTGAGGTCAAGACCTTTTGTTCAAGCCCAGTCCACGGAGTATGAGAGGTTCGTTCATACTTCAATGAATTCCGAGCCGTTTGAGAATGTGACTTATCTGGAGAAACCGGTGTTCCCCGTATTGCTGCATGATTTTCAGGTTCCTATAGGTCAGAATTGGAGCATTGTTGCGCCGCTTGAGGCGAATCATTCTTACCATGTCTATTGTTACGGTAAGTGGGTGGACAACAGTTCGACGCCGAAGACAGATTTCGATATTTATGTTTATAATCGTCTTGGAGAGATGGAAAGTTATCACACCGAAGCTGCAGGTCTTCCGGAACATCTTGGAAACACGGTTGACGATGCTTTTTTTGCCCCGAAATACACGGGAAACTACACTTTCGTTTTGGTGAATGACCCTAGAGAGAGCAAAGGAGCGCAGGAAGCAACGTTCATGATTATTGAAGACGTTGAATGCAACTCTTGGCAAGAGCATTATGTTGAGGGGACGGACAGCAATGACGTGCCAGTTCTGAATACGAGCTGGGGTTTTGAATTTCTCTCTGAGAGCCAGCGAGTTGAGGTTTACGTGAGAGTTCCCGAGACTTTGGACATGTATGAGGCTCGACTTTACTTGATGTACGATCCGAAGGATGCGAACAGGTCGGTGTTGAACGGTGTTCCGTTGCCTTGGGAACTTGGGTTGTACGGCAATCGAAGCAGTACTAGCAATTTGGTTGGGGGCTACAACTTGGAAAGTAAAGAGTATCGCGGGGTGGCTTATGCAAGCTGTGAATTCTATGGGCAGGACATGTTTCTGAATTTCACTTCGTCCTTATCTGGTCCGAACCTTTACCATCTGGTCTTTATCGGCGAGAAAGGCTCAGGGATGATTGATTTTCTTGTCAAGACGGAGTTTGGCAGCGTGAGTTTGTTGCCATTAGCCGTTCCTGGAAGAGTGTATCCGAATGAGAATGTCACAGTTTCTTACGTTTCGAACTCTTCAAACCTGAATAATGCCAGTTTGGAGTATTCAACTGACCTTTGGAAAAACGTGCAAGTCGCAGGCATGGAGGTCTTGGGCAACGTGTGCAGATCGGTCGTCCCGGGACAGGCGGCGGGGACCATTGTGAATTACAGAGTCGAGGCTTATGATGTGTTGGAGAACAGTCTGGCGGTTAATGGAAGTTTTTCTGTCAAGTATGATTCTTTGCTCAATCTTTCTCAAGTTGCCACCAGTGCGCGGCTCGGTGAGAACTTAACCATCGTGGGCTTCTTCGTTCCTGAAGTCGCGGATATTCCTGTAACAGTCTACATTTCTTTGGGGAATGAAACGAGGGAGATTGTGAGTTTTACGGAGGCGGACGGTACTTTCAAGGCTTATTTCAGTGCGGAAACTGTTGGCACTTGGGTTGCTTATGCCAAGTTCAACGGAAGCAGTTCGATCTATGAGTGTGAAAGTGCTTTGATGATGGTACAGGTTGAAGAGTCGATGCTTGCGAAGTATCAATACTATATTTTCGGGGCGTTGGTTGCGGTGATTGCGGCAGGCGTGGCTGTTTATGTCAAGAAGTCAAAGGCTTGAATTGGAAGGTATTTCTCTTCCATTTGAAGAATGAGCGTTGCGAAAAGCTTCGGGCTAGATGGATTTGGCGTATTGATTTGGAATTCATTAAGACTATAAACTCAAGGTATGATTCTATTTCAAGTAAAGACGTTACCTTGGAAAAGAGGGCATCTGCCAACCTTGACTGATGTTCCCTGAATGAAGGAGGCGTGTTAACTGTCGATAACTTTGGAGAAGAAACCTGTGGCGGCAATTTCGGCTTCGGTTCAGGCTAAAGCTTTGAACGCTGAGTCAGTTACGACTATAGCCACGAGTTTTCTCAGGAGAATTGGGAACAAGGGCGGCTTGAAGCCGAAGAGGGTTTCGCTGGAGGAAGGAACCTACACTGTTGAAATTGAAATGAAGAAACTTTCTGCGATGGTCAGGGTTGATTATGAATCGCGCGAGATTAAGGGGTATGAGATACAGCCGAGGAGTGAAGAAGCTTCGTCTTCCTCGGTTTCTCCAAAACTCATAATAATTGTGGTCGGAGTAGCGGTGGCCGTTCACATCGGTTTGAACTTCGTCCTCAAAATGTTTGGACTTTAAACCTTTTTTCTCATTTTTGTATTGGACAGGCTTTTCTTGGCAACGAGTAGTTTCCTAGGATTCTTCGATTGAGAGAAAGAAGAAGGTTCGTTGTTTAGGTGCTTGCGAGTTTTTCTTCTAGGTCGACTACTCTGTTTTCGTCTTGGTTTTGGGGATGTTGAATTGTTTCGTATATGTGCAGAGTCTGTTTGGCGGCTTCTTTCCATGTGAAGTATTGTAGGACTCTTTTTCTGCCGTTCTGTCCCCACTTTTTGGCTCTGTCAGTGTCGCATAGGATTTCTTTGATTCCCCAAGCGATGTCAGATGGGTTTCCGCCGTTTACGTGTACTCCGTTTTGGTCGGGTCCAGATGGGATGGCTTGTTCTCTGAAGCCGACTACGCCTTGGGCGCCGACGATTATCGGTTTTTCCATGGACATTGCTTCGAGGCTTACTATTCCGAAAGGTTCGTACGTTGATGGAAAGATGCATGTGTCCGCGGCTGCGTAGTGTAGTATCCGTTCTTTTTCGGCGATGAACTCGAACCTGCATGCGACTTTTTGGCTTATTCCAAGTCGGTTTGCGGCTTCGATTATGTCGTTTTGTTGTTCGCCTTTTCCTAGAATGACAAGTTTGGTGTCTGGGTACTCTGCGAGTACGGTTGGCATTGCCTGAACTAGGTTTGTGACTCCTTTGACCCATGTGAGTCTTCCGCAGAACAGGATCATCTTTTCTTTCGGTTTTATGCCGTACCGGCTTCGTACTGCCTCTACTTCTTCGTGTTTGCAGTTTTGTGGGTTGTAGCGGTCGGGGTCTACTCCGTTCCAGACTACGCTTATCTTGGATGTTGGCCAGCCGTGTCTGACCAAGTCTTCTTGCATGGCGTGGCTGACGGTTATTATCTTGTCGACTTTTTGCGAGGTTGCCCATTCGAAGTGGGAGACTACTTCTGAGCCTGGTCCGCCTGCTCTTCCCCATTCGGTGCTGTGCACGTGGAAGCATACGGGGGTTTTGGTTTCGTTTTTGATCATCAGGCCTGCCATGCTGCTTAGCCAGTCGTGGACGGAGACTATGTCATAGTTTAGGCTTTCTTTTTTCAGCATGCTGTTTATGAATTTGGTGGCGCTGAGGATGTTGTAGATGAATATGTCGTTGAACATTCTGATGTTTGTGCCCCATTTTTTCAGGTCGTCTGTTACGAACATTGGGAAAACGTTGCTTGCGTCTGCGATCAATGGTCTGTGGACTTCGACGCCTTTCATGATTTCTCTGGTTTTGAGGTTTCCAGGGTTAAGGGTGAATACTGTTACGTCGTTGCCCATTGAGACGAATTGTCGGGTTATGTAGTCTGCGTATGTGCCTAGACCGCCTACAAGTGCCGGGGGATATTCCCAGACGAAGAAGCCGATTCTCATTTAAGCTACACCGCTTTGATTCTGGTTTGGACAGAGAATACTATGTTTAGCGTTCAAAAGAGATCCCTTTGTGTTAGACAGCACTGCGATGTTGAATGGATAAATAGGTTATGAATTGAGGATTTGAATCGGTCCTTTGGTTTCTCAGTACCGTTCTATTTGGCGGGCGGTGTGCTTGCGGCTTCTGGCGTGGCTGTCTGTGCGGTCTGTGGAGGGGGTGCGGCTTGTTGCACCGTGGGCTGTAAGGGTTCCGTTTCGGCGTTTTCTGGCAGGATAAGGATTTTCTCCTGCATTGGATGGAGTAGGTCCGGGGGAGGATAAGGTGTGTCCAGAAGTGAAGATAGCAAGTAGATTGAGTTGAAGACGTGTTGATAGACTGTGAAGAGTATTTGGGGGATCTTGGTCTTCGGGTTTATCTCTAGTCTCTTGTTTATGTCTTGTGCGTTGCCTTCTAGGACGATTGCTCCGGAGGTTGAGTACCTGGCGATGTTTGGTTTTGTTTCGAGCAGGAGGCTGAAGGAGAGTGTGGTCTGAGAGCTGTTTTTCTTTTGTTCTTCGATCTTTGCGTTTACGTTGAAGAAGACGTCTTCTGTCGGCGTGTTTTGGCCCATTCTTTCAGCTTGAAGACTATCTATGCGAATGGAGACTATTACTCCAGAGACGGAATACTTTGGGCAAATAGGTGATTCCTCTGGACCCTTACCATTTTGTAGTTAACGTCTTAAATATTGTTTTGTTGTTTTGTGTGTAACTTTTGTGACAAGCATCTTCACGGTTGTGCTTGTTCAGTGTTTTTGGGCTGGAACTGTGAATTCAGCTTCAAACTTGTAATTTTCAATGGCTTGTGTGCTGTCTTTCGTTTGCAGAACGAGTTTTTCCGGGGCATCGTCTTTAAAGTAAACGATATAGTTGACGTTTTTTCCGAGTCCTATTCGTTCGAGCTGTTGGAGAGTTGACTTGAACTTGTCTAGCGCCTGGATTTTTCTGTTGATGTCTTCGATGGCTTCGAAGAGGATTTCTGCTTCTCCCTGCTCAGTTGAGCATAGGAGTATGTCGCCTGATTGGATCCAACAGGATGATCCGTTCTTCTTAGATTTTCCTTCATCCTTCTTTTTCCCGTTTTGAGCCGTGTCCGCCATCTTCTTGGGTGGTCCCCGCGTGTTTTTCTGCATGGCAGCTGATTTTTGAACCCAATTTTCGTTCTTGTGTGTTTCCTCGCAAGTCCGCAGCAGGGAGCCTAACCATTCGCTGTAGTCTTCAGACAAGTTCTTGTACTGGGCGATTTGATCGGCGAGACTGTCGCTCATTTCCTTCATGGAACGGAATGTTCGGATCTCTGTTCCCATCATTTTTCACCTTATTTTTGGCTGCACCGATTAGTTCGCATGTTTCTTTCTCGAGCAACTTGCAGCCGAAATGTTCTACTGATGAATGGATCGGCGTCGTGCGAATAAGAGAATTTGTGTATCATGTTTGCTACGTACTGTTAGGTTTCTTAGTGCGAGTTTCGTGACGTTTGCCAACGGATTAACCAGTCTCGGAGTAATGCTATCGTTGGGGGTTATTCAAGTTGTGGCTTTTGAGACTGCTCCTGACATCTTCTGGACTTCTTTTGTTACAGACGAAAGAAACTTCATGCGTCCTTCGACTTTTTCTCTGTGAGCGCTGAAGAGCTTTTTCAGCGTTGGTAGCACGTCCTCCAAAACCGCTGTCATTAAGTCGCGGTTTTCTTCTTCGAGCAGGTTTTTGAGGATCATGTGTCCGTCTCCGTACATAAGTATCAGCTGTCCGGTTGGGTCGACGCTTGCTTGTATAACATTGCCCAAATCATCTGGGAGCGCTTCAGTCGACACGTGGATCGTTGCTATGAACGGTTGCATGAGTTTTAGGAATGATTCAAAGAATTCGTTGACGAGTGTTTCTTCTTCAGAAGTTATTTCGCAGATTTGCCCTATGTCATCTTGTACACTTTTGAGCGAGTCGAGGAGTTCTTCGCGTGAGACTTGGGTTTTCTTGTTTTTTGGTTGGTCGCTCGTTCGAATCAGCACTGTCTGCTCTGGAGGAGTCGTCTGTTCGCTCATGTGGAGTCATTACCATGCTTAGTCTGTGCACCGTTGAAAAGTTCTTGTATGTTACTTATCTTACAGACACGAGTCGACATTGGAAATCTGGGGGTGAGGGGTTTCAGAATGTTCTCCTCATGATTGTCTGTCTCCTTTTTCAGTGATTTGTCGTTTAGAGCAAGTGTCGTATATCTTAATACGCAATATTTATATCATCAACACAACTCTTAACATATTGTTCAGGGGACACTGGATTGAGTTATAAACATCAGGGCTTGAAGGAAGAGACTGAAACAAGCAGAGTTGAGGAAGTCGCTTCTTTCCGTCGCGAGAAGTTCAAGGTAACGGTGTCCATGAACAAGGAACGGCCAATGTCCCAGTCTCCATTGTACAATAAATATGACATCAAGAGGTATGATTTGCACCCCAACTACTCGTTTGCTCATTTGGCTGACATGATACCTAAGAACACACCTGAATTTATTGACAGCGGGCAACACTATGTGGAGCGAATAATCAGGGCGATGTTCTATTTCAAACAATGCTCTCTGATCGGTCCGTCAGGAACTGGAAAGACTCACATCGTCTACCTTGTTGCTGAGCTCTGTGGACTGCCCGTGTGGGAGGTCAACTGTGGTCTTCAAACATCTTCATATGACCTGATTGGACGTTTCATTGGTCTTGGAAAGGAAAATTGGGTTGATGGTTTACTGACAAAATGGTTGAGGTTGGGGGGAATAATGTATCTAGACGAAGCCAACATGATGAAGCAGGACGTTGCTACAAGACTCAACCCTGTTCTTGATACTCGAGGGCACTTGGTGCTGAACGAGAAGGACAACGAGTGTGTGGAGCGACATCAGTTTGGATACTTGATAATCAGCATGAACCCGTACTCTGCGGAGTTTGCTGGAACAAAACCGTTGAACGCGGCTATGAGAAGGCGAATGGCCGTGTGGATAAACTTCGATTATACGAGCGTCGGCGAACAGATATCGCAAGAAGAAGTAAAGATGCTGAAGAAGCGGACGCGCGTGGATGAAGACGTGGCCTACAAGATCATTCGAGTCGGTGCCGAGTTGCGTAGGCAGTACAAAGCTGGAGACCTTCCTTATGGTCCTTCTTTGGGTGACTTAATCAACTGGGCGACTCTCATCCATGATGGCATTACGGTTCATGCAGCTGCTGACGAGACGATAGTGGCGGTCACGAGCGACAATGTTGAAGTGCAGGATGACGTTAGGAGAATCATTGAATCGATCTTTCCTAAATCTTCTGATACGGGCCCTCGAAGTATCGTGCGGTAATCACAATGGGATTTCTCGAATACGCTTTGAGTCTTTCTCTTCAGAAAGATAACTTCAAAACCAGAATCAGGGTAAATCCGCGATTCTCAAAACCCACTCTCGTGCGAAGCGAAGAGGGATTTGATGTCGACTTGCCCGTGCCGATCGCGTTGGAAGAAGGGAAAATACGTTTCCTAGGCTCAGAATTCTTAGCAGATTCTGCTGGGAAAGCCCGCGTTGGAAGACTGTTTAGAGCCTGTGTTTTTCATCTGACTGCTCACACCGTGATCCCCGTGTCTGTCGGGAATTTCGCGTCAACCCAGAAGCGCACGCACGTTGAAGCTTTCTCGGAGTCCATCGTGGGTGATGTCTGCGTTAACGCCTACATCTCATCGCGGCATCCTGATAAGCTTCCAGATTTGGCCTACGCAAACGCACTTGCATTTGCCAACATGAAAACTGCTGGCAGGATCTTCAACCCGTCGACCAGAATAATGTTAGCGTCACTTTCAAAAGTGCACATAGGCACGGTCAAGGGAAAGCTTTCGCTCGAAGAAGAGAGTACAGTCGAACAGTTGACTACTCGACTGAACTTGCTTGCGAAGGATGTATTGATGTCTTTTAATGGCAAGGAAGTCAACGTTGAAGAGATGATCTGCGATGCCTCAGACTACGTAATGCAAACCATTGAAGCGTATGGTCCTATCTTGGAGGCACCCTGTTTACCCTATACGGAACAGCATGGCAAATCAACGGTCTTCATTGAGAATGAAGTGTCGACCGACGCTGATGTTGAAGAGATCTTCAGAAAATCAATGGAAACATATGGCGGAATGAACGTTTCAGAAGGCTCGGTTGACTCGATCTGGAAGAAGGAGTCAGATGCAGAAGCTTGCCAGGCATTTGACACTTGGTACAGTCAAAGAGCTCGAGAGCAAAGGATACTGGAGAAGCTCAAGGAGAACGGCGAATGGGACAGTTTCAAGTCTGTCGAGTTTCCTGAAGAGGACGTGACGAAGTATTTCCGGGCGAGAGCTCTTCTTTCAGGTGGAAGTCGGCGGCTGCTCGACAGTCTGAGAGTTGCTCAAGATGCGTTGGATGAAGATCCAGGCAAAGAGGTGGGGCAACTTGACCTTTCAGCAGTTATTCAAGTGCTTGCAAGCAAGAAGCCTGCGACTGACGTTTTCATGAAAGACGAGTATCTGAGCAAAAGCTTCGCATGGACAATTCTCCTGGACGTAAGCGAGAGCATGCGGATCAAGAGCGACTTTGCTCGTGCAGTGGCGGTATGTATTGCAGAAGCGACGAAAGAACTCTTGATGGATTCTGGTTCCTGGACATATTTTGCTTTCAGTGATCGTTTCTACGTGTTAAAGGATGCTTCGGAAGCATATTCAAACAGAGTGCGCGCAAGACTTGGCGGACTCAGGTTTGGTGGTTTAACATACATGCCTGAAGCCATTCAATTTGCAGGATCTGTTCTTGGAAAGAGGTTTGATGAACAGCGGTTTCTGATAGTCATTTCAGATGGTTGGCCATATGGGTATCCAGATATTGATGCAAAACTGTCGAAGACCATTAGCGCTCTGCAGAAGAAAGGCGTCATAACCATCGGGGTCGGAGTCGAAACCGACAAGATGAAGGATTTCTTCAAACTGAGTAGCGTCATCCTGGACGCGAAAGACCTCATTAAAGACTTTGCAAAGATCTACGCCAATGCTTCGGCTGCCGCGCTCGAAACTTGAATTGTAGTTTTCTTTGTATGAGAAGTGCATGTTGGATAAAAAACATGAATTTGCAATTCAGATTTGCCGTTCATAAGCATAAAGTATACACACCATCAGAATTGACGCTCAAACTCATCAGAACGAGTTCAATGGAAATGGTGAATGTTTACATGGGTCAATCAATGGAACGCGACGCTGACTTGATCAAAGTGTACGATGATGACAATGAATCATGGAGATTTGTCAAGAGGGATAAGGGCTTGGACAAGCAATTGGCGATGATTGAAGAGACTCTTGCCCGGTATGGGCTCATACGGAATGAAATAAGAGTCTATCTGCATCTGGCTCGATCAGGTGAAAGAAAGGCTTCTGAAATAGCTGAAGCGATCTCTCTGCATCGGACAGAAACGTACAGGATACTGCGTGACCTTGAGAAGAAAGGCCTCGTATATTCAGCTTTTGAAAAGCCCTTGAAATTCACGGGCGTGCCTTTGGAAAAGGCAATCGACTTGTTAATTGAAGCTCAAAAAATGAAGATCAATCTTCTCGAAAAAGAGAAACTTGGTCTGGTCGAGCTTTGGCTGTCAATTCCTCAGCAGAAAGTTGAGAACAGCGAGAAAGAGATTTTCCAGATACTCGAAGGCGGACAGCAGATGATTCTCAAAGCCAATGAGCTTCTGGAAAGGGCGAAGAGCGAAATCCAGGTCTTTGCCCCCAGCGAATACTTGGCTCAACTTTACCATAGCGATTTCACAGACAACCTGAAACGGCACATGGGCAAACTGAAGATCACGTTGTTGACTGAGAATTCGTCAAAGAGCAGATATTTCATAGAACAAATGAGGTGGGTTGCTCACAAGTATCGAATTGTGGATGCAAGCAACTTGCCTTGCTTTATCATTTCAGACAGAAAAGAGTTGTTGATCGCGATACAGAAGACCGGCGAAGAAAAGGACGGCGAGGAGAAAAAGAAATCAAAAACCCTTGCACTGTGGACGAACTATGCCGCATTTGTGGAAATACTGCTGACGCTTTTCGCCAAGCTCGGCGAAACTGGGAAGACAGTTCAAGAAATCTACGTGCGTTCAGTACCTTAGTCAATTCGTCTTTTTTAGACGATCTATTTTCTCAACTTCCAGCCTTGCCTTTGTTTCTGATAGCTCGGGCGCGCAAAAAGCCATAGAGTAAAATGGCCGTTGTCCCGGAAAGAGCAAGGATCGTGTACCCGATTATGCCAAGATCGACGCCGATACCTGAGGTCACGATTTTTGTTCTTATGACGTAGAAATCGTAGGAGCCTTTCCCAACGGAATTCGTCCAACCACCAATGACAAATTCGTCATCGCCCGTTTTGACGGCTGCGTATGCTTCTTCAAAACCTTCTCTGCCGCAAGTGCGACTCCATACTAAGTTACCCAAATCATCAATTTCGAAAAACCAGAAATCTCTTTGACCATTACCGTAAGAGAAAGTGAACCCGACGACCAGATATTCCCCGTTTCCAGTGGGGGTTATCGCATTTGCAACGTCAAAATTGGCTCCTCCATACGTTTCATTCCAGACGAGTCTGCCGTCCAAATCGGTTTTCGTCACGAAAGCGTCGGCGTCGGCTTCTTGGTTGGAATGGGTCTCGCCTACTATTATGTACCCATTTGTCGAGCCTGCCAGAGCATAGGCTTTGTCGCTTTCGAGTCCACCGAAGGTTTCGTTCCATATGACAGTTCCATTGTAGTCTGTTTTCGTAAGCAAAGAATCGTAATTACCATTTCCCGTGGAATCGCCGTATCCGGCAATGACGTAGTCACCAGTTGTAGTGACGAGTATCGTTCGGAAGGCACTGTCTTGCATTTCTTCGTAGGTCTTGTTCCAGAGCAGGTTTCCTTCCGTGTCTGTCTTCAGTAGCCATGCGCATGAATTGCCGCTTTTGGAAGAATTCGTCAACCCCGCAAGAACGAAGCCGTCTGGCGCCGCAGCTGCTGAGAAGACTTTGTTGAATCTGTCGCCTCCAATGGTCTTGTTCCACAAGGCGTTGCCTTGGTCGTCCATCTTTAATATCCATGCATCTTCGTTGCCTGAAGAGAGGAACGTGTTTCCGACCAACAAGAACCCATCAGTCGTCTTCTGGACATTTCTGAATTCGCTGCCGTGATCTTCAAGGTAGGTCTTGTTCCAAACCATATTCCCGCTCGAATCAATCCGGACGGCCCATGCGGCTGTGTCGTTCATGTTGAACGACCTTGATGAACCGACGATCAAGAACCCGTTGTTATCCGCCGGTGCTATCGAGAAGGCTCTGTCGTCACCTGGTCCTCCATAGGTTTTTTCCCAAAGTAGTTCTTTTGCTGACAAAGGATAGACGCCTGTATCTCCTACGGAACCTGAAAAGGCCGAGTATGCTTTGGGAAATCGCGGTTTTTCTTCAATTGCGTTGAGGCATATTAGAAGAGCAACGAATAGAATCGTGATGGCTGCTTTAAACTTGTGTTGAAGTGGCATTTGCTACCACCAATATGTCTCTCGAGTCGTGTGCACTCGCAGATACCTGTAAGAAGTCTTGCGCTTGGACATTGAAAGATATCAGGTATGTTCCGTTTCCAAAATCATTGACCTTGAGGTTGTTGTAAGAGTCGGTCATTGTCCAGAGACCGTTTGTTTCGTTCTGATAGAACATGACAATATCCTTCGTTAGTGCAGGTTCATTCTCGTTTAACATTTGGCATGTGACGTTGACGGTTTTTTCAGTGCCGTTGCTCGCATGTGTGCTTTTCACCATAAGCGTCGTGGTTACGTTTGTCGAGAATTCCGAATAGTACGTTTCCGTCAGCCCTGAGTAGTTCAGGACAAAGCTTACGTAGGAACTTGAAATGCCCAGGCCGTTTTGATCGCGCACAGTATACGTTCCGTCGAGGTATAAAGACGAGTTCAGGGGTGTGAATTGAAGGAGGCACTCACCTTCGTAGAAATGATTGCGGATGTTTGACGATAATCTGTTGAGGTCTGCGGCCAATACTTCTTTTTCTCCTCCGTTGGTGAAGTTAGCCAGGGCGCTTATCATTGTGTTAGTTGTGCTTAGCCTGATTGCTTTCAGGCTGGAATTTGTTGTTGTTACGTCTTTCATTACACTTCTTTTCATCTCAAAGACGTAGTAGGTTGTTGAAAGCAGCAGTACTGCGATGATTAAAGAGGTGATTATTAGAGCTTGACCAGAAGTACCGTGGTTTCGGGGCTTTGTTGTCATTTCACGTCACGCTCGACAGTTGAAGGCGGACCATGTAGACTCTGTATTCTCTGCTAATGCCTGCACAAACGTATTCGGTTGAGACAATTTTCTCACTTATTGGGCTTCCACTGCTTATGGGCGTGTTGTTGACACCATTCATGTTCTCGTCGAACACTGTAAGGTTGAACCAAATAGCTGGCGAGAGTGAAGATATGAGGCATTTCCTCAACACGGTCCAATTCTCATTTTCAATGAGTGTGGAAAGGTAACCGTTTCTGTCTAGCGTCGTCAACGCGTCTTGACCTTTCATTTGTAGAGCTCCATTGCTTGTGTCAACTGCGGGAGGTTGAGAAGGAATTAGGGCAATTGTTGACAATATCAGGAGCGAGGCAAAGAATGCTTCTATTATTCTGATCTGTCCTCTGTTGTCTCTAAGAAGCCTCATTGACTGATGCCTCCGAAACGTAGGGTCAGTCTGCACAGCACGTTCTTGACAGTCACGATGTAGCTGTAGGAATAAGTTTCTGCGTTTTTGAAGTCTGCCCCTGCCTCGAAAGGAATCTGAGGGTAGCTTGTCCATTCCGTGAAATAGCTCGAATTGCTTGAGCCTGAGACTATCAGAACTATTGGACTATTTTCCAGTATCCCGGGAATCTGGTATTTGCCCTCGGCGGTTTGGGCAAGGTCAAAGCGATATGAATACGATAGAGCGTAACACTTTTCCACAGTTGTTTCTGAGCCGTTAAGATCTGTTGACAATGTGTAGTTCAGGGGGGTCAATTTGACAAACGCACCGTCGGGTGAAGGGTCTGGTGAAAGGTGTCCGAAAGAGTATACACCATAGGCAGTCATTCTCGAGTCGTGGTTCGGTCTCGCGAAGATGACTAAGGAGACAGTTCCGCTGGAGGCGTTGGGTATTTCGACGTCGATGTGGCTTGTTCCATCGTTGGCTGTGGCATTGAAAGCATCGTACACGAAATTTCTTGCGATCACATAGTAGTGCAAGGAAGTTTGAACGGGCGCTCCGTCTTCATTTGCGTAGATTTTGAAACCATATTTCGTGGAATTCAGAGAGATGGAGTTTGAGGAGAGGCTGATTGAGATATTTATCAGCTGTGAAATGGAAATGCTCAAGGCAATGTCTTTCAGTCTTGCAGCCCTCAGTGTTTCCGCATACGTTAATGCGAAAGCATTTTGGGTATTCAGTCTGGAGACTTTGTCTATGTCCAGCTCATTTGTGTAGAGTGAGTCGGTCTTGGCAAGACCGAGAGTCTCTGGGATCCTGTTCGCGTTTGACCCCCAGTCTGCTGGTGTTCCGGTGTTCGAGAGGATGTACTCAGATATTGCTTGGAAATATTCTTCTTGGTTTAGGCCTTGGAGGCTGTTTATGTGTGAAGTGAGTATTCCTGATGACAAGACTGTGGATATGAGCACTACTGAGACCATCAGTGTGCATGCGAAGAAGGTGTCGATGGATATTGAGGGCATGTTATTCGTGCACCCCTCATGATGTCATATGTATGTCAAACGCGCCTGCAAGGAAGACTTGTGAGAGTATCAATGACACATATGCGGTCGCAGCGAGCATGGCCGAGTATTTGAACCCGGCTCCAAGGTTTCCTTCGCTAATCTTTCCCATGAAGAATCCTGAGATCCAGCACTGGAAAATTATCCCTATTGAGAACATTCCCATTTGACCCTGCATGGCTGCCATCGTTACTGGTGTCAGGCTTGTGCTCACGACCGTCGTCATCATAGACGTGGTCAGCGCTACGATCGTAGTTGTCAAAGCTATGAGCACGCTCCAGATGAAAGCAAGTATTATGTAAGGTCTGAGCAGTGCGCGTTGGCTAGTTTGAACTTCACGTTCTTTTTCACTGTACTCTGAGAGTATTTCCAGTGCTTGTGAAGAGTTTCCGCCGATTTCTATTGTTTCGATCATCATGGCAAAGTTTACGATGGTGAACCAGCTTCTGATTTTCTGACGAATGTTTTCGAATGTTCTTCTGAGAGGGATGCCCCATTCAATTTGGCTTCTAATGAGATCCAAGAACTGGGAAAATTGGCCGTAAAACTTTCGCGTTGTGGCTTGGATTATGCTTTTTTCTGGGGAAAGACCGATTTTCTGCGATTCTGTCACGTCTCGGATGAAGCTTGGAATTGCTTCCTCCGAATTGTAGTTGATCTTTGAGATTCGGTAGTATTGAATTGCTGGAGGAGTGGAAATGGCAATTAAGCCTATCGTGACAAGTTCTGACAGTCCAATCGTGTCTGTGATGAATGCGAGCGACGGGACCAACATTATGATGCATAAGGGCATTCCGATTACTAATGCTAGAATCAATGCTTTCTTGTAGAGATCGTCTAAGCTTATGAAAGGGCTTCTCTGCATGTTGTGGGCAACTAGGATGAATATGACGGAGATCATCGGCATGAATAGGAAAGCTATCAGGTATGACAAAATTGGCGAATTAGGGATTGAGGTGTTAGCTAGTATATCCAACATGCTGGTTGCTGAAAATACGACGACCAATATGTACGCGCACAAGGTTACAATTAGCATAACTGCGTAGGTCTCAACCAATGTTGCGATTTTCTCTATCGAACGCGTCATCGCGATGTTTCGGAGTTCGAAGATTGACTTGAGTTCGCTTCTCATGTAGTCAACTATTTTTCCTCCGCTTCTTATGGAAGAAATAAAGCCGCCAAGGAAGTTTCTGTAGAGTTTCGAATTAGTTTTTTCAGCTCTGGCATGCATTACAGTAAGCGGATCTTTCCCCAGAACTTCCACTTGTCTAACAACTTCATCTGCCTCTTTCTTGAACGTGGGCAGAAAGGTCAGTTTCCTTATTCTTTTCCAGCTATCATAAAGAGATACGCCGCTGGCCGCCATCAACGTGAATATCATTACAACGAAGGGTAATTCATGTTCAATGTTTTCTTTTTCTTCGCTCGCTGCTTTTCTCACCAAACCGAAAAGTCTGGTCACGGATCCGCCTGAAGTTTTCATTCCTATTCCTCCAGCTCTTCTTTGTTGCTCGTGTCGAGAAGGTTGATGGAACTGTTGAGGGCTTTGTGCACGCTTCTGAAGTCGCGCAGGTTCTTCTCAACCATCTTAAGGAGCAGTTGTCTACGCTTCTGAAGTTCCTGCATTACCACGCTGGGTGGTATGCCGAGTCCCTTTGCTATTTTCGCCAGAAGATAGCTCTGCGAGAGGTTTTCTTGGAACATGTCTCCCGCGGGATCCCACGAGAAGACATCGCGAACATTGCCTGAATCGTCGATTTCGGAAACGCGAACGAATTTTCGGCTTGAAGCCTTCCGTTCGAAGGACGTGAAGGATGCTGTCTTGACTTGTTTTACTACTATTACACAGTTCATGAGTGAGAGTATCGATGAAGGTATGTTCATCGGAGGTTGGGTCAAACGTTTGATTGCTGTTTCAATGTCGTCGGCGTGCATCGTGCAGAGGCCACCATGTCCTGTTGCCAATGCTTGGAAGAGTACGTAGGCTTCTTCACCTCTTACCTCTCCGACGATTATCAGCGCAGGGCGGTGTCTTACGGCTGACTTGATGAGGTCGTATAGGGTCACTTCACCTTGTCTGTCGCCGCCGAACCCGGGTCTTGCGATGGTTGAAGTCCAGTTTTCTTGGGGAAGATTGATTTCAGCGACTTCTTCTACTGATATTATTTTGAAGTCTGGTCTTGAAAGGCATGCTATCGCGTTGAGCGCGGTTGTTTTTCCAGCTCCAGTGGGTCCGACTACTGTGACCGACATCTTGTTTTCCATGAGTATCCATAGGTAGGCTCCGATCGTCTCGTTGATCGTTTCGTTTGCGATCAGGTCGATTATTGTGAACGGGTCATCTCTGAATTTTCTGATGGTGAAACTTGTTCCTGCTGGCGTTGTCTCTTTTCCGAATGAAACTGCAAGTCGGTTTTTTCCTGGAAGTGTGAGGTCCACGATTGGGTGGGCTATGCTGACGTGTTTTCCTTCTCTGTGCACTACTCTTGTTATGAAATCGTCTAGTTCTTGTTCATCTTGAAAAATCACGTTCGTCTTTATGTTTTCATATTTCCTGTGCCATAGAAAGATTGGTTTGTTGAGCCCACTGCAGCTTATGTCTTCGACATTAGGGTCAAACATCAAGGGGTCAATTCTGCCGTAACCGATCATGTCCCTATCTAGGTAGTACAGGATTTTGCGCATGCCGATTTCTGTGATGCCTTCGAGGCCTTTTTTGTGGTTCTCTATTATTCCGGGAAGCTGTCTTTGGAATGATTCACGTAGTGCTTCGTCAGGTTCTGGTGCTTTCAGTTCATACTCCAAAATGTTCTTGAGTCTTTCATAGGTCTCTTTTTCTTCTTTAGTCCTAGCTAATTCATCTACAACGTAGAGGTAGCCGCCTTCGGCTTCGTTCTGGAATATCCAAGCGTAAGAGAACGGCGGCTTTAGCGGGTAGCTTTCCAACTGCATATAACCTTCTGGAACTCTACACCCTTGAATGCCGAGATACCCCATCAAATCCTCTTCAGAAGTTCGCTCCGTCTGTTCCATAGGCTTGTCTTGTTTGTTCCTGCCGAGTTTCGTCTAGATCCCTCCTGAGAGTTTTAGGTATGTTGCCGCGTCTTGAGTGTAACATTCCAGGATTGCAGATCCTGAACCGCTTGTGAATTGGCCTGAGGCGCTGGCGTCTGAGGGGACTGGAACTCTGTGCTCGGTTGATTGTGGTTTTATTCCGTAGCCAACCTCGACCCAGGCTGAGTAAGAGTCATTTTCGAGCTTAATCCAGTACCTCTGGTTGCCTACGAGAGGGGGTAGATCCAAAGTGAGATTCATTGCGAGTCTGTTTGTCTTTATCGTCGCTAAGAGTTCGCAGCTCTTCGTGGCTACGTATTCTGAAAGACCTGTGAGTTGTTGTTTTTCTGCCTCGTTTTTTATGTTGACTGTTGACAGACTGAAGGTGACTACCAACAGAGACCCAACTATCATCGAAGCAAAAAGTGTGTAAACGTAGCTTGGTATTATTGAAGGCACGGTCTCACCTTACCCACCTTTCGATTGTAATGTAACATACCACAAGCTCAACGTTGATGATCGCGCCATTAATGTCACTCGAAACTGGGACTGTGACTTGTCCTTGAGTTCCGCCGAGAGTTGCTGCTACGGTAAGGGCAGTCGTTTGATTGGCCACATTGTAGGTCTTAACTGTCTTCTCGACGTTTGAGCATGAGATTCTTAACGGAACTTCTCCCATGAGTCCGATGTTCTGAGAACCATTGAGATTCACAATGTATATTCGCAGATCGTTGACCGTCTGGTTGTTTTCTTTACCTGAAGTTGTCGATGAAGTCACTAGACGATAACGGAGCAAAACCTCAGCATGTTCTGCACCACTTCTTATTTGAAGTTGGCTGACTGATGAACCACTCCGATTCAGTATGACTCGGCTGTCTCCTTTCAA
>Ga0315279_10004535_pt1 | contig 18600 bp, 16 predicted proteins | sample YL17G06_20_MG_FD_203694 | JGI IMG/M metagenome (GOLD analysis project Ga0315279, IMG submission 203694) | Sediment microbial communities from Yellowstone Lake, YNP, Wyoming, USA - YL17G06_20 | ecosystem: Environmental > Aquatic > Freshwater > Lake > Sediment | place: USA: Wyoming | collected... | reverse complement strand
CCTCTTCTGACCGGAACTTCCAGGCCTCGCCGTACTGATACCAGCACCGGTTTGGATCCCACTTCTTGAGCAGGCCGACCTTTTTGGCTATGGTCGAGATTCTTCCGTCAACAGCGATGGTAAGCCGCGCCCTGATTTCCTCCCCCTTCTCGGTCACGACGCCCTTAATCACGTCACCTTCACGGATGACATCTACCACCGCCGTCTCTGTCCTGAGCTCTGCGCCAGCCTTCACTGCCTCCTGGGACAATTCTCTCACAAACACCTGGTTGCTCACGCCGTGGGTCTCTTTCCAGGTATCACCAGGTGCTTCTGTATGCGTCTTGTACACTACCCTGTTTTCCTTATTGACGTAATAATAGAAAGCCCCTTTCCCGAGATCGCCGGGATGCAGGCGGGGTATCCGGTTCAGCACCCTCTTCATCAGATCAACCAGTTCAGGCCTGTTTCTAAAAATGATTCCCGGAGCATATTCAGTCGCCCCGTGACACTTGTCACCCGGGGTTCTGCTCATATCAATGAGCAGGGTCTTAAACCCATTTTTGGCTAAGAAATATGCGGCGGTAGACCCGTTTGATCCCGCCCCGACAATCACCACATCATAGATCATTTTTTACACTCCTTATCTCTCTCCAGCACCGTCCTGAAGAGCCCAGTAACTAATAACTATTACATTGTCATTGCGAGCGACCTGTCTGCGTGCCACGCACAGGAAGGCCAACGGGAGCGTGCCTGCACGCCGTAGTGCCTGTCTTAGGCGAAATGCTTCCCACAGGTAAGCGTTTCGGCACGCAGGCATGGCAATCTCACCTCATAAACAAAAGATTGCTTCGTCGTTTTACTCCTCGCAATGACGCTTTACTTAATGCGTTCGTATTAGTGAATATTCTGTCCCACGCCCTTCCCGATTTTGGCAGCCTGGGCGACATCAGAGATGAGGACATTGCTGAACCCCTTTTGCATGAAGACATCGAGAGCCGCCTGCAGGATATCCTTCTTCTTTGCTGCCTTATCAACGATGATGGGCGGCATCTTTACCCCTCTCTGGCAAATGCATTCTTGATTTTATTTTGACCAAATAGTCAGTCATTTATAATAAAGGACCCGACTTGTCAGTTTTTTAGATACCACAGTCTTTAAGCCAGGCATTGATGTCATCATCTGGCATGAATGCGGCGTAAATACCAGATGCGAGTGCAGAGCAACCGTTACTTCCGAAGACGGCTTTATCGACGAGGGTCACCTTCACACCCAATTCTCTTGCCCGGATGGCTGCGAATACGCCGGCAATACCGCCGCCGACAACCAGGACATCTGTTGTAATCTTTTCCTTCACAGATTCTTATAAATCGGCTCCAAGCCGAAGCGCTCTACCATGTGATAGAGGTGTTCCTCGCTTTTTGCCTCTTTCCTCAAAAGCTCTATGGAATTATAGAGTGCTTTGATGACTTTCTCTTTATCACCTATTTTGAATACCTCTTTTGCGATATGGTGCCATCGGCCGAAATGACCGCCCACCATGACCCGGTACCCCTGCTGGGCAATGGACATGGCTCCTGTGGGACATTCAATTGCACACGCCCCGCACTGCATGCAGTGTTTTTTGATGATGACGGGACCGTTCTCTTCCATGACAACAGCCTGATCAATGCAGACCTCTACACACTTACCACACTTCGTACACTTCTCCGGGTGGTCAAAAGCGGGGATAGCAATCCCGTGAATTCCAAAGTCCTTTACCTCACCAGCGGTACAGTTATTGGGGCAGGCAGAGATGGATACCGTAAACAAGGTATGGGGCATGAAGGGGACGTCAAATTTGTCAGCAATCATTTCTGTCACCTTCCACTCCTCAAGCTTTTTCTTTAGCTGCTTTCCGAATTCCACCACATTGATGACCTGACGGGTACAGCCGATAAAACGGGAGTGGCAGAGTTCGAACTGGTAGAGGAGAGGCCCTTTATTGAGTTCAGTCTGGGGGTCAATGGAATCATCCGAAATTCCCTTCTCCCGGATCTCTTTCAGTCTTTTGGAAAGAGTTTCTCCAAAAAGGTCGAAGTAATCATTCCGGGTCTGGATGACCTCTTCCATGGAGACCTTATCTTTTTTGTTCTTTCGAGCCAATTTTTCAGCATACAGGATGGTCATGTTCTTCATGATCTCTGGCACCGGTATGTTATCTACTACCTCTTGTGCGTCCTTTTCCCATTCCATAAAAACCTCCTTTTCTTCTCTCGTTCATCCTACCGTTTTGGTTGATTGGGCATATCGTCGCTGAAGTCCATCTTTGCCATCATCGCCTTGAATGCCTTTTTCGTTTCCGAGGCTTCCTTAAGAATCTCTTTCCTCTTCAAGATTGCAGCTCCACTGCTCGCCTTGACGAACGAACAGTAGCAATTGAGGTAATCCTCGATGAGGCTCAGGATCTGCGGGGCATAGTCAATGGGGATATTCCCGAATATCCTGCCTCCTGAAGCGTAGGATTCGAACTCCTTCATGACGGGGAAAATCTTGTAGATCTCCTCAGGGGTCTTGAGGACCATCCCGGGCAGATCCTTGTACTTCTCCTTCAGATTCTTCACGGGGGTTTCGTACATGTTCCTGTACTCGGGGTTCTTCGACAGAGGTATCAGATCAGTGATTACGTGGACATACTTTCCCTTGTGCACGTCAACATCGCAGGCATAGAGGGGAAGGGGAACTGCATCAGCAGGCATGATGAGATTCACAAAGGTGTTGCTCCGGTCCAGTTGATTCCTGTCCCGGAGATTCCTGATGTCTACGTCAAACAACCTCGTCACTATCAGGCTCTCAAACGGGACCTTTGTCTTCTCACCTGGAAGGTACCGTTTTGAACCAGCGGTAACGCTCCGGGTGAAACTCTTATACTCAGTCTCTTTGAATTCCCCCAAAACTCCCTGGAGCCTTTCAAAAATCATCTGCCCGATATCGAATGTGCTGATGTCAATAGCCATATCTACCTCCTCTGCGATAAGTTTTATTGTATGTCTGCCCTGTGAGGGTTCGAGGATTCAAGGGTTCGAGGGCTCAAGTGTTAAAAAAGTGAATGGTGAACAGTAAACAGTAAAAGATGAAAACTGACGACTATTCACTAACAACTGTTCACTGATCTTATTCCATATTTCTTGACCCTTTACCTTTGACCTTGTTTCTCTCTCTATATACTGTCTCAAAATTTTCCGCAATAATTTCTTTGACAACTATAAAGAAAAATTCTATTAGAAAATTGGCCTTCATCTTTAATGCCTATTCAAGGAGGGGGAACCATGTGTGAAGAATTCAAGGAATACAGGGTGTTTCTGGAAATCACCGAGGTAAAGGGGTACTGTGCCAATAAGCTCAAGGTGGGACAGAAATTTGAAGTATCCTTAAACGATACGGGAGGGCTGTGCGGGGCTTTCTATGCAGCAAACTTGCACTGGATCACTACCTTTCAGTATGGAGGAAATATCCTCTTCTCGCTGTTCGCCGGTATGGATAAAGACTCATTCCCTCTCCACTGCCCTGACGTGGTGAACATGGTGAGTGCCCGCATGACCCGTGAATTCAAAAAGACCTGGGATGATGCTGAAGTCCAGCGAGTGATCGAAGAAGCGATGGAATCAATGGAGAAAGAAAAATAAAACGGCACGCAAGAAATTTTTATGTCTAAACAGCATGACCGTGAACGTGAAGTAATCGCCAGCTTGAGTACAGCTTTGCATTCTGCCTCGACCCGCAGTGAGGTAATGTCCGTCATCCTTGATCAACTGTTTTATCACCTCAAACCGGATGGGGCATTGATTGTCATGCGGGACCCGAAGACCAATGCAATGCTGATTGAACTGGAACGAGGGGTATTGAAGGACGGGACAGGTATTCATCTGCCACCGGGTGTAGGGGTAAGCGGATATGTGATTACTACTGGCATGCCCTACCTGAACAACGATGCCAAGAGTGATCCCCGCTTTATGCGCCCTGAGATAGCAGGTTATCTCAAGGCCGTTGCCTGCGTCCCGCTTATTGACGAAGGAAAGACTATTGGGGCACTCTGGATAGGTCGACAAAGTGACATTACTGAGGAGGAAGTCCAGTTACTCATGCTCATGAGTGAAATCATTACCCCTTTCATCCACCGGGTGGCGCAGGAGGAATTTAAAGAAAGATAAATGATGAGGGTCGCCTGAAAAAAGTCAGCGCCTGAAGGAAACGAGAATTGTATATTGACAATTGATGTGTTTCTACTACTCTGAGGGTTAGCTTCGCGCTTCAATCTGCTTTATCAAATTACTAAAAATGAAGCCATGTAAGGGTAAAAATAGATACCAGTAGAGTCTCCCTAAGAAAGTCGTGGTGTGATAACGGGCTACTACTAACAACTTCCTCCTCCCCTCTTCCCACTCAATGATGAACTCGAGCCAGGCTTTACCGGGTAATCTCATCTCAGAACGTAAAAGGAGTCTCCTATTCTTTATAAGATCTTCAACTCTCCAGAAATCTATCACATCATTGATCCGTATGCTCGAATAGCTTCTCCTTCCGCGAGATAATCCGACACCAAATAACATTCGATCAACTATGCCTCTCAATCGCCATAACCAATTATTATGAAACCATCCTTCTTTCCCCCCAACTTTACAAATGGAATTATAGAGTAAGGACTCATCTTTTTCGGTCACCAGGGAATAGGAGACAGTATATTGGGGAGCTTCCTTAAGCTCATGAAGCTTCAAAGCCAACACATGAGCAGGGGGATACGCATCAGACCACCTGGTAGACACCCTATCTTGCTCCTCACGGGACATTGCCCTCACTATTGCCTCTCTATAGGTGATGGGTTCAAACGGTAAGTATTTTTTGATTGCATCGTTTTGACAAATGACCTCATTCTTTAACCCTTCCATCAAACACTGGGTTATGGAATTAGGCACGGGGGTGAAGAGACTCGCAAAGTACGCATAAAACTTGATATTAGAATAGGGCACAGGAATGAAAAATCTTTTCTTGTTCAGTACTTCAGCCAATATGGCCAACATCTTCTGATAGGTCAAAATATCCCTTCCGCCAATATCAAAGTATTTCCCTGCTGTATCAGGCATCTCCAAAACTCCCACCAGATATTTAATCACATCAAGAAGGGCAATAGGCTGACACCTTGTGCGCGCCCAATGAGGAATAAAAAGGACTGGTAGTCTCCTTACTAAATGTTGAATAATTTCATATGACGCACTTCCTGATCCCACAATGATAGCAGCCCGAAGGAATGTTACAGGGACCTTCCCCCCGCTGAGTTCTTCTGCCACTTCCAAGCGACTCCGTAAGTGATTAGAAAGGTGGCTTCGAATATCCCCCAGGCCTCCCAAATAAATAATTCTTTTAACTTGATTCTTTTCAGCGGCGTTTCTAAAGTTGACAGCAGCTTGTAAATCCGCAGTAGCAAATTCTCTGGGACCAAGACGCAAGGAATGAATTAAATAGTAGGCGGTGTAAATACCCTCGAGTGCCTCTTTCAGGCGGTCTATATCTAATGCATCAGCCACCACAATTTCCGCACCTGGCCAACGCTCTCTCTGTTCTGGAGAAGCCGCTCTCACCATAATCCTCACCTGATACCCTCGGGCTAATAGCTCAGGAACCAATCTCCCACCGATATAACCTGTAGCACCGGTCACTAAAATCTTACGTAACTGCGGCTGCGGCTTGGTTGGTAAATCGCGGCATAAGAGATCCGTAAATACCTCATCTCTATTTGCACTATTAGACACTGATTTTCTCCCCTGAAGTATCTCTTAGAGAAACTTTTCCCCAATGGTAATTACATTTCCCGACGTCGCCTAATTAAGTTTATCAAGACGAAATTTTTTTTGCATTAAAAAACTCTGTGATATCCTTAGCAAACTCAAAAGCAGGGGCATTAGTGCAGGGTTTGCTTTTGACCTTATCTGTCTGGACAATCCCACAGATACATGGTAATTTTGCCTTCGCAATATGGAGACAATTTTCTAAGTTGGGTGAGTTCTATATAAAGTGCTCAAAGCATACCTGAAGAAAATATTTGAGATTACTAATCGTGGAGATGCGCGGGAAGAAAGTTACTACTCTGCACTGGAGGAATTGTTAAAAGGATATACAACATCTATTGGCAAAAGAAATGTTCACATAACAACCCTACCGAAGAAGACCGAGGCTGGTAACCCTGATTTCAGAGTCTGGGATGGAAAACAGCATATCGTTGGTTACATCGAAGCTAAAGCACCTACCACTGACTATTTAGATCAGATCGAGACTTCAGAACAACTAAAACGTTACCTTCACACCTTCCCCAACCTGATATTAACCAACTTTTTTGAATTCCGACTGTATCGAGATGGCTCATTAAAAGACAAAGTTACTATTGCAAGGCCATTCATTGTTCATAAACTAAAAACCATTCCACCCGTTGAAAAAGAAGCAGATTTCTTCAATCTCATAGATAAGTTTTTCAGCTTTTCATTTCCTCGTGTCTATACCGCTAAAAACTTAGCCATTGAACTGGCAAAGAGGACACGCTTTCTGAGGGACGAGGTTGTTGCACAGGAATTAAAAGAAGAAGGTGGAGAAAAGGGCGGTATCTTAGGGTTCTATGAGGCTTTTAGGAAATATCTCATCAGTAGTCTCACCAAAGAAGAATTTGCAGACCTCTACTCCCAGACCATCACCTATGGGCTTTTTGCCGCCCGTACCCGCTCTGAGAATAGCTTTAATAGAAAACTCGCCTACGACAATATTCCCCACACCATTGGAATTTTAAGAGATGTATTCAAATTCATCTCTCAGGGTGAACTGCCTCAGCAGATGGAATGGATCGTTGATGATATCTCAGAAGTTTTGGCAGTTACAGATGTAAAGAACATCCTTCATAAATATTTCCACGAAGGTAAAGGGAAAGACCCCATCGTCCATTTCTATGAAACCTTTCTTTCTGAATATGATCCGAAGACGAGAGAAAAAAGAGGTGTTTACTACACACCGGAACCTGTAGTCTCCTACATCGTCAACTCTATCCATCACATTTTAAAAGAGCATTTTGGGAGAAAAGACGGTTTTGCCAGTGAATCAGTTACGGTCTTAGACCCAGCGGCAGGGACGCTCACCTTTCTGGCTGAGGCAGCCAAGTTAGCAACAGAAGATTTCGTCTCCAAATACGGTGAAGGTGGAAAGGAAAATTTCATCAAGCAACAAATCCTCAAAAATTTCTACGCCCTTGAGTTGATGATGGCGCCCTATGCCGTGGGTCATTTGAAAATGTCTTTTCTTTTGGAAGAGCTTGGCTACAGGCTTAAAGAGGATGACAGGTTCAAACTCTATCTGACCAACACATTGGAAATGGAAGAATTGGCGCAAGTTGATATCCCTGGTATGGCCTCACTCTCTGAAGAATCCCATTTGGCAGGGAAGGTGAAAAAAGAAACACCGATTTTAGTCATACTTGGTAACCCGCCGTATTCTGGCCATTCTTCCAATGTCGGTGAGTGGATCTCAAAAGAAATTAGAGTTTACTACCAAGTTGATGGAAAACCCCTCGGAGAAAAGAATCCCAAATGGCTGCAGGATGATTATGTCAAATTCATCCGATTTGCTCAGTGGAAGATCGATCAGGCTGGCGAAGGAGTCCTTGGTTTCATTACCAATCACAGTTATCTCGATAATCCTACCTTCCGGGGTATGCGGCAGTCCTTGATGGATAGTTTCAATGAAATCTATATTCTTGACCTGCATGGGAACAGTCTGAAAAAAGAAAAGTGTCCGGACGGTTCAAAGGATGAGAATGTTTTTGATATCCAGCAAGGAGTAGTAATTGCTCTTTTTATAAAAAAGAAGGATAGGAAGAAAGAAAACAATGTCCATTATTCGGAAGGATGGGGACTGAGGGAAAAGAAATATGAGTGGCTTGATAAGAATGACCTTAAGACAACAAGATGGCAGCAGTTATCTCCGAAATCTGAATTCTACCTCTTTGTTCCGAGAGATGAAATACTTTTAGAACGTTATGAAAAATTTCCGAAGATAAATGATATTTTTCCAACAAACAGTGTTGGGATAGTTACTGCCAGAGACAATCTGAGCATCAAGTGGACACCTGCTGAAACTTGGTCTACAGTTTTAAACTTTTCAAAACTTGATATCGAAATAGCACGACAAGCTTATGATTTGGGTAAGGATGCAAGAGACTGGAAAGTTGAACTCGCTCAAAAGGATTTGAAAGACAGCGGATTAGATAAGAAAAAAATAGTGCCAATTTTATATAGACCATACGACATAAGATATACCTATTATACGGGGAGGTCTCGCGGTTTTCACTGCATGCCACGTCCTGAAGTCATGTCCCATATGCTACAAGAGAATTTAGGACTAATTACTCCAAAACAATTTAAAGAAGAACCTGGTGCCTTTGTTACCAGCAATATAATCGGTCACAAAACTGTCAGCGCATACGACATAAATTATCTTTTTCCTCTATTTCTTTACCTAGAGTCAACCAAGAAACACCTCTTCAACTATGAGAAAGCAGACAAACAAAGACAACCTAATATTAATCCAGAAGTTTTTATAACCCTCACCGAAGCCTATAAAAAGAAACCGACTCCAGAAGATATTTTCTTTTACATTTATGCTGTCCTCTATTCCAAGACCTACCGCACAAAATACACCGAATTCCTCAAGATAGACTTTCCGAGGGTTCCCTTCACAAAAGCTTACACCCTATTCAGCAAGATGGCGGAATATGGAAAACAGCTTGTTGATCTGCACCTGCTCAAGTCTCCAGACCTCGACTCGCCTGTTGCCAAGTTTCAAGGCCAAGGAAATGAAAAATTTGAAAAGATAAGATATGAAAATGGGCGAGTCTATATAAACAATGACCAGTATTTTGAAGGCGTAAAACCAGAAGTCTGGCAGTATCAGATTGGCGGTTATCAGGTCTGTGAGAAATGGCTGAAAGACAGGAAGGGAAGAAGTCTATCCCTCGATGATATGAAACACTACTGCAGGATGGTTACAGCTCTTTCTAAGACGATAGAGCTTCAAAAAGTTATTGACGAGATGTATCCAGAGGTGGAGAAGGGAACTATAACATAGCTAAAAAATTTAGACTGTGTCTGAATTTTCCGAGACACTGTTCCGGAAATTTAGCAGACACTGTCTGCCGAATTCATAGTAATATTCCAGACGACGTCTGGAATCTTTCAGAAAGACCAAGCACTGTTTAACCAATCTGAGATTTCGTACACACTGTGTGCGAAATTAAAAGAAGATAAATTGAACGTGGCCTTAGCACCGGATGGGATGTTTGAAAACAGCCAGCTTAATTGTCTTGTTAGGCGGTTCTTAATTGATTCAATAGCTTTTCGTAGTCGGCGTGAGAACCAATCCAGAACCAGATTATCTCTTTGTTCTGCTGAATGCCGACAGCCCGGTAATCCTTTGTTATGCGAAGTGAGGATATCGGCCTTGTTGAATGGATGCGCTTGAAATGAAGGGCGGGATAGTACGGGTCTCTCTTAAACTTCTTATAAGCCTCTTTGGCTTCGATTTTTATCTCTTCTGGTAATTCCCTGTAGCATCTCCAGAAACGATCTGTTGTTCGGGAGATCATAGGTTTTTGAGGTTCAAAGGTTTGGTTTTCCCTTGCTTATGGGCTTCAAGGGCCTCATCAGCAAGTTTATCCAAAATATCTTCAGACCCAGCAAACATTTTCTCCCACTCTTTGTCTGTCTGAAGTTCTTCCAACACCCACTTTGCTAAGGTGTTTTGCTGAATCTCCGGAAGTTTCGATGCCTCTTTAAAGGCTCTTACCAATAACTTCGTCATTTTGCACCTCTTTGATCCTGCTGGCTATATATTTTAGCATACTCGGATGGATATCGTGTGGAAAAGTTTTGCCGGTTTCTCTCCACCCAACAAAGAGGGAACGTCTTACGCCTCACTTCTCACGCAAATTTAGATTTATTCTTCCAGCGGGAATGAGACTCCTGGGGAGAGGAAGCCCTGCGGGTCGAGGATGTTCTTCAGAACCTTCGCCATGGAGAAGTGGTCCGGGCATTCTGTCCAAGTCCTCTTGTCGCGTCCCACGCCAAGAGGCGCCATGCCGATTTCGTGCATGAGGCCGTCAAACTGGGCCTTGATCGCACCGACCATGGGCAGGAACTCCCTCCTGGCAAAGTCCACCACGAAGATGACCTCCCCTGCTGCATTGGAATGGCCTCCCATGGCAAGGTAGGTCTGCCCACAGCTCGCATAGAGCCTCACGATGGGGTGAGGGTGGTTCAGGAATTCAGGGTTGTCCCGGCAGACCTGCTGGTAAACCTTCATCCCCCGATCCATGTAGTCAGCAAGCTTTTCCAGCGTATCAAAGACGCCGCCGGAAACAAAGATGCCGCCGGAATCGGACTTCCCGGTCAGGGTGCCGCAGATCTTGGGGCTGTTGCACTGCTGCCAGCCAGCCGCATTTGCCTCATGGCCATCAAGGATCGCAACCATCCAGGGAGGCATTACTTTACCCCCGTGTTTTTCGAGGATACGACTACAGGCGCGGCGCTCAAAATCAACCTTTGCCTTGGACCCGCGGAATGACATGCCAATGAGATTGATGTCCTGGGTGGCCTTGATAAAGTGCTGGCCTTCCTGCCAGTGCTGGCTGGAGTAGAGGGCGTGGGTCCAGCAGCCAGGCCCCATCACGGTAGCACCGCAGGCGTACTCCTTTTTCATCACCTCATACATGGCGTTCACTGCCGACACGAGGGTGGGGAAGGTAACCCAGAGAGAGTTAACCACTGTTGGTGTCGGAAACAGGCGGAACTCCATAGCGGTAACAATTCCGTATCCTCCGTTGGCAAAGAAGGGCAGGAAGGTTAACGCCGGGCCAGGCCCGTGGGGCCAGGCGGGGCTTGCTGGATCTGCCATGGAACCGGTCCTCAGGATCTTTCCATTTGAGAGTACCATCTCCATACCGGCAACACAGTTGATCCCCATTCCATCCTGGTACCCTGCCATTTTGTTCTGTCCGGTAAATACCATATAAGGAACAAAGAGTGAGGTTCCCGGGCTCCCTCCGAAATAGGGCCTGTATCCGAAGTCCATGTCGCGCACAAACTGGCTTACCTGGAGTCCGGTTGCACCTGGCTGAGAACGGACTACCATACGGTCCTGATCTACCTCGATCCTCTGCATGCGGTGGAAATCCAGGGTAATGCCGATATCAGGTTTCCCAGGAAGTGACCCGACAAGGAGTACCGTCCCCCCGCCAACGGGATAGAGGGGAAGATCACTTTTTCTCACCAGGTTGACGATTGCCTGTATTTCTTTCACTGAACCAGGATAGACTACAGCCATGGGGTGAGTCTCAGGGTAGAGCGCCCCCTGACCGAAATAGGTCAATACATCAGCACCATAGTAATATCCACTCAGGACATCAGTGCGCACCCACTCCCGCCCCACAATCTTTTTGAGCTGGTTTATGACCGTAGTATTCATCTCGATCCTGCCTTTCCCTTATAACCGTAAGCCTGGGCCATAAGGGATGTGATATCCACGATTTTCATTGACTTCGGTTGTGCCTGCTGCAGGTTAACCATACAGTTCGGACAGGCGGTAATCACCACCCCGGCACCGGTTGCCTTTGCCTCGTTGATGCGGTTTACGGCATACCTTTGAGCCAGCTTTGGCCTGGCAAGAAGCATGCTCCCTCCGGCGCCGCAGCAGAGGCTGTCATTCCCTGACCTCCACATCTCCCTGAGTTTAAGGCCGAGACCGGCAATAACCTCACGGGGCGATTGATAGTCCTGGGCATAACGTCCAAGATGACAGGGGTCCTGATAGGTAACCGCAGACAGTTTCAGCTTTCTCGCCGGTTTCTTCTTCAGCATTTCTGCGTAGAGGCGCGTAACCGGGATGAAGTCAGCACCGCTCCTGCTGAACCGCCTGAGCACAGAGAGAGCCTCAGGATGATAGCAGATCACCTGCTTTACCCCATGGGCGTTCAGCCGGGTATCAATCTCCTTCATCGATTTTTCCAGAACGTCCTGACATCCGGCGTTCAAGAGGATGGCATCAACCGGCGGCAGAGGATCCTTGCCGAAAAAGCCTGCGCGCTTTCCGCTCTTTTTCATGAGGAAACCGAGTTCCCTCAGCTTCGGCCCGTTTGCTATAAGAAAACGGTCGCAGAAGATGAGAGTCTCTGCCGTACTACCGTCACTCAGATCGGCAAGGCCGTATGCCTTCAGTACGGAGAGCCTGTCCGCTGCAGGTTTCCTAACCGATTGGGCAGCCTTCTTAAGACCCCTTGGTTTCAACTCCGGGGGGACAATCCGCCTGAGCTCTTCGAGGATGGCAATAGCAGGCGTATGCCGGTATCCCCTGCTGCAGAGGTCATCACAGTAACCGCAGAGAGTGCAGGCAAAGAGGTAATTGGCAATAGTCTCATCCCACGGGAATGCCCCGGTAGCAATACCCCGTGCAATATACATGAGCCCGGCAGGCTCGTAGGCGCCGAACAGGGTCATTCCGCACGGACACTGCGTTGAAAAGTCCGGATCAGGTACCGCATCCTGGGTCACTCCCCGGCAGGTACCGCATCGGTTACAGTGTAATGCGAGTTTCAGCAGTTCCTCTTTTGTCACAGTTTCATTTTCTCCTTGAGAGTTCAAAAAATAGGTTCTGCTCCGCTCAGCAACATTTTTTCGACAATTCTAAATCTTGCTTCGCTGCCAATTCGAAACTCGCCGCCTGCGGCGGCTCAGACAGTCGAATTTGCGGCCGCTGCGGCTCGATAAGAATTGTTAACGAAAAAATCTTAATTCGCTTCTCAGAACCATATTTTTATATCTTCCTTTCTGTAACTCACTTGACCCCCTTGCCCCTTCTATTATAGCCCCAGCTTCCCGGGGTTCATGATGTTTTCAGGATCAACGGCCTTTTTGATTGACCGTAACAGTCCAACATTATCCGGATACCGTTTTGCCACCTGTCCGGCTATCAACGCCGAAGGTCTCGGGAAAAGTATCCCTCCCTTCAGCAATTTTTCGCAGGTGTCACGATACACCTTCCGAGTCCTAGCCTCCTCACCTTCCCGGTACCGCAGGTCAGGCTGATAATAGAAGCACCCCCCGGACTGGAGGGGAAGCATGATGGCACCGGATGTGCGCGGAAAGAGATTGGCAGCGTTCTTTATCTGGAGGGCAGTAGCTATAGTTACGACCGGAGCCCAGCCCTGACCACTGTTTTTGTGGATTGCCGGTCCTCCCGGAGCATTGATTTCTGCGAGGATCTTCTCACCGGCCTTTTTTGCTCCCTGCAGACTGGTTGAGAGTTTTCCCCGCATCTGTCTGGCGAGCATACCCAGATCCTTCACCTTGTACGAGAGCTCGTCTTTCTCAAAACCCCGGATCACAATCACTACAGTCCAGGGAGGAAAATCGGCAGGTACCTTAAAAGAGAGAAGGTCCGCTAAATATACGTTGTTGACAGCAAAGATTTCGTGAGGTTCCTCGGTAGCGACAAAGACCTTCAACGCCTTTGTCGCCTGGTCGATATCCCTGCAGGGAAAGAAGAGAACCTGGTTTTCAGGTGTGACGGTCTTTAACGTCACTGCGGCAGCAGTGATGATCCCTAAGGTCCCCTGTGCCTGGCAGAAAAGCCGCGCCACCTGGGCGAAGGAAACTCCCCATGAGTATTTATCAGGGCGATCCTGTGACATTGACATCTGTCCGGTGGCAAAGGATTTGCCGTCACCCCGGGACCCCTTCATGGTGAGCATCTCCCAGGGATGGTACTTCGTCCACCCGAAGAGAGGCATCATCTCCAGGTACGTGCTCAGGACTGAACCATCTTCCGGCACATCGATGGCAGCAAGCGTCCGGAGTCCCTTTGTCTGAGCCACCTTTTTAAGTTGCCGGAAGGTCACCCCCGGTTCAATTACCGCATTCCGGTTCTTGGGATCAAAGTAGAGAATCCGGTCCATCTTTGAGAGATCAATGGCAACAGCCCCCTTTACCGAAGGGAGGTGCGTATCCTGGAGATTGGTTCCTGAACTGACCGGAACCAGGGGTGCCCGGTCACGATTCGCCCTGCTGATGATTTCCTGCACCTCTTCAGCGCTGCTCGGGCTGACGGTTTTTACCGGCTGGTAATCAGAAAATAAGCTCATCATCTCACTCACCACATTCCTGAAGCATCACAAGGAAACTGACTACCAGTGACCCATTGTGATGATCAGATCCCATCCTGATATTGGACTGATCGTTGTTCATCGCAACGAGAATCGGGGGGCGCTCTTCGAGGAAGAGACGGGAAAACTGTTTTCTGTCCATGCTCCACAGGCAGAACGGGTTTTTCGCCTCTCTTCTTTCGACATGTAACGTAGCTCCATCAAAGTTCACCACCAGAGGAGATGCACCCTTCACCGCAAGGCAGAGCAGGTCCCCCCTTCTGGTAGCAGGATTCCCTGCTGCATCCAAGCGCTTGATTCTCTCCTTAAGACCGGGATCCGTCTGTAAAACAAATTCCCACTTAACCTTCTGTTTATCCATGGTTGACTCTTTTTTGTTCTTTTCTTACGAGGACCCGTTAAATCATGGATCCGGCAGTCGATGCCTGTCCCTGTCCCTTTGCTCCCTTCCAGTTGAGGAATTTCCGGAAATTTTCGCCCATCAGTTTCCGCTTGAAGTCAGTAGACAGCGGGAGGCAATTGATGTAGTCGATCATAAATTTATAGATGGGCAGGGTCAGAGGAAAGTCCGTGCCGAAGAAGACCTTATCCGGCATCAGGGTTTCCATAAAGCGGAGGTGCTCTAAGTCCCAGTAGTACTTCATGTGCATGAGGGTTGGATGCGGGATGGTGATATCGGTATAGAGATTTTCAAACTTCATTACATTCCACAGGGCAATCCTCGGGTTGTTAAATACACCGCAGTGGAGCTGGAGGATCTTCAATTTGGGGAAGTCCATGGCAACGTCATCGAGATATACGGGGTGTTGATACTTTGCCCGCGTCCCTGGCAATTCTTCCACCCCGGTGTGGATCTGGACGTGCAGTCCAAGTTCCTGGCACTTCTCGTAAGCCGGGTAGAGATCAGGGTTGTTCGGATAGCCACCGGTTGGAGGATGGATCTTGATCCCCGGGAATCCGCATTCATAGGCAGAGAGGACCATTTCCACGGCTGCCTGTTTGCCATACTTTGGATGTACCCCTCCTACTGCAGTAAACCTGCCGGGGAAGGCATCGATAAATTCCTTTTTGACATACTCGTTGGGGACATGCCATTTCCAGCCGTTCGGATTCCCCGGATAGGGATCAGATACTGAATTGATGGCCTGGAGACAGGTAGCCTCAACACCCGATGCATCGAGGATCTTTACCCATCTTTCCGGATTCCAGTCCGGACACTCCTCAGCCGTATGGATAATTTTAAACGGATTGGGGTCTCCTAAGGCAGCCCTGGCGCCCATCATGGAACGTGAAACCACGCTGTCACCGCACCAGAAATCCAGGCATCCTGGTCTGTCTTTTATTCCCTTTTTCTCAAGACCGGGATGGGAATGGCTGTCAAAAACGAGAAATTGTGACGGGGCAAGGGTCTTTTCTATTGTGCTCTTGTCGTCTGACATAACTTGGCTCCTTTTCTTTCGTCTCTCAGATGGGGTCGTCCGTTGAACGTCTTACGGTTGCGCTGCCCGTTTTCCGCCTCTGGCGGATCATCCGTCTTACGGGAACCGATACGAGTCGCTCAACCATAACCTTTTGATACGTCTTATTCATTCTTTCACTACCGGTTTCATCCCGCAGAGCCCTCTCATCTGATTGATAAGATCTACTACCGCCTGAGGGAAGGCATCATACTCTTCCTTGGTAAAGACCTGTCTGCCTGCTATATAGAGGTTGTAAGGATCCCATGCCTTTCTGAACTTTCTGAAGAGGAGGTGGGCATTGGGACCGTGCTCGGGGAAGAAAGAGGTGAGTGGCTCAAGACATACGCCAACCCCGTTAGCACCCGGCCCGCACTTGTGTGCAAAAAGCTGGGTGATGCCGCAGAACACTAAGGCATCTGCCCGCTTCAGCATCTCGGGATCCATTGGATCGGGATATACATCGCACTCTGTGAACCAGAATCTTCCATGAGGGCTGACCGCATAGAGGAAAGGCGTATCGTCAATCCCGCCCCGGTCAGTAATATAGGTTTCACCAAAGGTATTGATGGCGAACTTCCACGTCTCTCTCGTCTTGTAGGCCACTTCGTCTACTGCCCCGCCCAGGATATTTGAACCTCCATAGGTGAACCGGTTCATCCTGAAACCGGTAACATGACGGATGCAGTCCACATTCCAGGGGGCAAGGGCTGTCAAGACATCTCCCTTGTAGCTTTCGGTTAAGAAAGTTCCCCCGGTTTCGGAAATGATCTGCCGTACTACCTTATCCTCATACTCAATCTGTTTCTCAGAGGTAATCCCGGTTATGATTACATACAGGTTGTACGGAGGGAAAAACTGTTCTTTGACCCTTTGCAGCGTCATCTCCTGGGTCTGGGAACAGTAGTAGGCATTGTAAACACCTGTTGCATTCAGACCGATACACACTCCGGCATGGGCAATCTCCCTGAGCGCCTTGATCTCGGTATCCATGTCCTCAAACTCAACCCAGAGGAGCTTATGATTCTTTGGAGCAGGGACGGTATCATACTTCGGATCATAGTATGTCCTGATGCACGGCCTTCCGGCTGGGGGTTCCGGCATCTCTTTCCCGCCTGTCCAGGGGTGAAGCTTCACGGTTATTTCCGTACAAACACCCGCGGTTCCAACACTGCCCCTCACCAGGCCGAGCAGGTCCGGACCAGGGCCATATTCCCAGAAATCCTCAACTCCCCCCAGAGCAGCGGCACCTACTTTTAAGACGTCGCCGCTGGGCAGTACTACTTTAGCGCTGATGATGTTCCGGGAAAGGGTCCCATACTTCAAGTCCGTCTGCCAGATTCCCACCGCCTGCATCTGTGAAGAGAGTTTGCACAGGGTGGTCGCCAGAGGACTTCCCCCATTCCACAGTCCCCTCTTCATTGCCTCTGCCTGAAGCTGGGCATAATCGGCATAGGCTTCAAGCGTTGCCGTCATATTGTCTTCGTTGATCTCCAGAACTCGGTTCATTCTGCTCACGTGAATGCAGAGGGTTGGATTCGGGGTGGTAGGTGCGTTAATGCCGAGCTGACCGTTGGTAAAGGGGACCATATGAACCTTGTACCGATTGCATACCCGGACGATTGCCTGCACTTCTTCGGTTGAGCCGGGAAGGATGATGGCTGCAGGGATGGTACTGGGATCTTTCAGGTGTTTTTTCAGGTATCCAGTGCGATCCACCGAGAACTTGCTGTAGGTCTCAACTACTGCCCGGTCCTGGGAAATCCACTGGGGACCTACAATATCCTCTAAAGCCTTGTACGCCTCTTTGGGAATTCTTGCTGGTAGTACCTTCTTCTTTTCTGTCATCACAGACTCCGTGGAGAAGTTTTATTCCTGTTGTTCCTCAATATGGTTCAAGAGTAAAAACAGTGAATAGTGAAGATAAGATGAATTCAGGAGTCAGGAGACAGAATCCAGAATGTTTTCCCTTCTGAATTCTGACTTCTGTATTCCTTGATCATTTGTCACTGATTTTATTACGCATTCGCCATTCCGTAATCCGCAATTAGCTGAGTGCCTCAAGCACCAGATCGGTTAAATCCAGCACCTTGAGTTTTTCTTTATTTCTCCGGATTGGATCGAGCAGGTTCTGCTCGCAGTATGGGCAGGAGGTAACAAGGGCTTCAGCCCCGGTCTCCTTTGCCTCTTCGATTCGTTCCGTAGCAATGGTGAGTGCCATATCAGGGAAGGCAGTCCGCACGCCCGCCCCTGCTCCGCAGCACCAGCCCTGGTCTTTAATCCTCTCCATCTCCACCAGCTCTACGCCGGGGATTGCCTTCAGGATCTCACGGGGTTCTTCGTAGATTCCGCAGTGCCTACCGATGTGACAGGGGTCATGCCAGGTAACTTTTAACGGCATCTGCTTTTTGAAGGAGAGCTTTCCTTCTTTGAGGAGCTTGTGGAGATACTCGGAGATGTGATAAATCTCAATTCCCCCCATATCCGGCACGTTCGGAACCTCAGGGAAATCGTACTTGATGACATGGTAGCATCCGGCACAGGAGGTCACAATCTTCTTGATCCCGTACTGCTTGAACATCTCGATGTTTCTCTTGACCAGAGGGAAGAAGGTTTCGCGGTCCCCCAGCCGGATGGCAGGGCTTCCGCAGCAGATCTCCTGCTCTCCCAGGACTCCCACATCCACTCCTGCTTTCGTCAGCACCTTGACCGTGTTCACCGCCTCATGGGTCAACTCCGGGTCCAGGGCAGGGGTACAGCCGGCAAAAAAAAGCACATCCGCCTTTTCCTTGGTTACATCCTTCACCTTCAGTCCCTTTGTCCAGTCCTTCCTTTTCGCCCGGGGCTGCAGCCAGGGATTATCATAATTCTTAATGCTCTTGATCAGCTCCCGGTGGGCAGGCAGCGGTGCAAGGCCGAGTTCAATCATCCGGTACTTCA
>Ga0315279_10004533_pt1 | contig 18602 bp, 15 predicted proteins | sample YL17G06_20_MG_FD_203694 | JGI IMG/M metagenome (GOLD analysis project Ga0315279, IMG submission 203694) | Sediment microbial communities from Yellowstone Lake, YNP, Wyoming, USA - YL17G06_20 | ecosystem: Environmental > Aquatic > Freshwater > Lake > Sediment | place: USA: Wyoming | collected... | reverse complement strand
GGGATTGATGGATCGACCGGTCGCCGTCCCGTGGTGGGAGGGGAAAAAGCTGCGCCTCACCACTTATAATGGGCCCTCAAACGCGCCCGGAGCTTAGGCGATTTGGTGTCGTGGAAATCCAGGCTAGCGGAGATATCGAAGTACTCCTCCGACAGCGGAGAGCTGCCTTTCTCCGAGGAACCGTGGAAGGTCTTCCTGGCCCTCGAGACCATTCGCTACCGTTTTGCCTCCCTGTATGATCCTCTTCTGGCGGTCAACACCTCGAAGATCGATCCTCTTCCCCACCAGATAGAGGCGGTCTATGGCTACATCTTGAAGCTCCCGAGAATCCGATTCCTGATCGCGGATGACCCCGGCGCGGGAAAGACGATCATGGCCGGCCTGGTCATCAAGGAGCTGAAGCTCCGCCGCGTGATCTCGCGGATTCTTGTCGTGTGTCCCGGGCACCTGAAGGACCAGTGGAGACGCGAGCTTTCCGAGCGCTTCGAAGAGAAGTTCATCGTCATCGATCGGGGAATGATGGACTCGCTGTACGGGGAAAACGCATGGAACCGTGAGAATCAGATCATCACCTCCATAGATTTCGCCAAGAGGGATGAGATACTCCCCTCAATCGCGGCGGCCCACTTCGACCTCGTCATCGTGGACGAGGCGCACAAGATGAGCGCGTACCGCTATGGGGACAAGACCCAGAAGACAAGCCGTTATCGCCTCGGAGAGACCCTCTCCCGAATCTCCGACCATCTCCTTTTCCTGACCGCCACGCCCCACAGGGGCGACCCTGAGAACTTTCGCCTGTTTCTCGACCTGCTGGAGCAGGGGTTCTTCGCGACCAGTGAAATGGTGCATGAGTCCGTGCGCAACCAGGACAATCCGTTGTTTATCCGTCGTATCAAGGAGGACCTGAAGGATTTCGAAGGGAAGCCTCTGTTCCTTCCCCGCCATGTGAAAACTATAGCATACGATCTTGGCAGCAGGTCTCCCGACGAAAAGACGCTGTATAACGATCTGTCCGCTTACGTAGAGAACCAGTACAACCGGGCGCTTGCACGCGACAAGAGGAGAAACGTCGCGTTCGCGCTGGTTATCCTCCAGAGGCGTCTTGCTTCGAGCTGTTACGCCCTCCTGAAATCCCTTGAGCGTAGAAAAAGACGCCTGGAGGACCTTCTCCAGGGAGCTGAGGATAGGATGACGCTCCCTGCTGAGGGGATCGATTACGATTCCGCCGAGGACATGAGCGAGGAGGACAGGTGGCGGGAGGAGGAGATCTGGGAAACCCTCAGCGTCGCGGAGAACAGGGAGGAGTTGAAGGAAGAGATCGTCACTCTGGAGAGCTTGATCCGAAAAACCAGGCTCATCATCTCCGAGGAAAAGGAGATGAAGCTCATGGAGCTGAAGAAAACGGTCCATCGCCTGGCGGCGGAGCACCCAAAGCGGGAGGAACGCAAGATCCTTATCTTCACCGAGTCTCGCGACACACTGGACTACCTGGACCGGAAGATGAGCGACTGGGGATTCTCGACGAACACCATCCATGGAGGGATGCGGCTGGAAGATCGGATCGGCGCGGAGACAGTGTTCCGCAACGAGACGGACATCCTGGTGGCCACGGAGGCAGCGGGCGAAGGCATCAACCTCCAGTTCTGCAACCTGATGATCAACTACGACCTGCCGTGGAACCCCAACAGGCTCGAGCAGAGGATGGGCCGCATCCACCGCTACGGCCAGCAGCGGGAGGTCTGGGTGTTCAACCTCGTGGCCGAGGACACACGCGAGGGCAGGGTGCTGAAGAAGCTCTTCGAAAAACTCGACGAGATCAGAAAGGCGATGGGAAGCGACAAGGTGTTCGATGTGATCAGTGACGTTCTTCCCAACGTGAACCTGCCACAGCTCATGATGGAAGCCGCGGCGAATGCACGCAATATCGACGAAATCATTGGCGAGATGGACATCACGGTGGATGAGGAATACATCCGCCGGGTCAAGGAGGAGCTGGGAGAAAGCCTTGCGACGCACTTCATCGACTACACGCGGATCAAGGAGATGGCAAGGAAAGCGGAGGAGCATCGCCTTATCCCGGAGTACACCGAGAGCTATTTCCGCAAGGCATTCCACAGGGCGGGGGGGAACGCGAAGCAAACACGGGAGGGCTTTCTCGCGATCGATTCCATACCGCATGCCATACGCAGGATCGCAGACCGGGATGACATCCTGAAATCTTTCGGTGGGATCCTCAAACGATACCCAAAAGCGACATTCGACAAGCAGATCGCTTTCCACAACCCCGATGCCGAGTTCGTCTCGTTCGGACATCCCCTGTTCGAATCGACCATGGCGTGGGTGGAGAGCGAGCTCATGGACTCCATTCAGCGCGGTGCCGTATTCGTGGATCCAGATGCCCGGCTTGATGGCCACATCCTGTTCTACGAAGGGGAGATCCGGGACGGAAACGGGGACGTGGCGGGAAAGAGGCTTATTTCCCTTTATACGCAGGGAGACGCAATGCAGCAGATTCCTCCTTCGATCCTCTGGGACCTCGCAGAGGGGACATCAACCACATCCGAGACTCTCGACAGGGAAGAATTGAAGTCGAAGGCCTCACAGGCCATCATCGGATCGCTGGAAGGATACAAGGAAGAGATCTCGATAGAGCGAGCACGTCAGGCTGAGATCAAAAGAAAGTACGGTGTCAAATCGCTGGAAACGCTCATCGTGAAACTCGACGGGGAGCTTATCCCGCTGAAGGACAGGCAGACGCAGGGGGAGAACGTCGACCTGGTGATCAGGAACAAGGAAGAAAGGAAGGCCGAATACGAGCGCGCCCTTTCCGAGCTGAAGCGCTTCATCGAGAGGGAGCAGAATCTCATCATGTCCATGCCCCGGTTTCGCGGAATCATTCGGGTGAAACCCGGTGCGCGTGCGGTTACTGGCGCGGCGAGCGATCCGGAAATCGAGCGGATCGGCATGGAGACCGCGATGAGCTTCGAGCGGGAACAGGGAAGACAACCCGAGGACGTGTCGAGCGAGAATCTCGGTTTCGACATCCGATCCAGGGAAAAGAACGGCACTCCCCGCTACATCGAGGTGAAGGCCAGGGCCGACGTGGGGGCCGTGGCGCTCACCCAGAACGAGTGGTTCAAGGCAAAACGGTTCGGAGAGGATTACTACCTCTACGCTGTCATGAACGCCGCGCAGTCTCCCGAGCTCTTCGTTGTGAGAAACCCGGCGTCAACCCTTCGGGCGGATGAGAAGGTCGAGGTCGTACGGTATGTGATCGGGGCCGATCAGATAACGGGGAAAGCGGGAAGACAGGTTTGAGCGACAGAATGCCTGATTCGCGTTTCATCGAGGAGTCGTTTCCCGTCAAGGAAGTGAGCTTCGAATCCGCTAGAGAGAAAAACATTCGCCACGGCCATGTCTCCACTCTCCATATCTGGTGGGCGCGACGGCCTCTTGCCTCCTCGCGGGCTACCGCATACGCGGCCCTTGTCCCGACGCCGAAGACCATCGAGGAGCGGCAGAGCACCAGGCAATTCATCATCGACTTCTCCAGATGGGAGAACTCCCTGAACTCGACCATGATCCAGAAAGCCCAGGAAGACATCCTGAGGGCGAACGGAGGGAAGCCGCCCCGGATTCTCGACCCATTCGGCGGTGGCGGCTCCATCCCTTTGGAAGCGCTCCGGCTTGGATGCGAAACATTCTCGGGCGATCTCAACCCCGTGGCGGTCCTGATCCAGAGATGCACCCTCGAGTATCCGCAGAAGTTTGGGAAGCCTGGAGAGGTCTTTCACGAAAGCGAGGTAGTCGGAACCTCCCAGAAGAGCAAGATGCAAGTCGAGAACGTCCTCCTGGCGGATGTGAAGAGATGGGCCAACTGGGTCTTGAAAGAGGCCAAAGCCGAGATCGGCAGGTTCTACCCGGCTGACCCTGATGGCTCCACACCGGTCGGCTACATCTGGGCGCGCACGATTCCCTGCCAGAACCCGAACTGCGGGGCAGAGATCCCGCTCATGCGTCAGTTCTGGCTCGCGAAGACGAAGAAACGGGTGAGCCTTTTCCCATTCACACAGTGTGGGAGGGTCCATTTCCGGATCGTGGGGGACAGCTACGAAGAGATGCCACGAGATTTCGACCCGGAGAAGGGCACGGTTTCCCGTGCGGTCGCGAAGTGCCCGGTGTGCGGCTCGATGGTGGATGATAAGACAACCCGAAGGCTCTTCCAGGAGGGAAAGTCAGGACAGCGAATGGTTGCCGTTGTCCTCCATAAGGACGGACAATCAGGGAAGAGGTACAGGCTGGCGACCGAGAAAGACATGGACATCTTTCGGAAAGCGCAGAACGCGCTCGAGGGGAAGAGCACACGGCTCCGCGAAGAGTGGGGAATGGAGCCAGTGCCGGATGAACCGCTTCCGCCTCCTGGCACGCTCGGATTCCGCATACAGCGTTACAAAATGACAACATGGGGCGACCTCTTCAACTCCCGACAGAAGCTGGCACTCATCACCTTCGCGGATGCGGTGCGCCGAGCCCACAAAAAGATGGTCGGTGAGGAGTACGAGGCCGAGTACGCGAAAGCGGTCGCCGCGTACCTAGGCGTGCTGGCAGACAGGCTGGCTGATAAATCCGGTGTCCTAGTAAGATATAATTCAGTCGCAGAGAAAATTGAAAGTACATTCAGTCGGCAAGCGCTGCCCATGATATGGGACTATGTCGAAACAAATCCTTTCACGGATGTCGGATGGCGCAACATGCAGGGATGGATCGAAGAGATAATCCAGCACTGCTCGCAAATCGACACTCATGGAGTTGTCTCTCAATCCTCTGCCGCGTCACTTCCGTACGATGAATCCTTCTTCGATGCCGTTCTCACCGATCCTCCCTACTATGATAATGTCCCCTACTCCTACCTGTCTGATTTCTTCTATGTCTGGCTCAAACGCACCGTGGGAGACGCATTCCCCGATCTCTTTTCCACACCACTCACGCCGAAGAAAAACGAGATTGTCGCATACTCCCAAGGACCCGGTGGATTCGATGAAGGAAAGCGCCAGTTCGAAGAGATGCTGAAGAAGTCCTTTCAGGAAATACATCGCGTCTTGAGGCCCGATGGTATCGCCCTCATCGTCTATGCCCACAAGTCTACGGCTGGATGGGAAACTCTCATCAACTCGCTCCTCGACTCCGGCCTCATCATGACGGGTGCATGGCCGCTCAGTACCGAGAAAGCGGGAAGGATACGCTCGCAGGAGTCCGCCGCGCTCGCCTCTTCGATATATATCGTGTGCCGAAAAATGGTACGCGTGCCCACGGGGTTTTACAACGAAGTGAAAGAAGCTCTCACCAAGCACCTTAACCAGAAGCTCGAACGACTGTGGGCAGAGGGAGTAAGCGGGGCTGACTTTTTCATAGCCGCAATTGGTTCCGCGATTGAAGTCTTCGGCAAGTATGAGAGGGTCATCGACTTCGAGGGCAACACGGTCCGTGCCGACAGATTATTGGAGGATGTACGCATTGTCGTCACTGACTACGCTGTGCGTCGCATCTTGAAGAACGGCTTCGCGGGGGAGATCACCGACCTGACCCGGTTCTATGTTCTCTATCGCTGGGAGTACGGCGAGGCAAGAGCGGAGTTCGACGAGGCGCGAAAGCTTGCCCAGAGCTGCGGCATCGATCTTTCCTTGGAATGGAACCGGGGCGGCATCGTCCGCAAGGACAAGGAGTTCATCACCGTCCTGGGGCCGCACGAAAGAAAGCCGGAGAAGCTCAATGATTCGGCAGAGCTGATCGATGTGCTCCACCATGTCCTGCTCTTGTGGGAGAAAAGCCGACGGGAGGAGATGCTTCTGCTTCTCGGGCAAACCGGCTTCGGCGTAAGCGAAGCGTTTTTCAGGGTGGCACAGGCCATCTCGGAGACCCTGCCTTCGGAGAGCAGGGAGAAGAAGCTCCTTGACGGCTTTCTTTCCGGCAGGGAAAGACTCCAACAAGAGTCGAGACGCAACTCCCGGCAAGGTGAGCTTTTCTGAGTAGGATGATTGCAATCGAGGTGGGGGAATGAACACGGAGAAGCAATCTCGCAAGGAGATTCCTCGGATCGAAAACCTGCGCGTAAAGAACTACCGAGCGCTCCGCGACATCGAGCTCAACGCACTGAAGCCTCTCACGGTGTTTCTCGGTCCGAACGGCAGCGGCAAGTCCACTGTTTTCGACGTGTTCGCCTTCCTCGCGGAGTGCTTCACCATCGGACTGCGCAGGGCATGGGACAAGCGCGGACGGTTCAAGGAGCTTCGAACGCGAGGTCAGGAGGGTCCTCTCGTCATCGAGCTGAAATACCGTGAAAATCCGGAAACACCGATCATCACCTATCACATGGCGATCGACGAGGGCGATGGCGGCCCCTTCATGGCGGAGGAATGGCTCCAGTGGAGAAGACAGGCCTGGGGCAAGCCTTTTCGGTTTCTCGATTTTCAGCGCGGCAAGGGGGGAGTCGTTTCCGGTGACAAGCCGGACGAGACGGACGAAAGGATCGAGGAGCAACTCGAATCGCCCGAGCTTCTCGCGGTCAGTACTCTCGGCCAGCTCGCGAAGCATCCCCGGGTGAGCGCTCTGAGACGTTTCATCACGGGATGGCATCTGTCCTATCTCAGCGCGGATGCGACGCGGGGTCACCCCGAGGCGGGACCGCAGGAGCGGCTCTCCACAACGGGCGACAACCTCCCCAACGTCATCCAGTACCTCAAGGAACGGCATCCAGAGCGCCTGGACCGCATCCTGAGGACCCTCTCTGCAAGAGTTCCCCGGCTCGAGAAGGTCGACGCGGAGACGATGCAGGATGGCAGCCTTCTGCTCCAGATCAAGGACGCTCCCTTTGACAGGCCAGTCCTCGCGCGATTCGCTTCCGACGGCACCCTGAAGATGCTTTCCTATCTCACTCTCCTGTACGATCCCTTCCCGCCGGAGCTTATCGGCGTCGAAGAGCCCGAAAACCATCTCCATCCCCGGCTGCTGCCCGAGTTGGCGGACGAGTGCAGGACGGCTTCGGACCGCACCCAGCTTCTCATCACGACTCATTCTCCGTTCTTCGTGAACGGTCTGCGGCCGGACGAGCTGTGGGTGCTGTACCGCGACGAGACAGGCTTTACCCAGGCGCGTCGCGCCTCTGATATGAGGGGCGTGAAGGAGTTCATGGAAGAAGGGGCTCAGCTCGGTCACCTGTGGGTCGAAGGCCATTTCGAGGTGGGCGATCCCCTTTTGAAGTCGAAGGGTTGACACCGACGATGCACATCGAGCTGCTCGTCGAAGAACAATCGGCGGAGGCCGCTTTGCGGAATATCCTTCCCAGGATGCTCCCTACCGAGGTGACCTTTGCTGTTCATCCGCATTCGGGGAAGCATGACCTGCTCGCGCGCCTGCCCGGCCGTCTGGCGGGATATCGAAGGTGGATTCCCCCAGACTATCGGATCGTTATCCTGATCGATCAGGACAATGCGGATTGTCGAGCGCTCAAGAGGAAGCTTAATAAAATGGTCGCGGAAGTAGGGCTTATACCCAAGTCGAAAGCCCACCAAGGCACTTTCCAGGTACTGAACAGGCTGGCGATTGAAGAGCTCGAGGCATGGTTCTTCGGCGATCCACAAGCTCTCTCTGCCGCCTACCCCAAGATCCCTGTTCATCTTTTGAATCGCTCATGGTACAGGACCCCGGATTCCATTGCCGGCGGAACGGCAGAAGCACTGGAAAGGATCCTCAAGAATCATCGTTACTATCGCACCGGCATGCCCAAGATCGAGGTCGCCCGCTCCATATCCGCGTACATGGATCCCGCGCGTAATCGATCGAAGAGCTTTCAGGTTTTCAGAGAGGGAATCCAGGAAATCGTCGCCAGCAGGGAGGTCTCATGAAACCCTTCCACACCATCGCGATCCCTCATCGCGACGTTCTTGAAGGTCGGCTCACCATGGATGTATTTGCAGCGGACCTCTGGCAGGTGACTCGAAACAAGGGTCCGGAAGAGTACCGCGACGCGGAGACTTTCTTTGGCAAAACCTACCTCACCCAGGGTCTCCAGAATCTTCTGGACATCGTGCAAAAGCGACTCGAGGGCCGCGGTGGAGACCCCGTGATCCAGATCCAGACGCCGTTCGGCGGGGGAAAGACTCATTCACTCATCGCCATGTACCACAAGGCAGCCGAGTGGAGAGCGAAGACTGTCGCGATCGTCGGGACCGCTCCTGGGGGACAAAAAACTCTATGGGGATGGCTGGAAGAGCAGCTCACTGGCAAGGTCACCACGCTCTCGGGACTCGTGTCCCCCGGCAAGATTGCTCTCATGAATCTCCTCGAAAAGCATCAGCCCGTGCTCATCCTCATGGATGAAATTCTGGAATACGCCGTGAAGGCGGCGGGGACGAAGGTGGGAGAGAGCACCCTTGCCGCCCAGACGCTCGCCTTCATGCAGGAGCTGGGTGAAACGGTGAGCGATCTCGAGAAGACGTGCCTCGTTGTCACCATTCCTTCCAGCGTCGCCCCGCTGTACGATCAGAATGCCGAGAGGCTATTCAAGGGATTGCAGATGGTGGCGGGGCGTGTCGAGAAAATCTACACGCCTATTGATGACAGCGAGATTGCGAGCATCATCCGCAGCAGGCTGTTCAGCTCCTGCGATGTCGCGAAGGCGAAGGATGTGGTTGGCGCTTTCATCGCATACGCCGAGCGGGAAGAGATCATACCGTACGGAGCCACCGCGAGCGAATACCGCGACCGCTTCCTGGCCTCATTCCCCTTCATGCCCGAGGTCATCGACGTCCTCTACCAGCGCTGGGGAAGCTTCCATACGTTCCAGCGGACACGCGGCGTCCTGCGCCTTCTTTCCCTGGTCCTCCATTCACTCAGACAGTCAGCCAGGCCATATGTCAGTCTCTCCGATTTCGAGCTTGGCAACCAGGAGATACGGCAGGAGCTGCTGAAACACATTGGCTCCGAGTTCAATAGCGTGATCGCCTCCGACATAACGGGCCCGACGGCCGGCGCACAGAAAGTCAACGGCTCTCTGGGTAATGCATATCGCGGGCTCCGTCTTGGGACGAGCGCCGCGACATCGCTATTTCTCTATTCATTTTCGGGCGGGCATGAGAGGGGAGCGACCCTGAGTGAAACCAAGAGGTCGGCGACCACGACCGAGAATCCCGCGAGCGCCATCGCTGAGGCCGTCGATCAGTTGAAGACGGGGCTGTTCTACCTGCAGGGCATGGGGGACAGGTTGTACTTCTCCAACCAACCGAATCTCAACAGAATTCTCCTGACGCAGATTGAAAACTTGCGTGACCAGGACGTTGCGGAGGAAGAGCGCGAGCTGCTTGGCTCAAGCCTGTCGAAACAGAGGCTCAAGATCTCCCTCTGGCAAGAGGACCCGGCAGTGATCCAGGATACGGATGCTCTGCAGCTTGTCATCCTGCGCAACCACAATGAGAAGGCGATGATGAGCATTCTCCAGAACAAGGGCCAGACGCCAAGGGTCTATAGGAATGCCCTGTTCTTCCTCTACCCTCAGGAAACCGAGAAGACCGCCTTAATCAGCGGACTCAAGAGAAAAATGGCGTATGAAGGGATAGAGGAAAGCGCGGGGTCATCCTTGAGCGAGGAGCAGAAGCGAGAGATTGCAAAGGAGATCAAGAGATCCAGGGCGGGCCTGAACGAATTGATGCGAAGAGCCTACCGGATGGTCGCAATCCCTTCAAAGGACGGCTTGCGCGAGATTGACCTTGGCATCCCCACGTATGGAGAAAACAGGAGCCTCGATGATGGAGTGTACGAGAAGCTGAGGTCAGAAGGGCACGTGCTGGAAAAACTCGCACCCCTGGTCATTCGGGAGAAGTACCTTGCAGACAAGGAATGGGTGAGCACTGAAGCTCTTTACCAGTCCTCATTGAAGACTCCGGGCGAGCCTCGACCTGCTTCGAAGTCCGCTGTGGAACAGGGAATTCTGGAAGGAACGCGGAATGGTCTTTTCGGGATCGGCGAGCTGGACGGCAATTCGGCAAAGTGCCTTTTTTACAAAGCTGAATCTTCAGTGGCCTTCAGCGGCCAGGAAGTGCTCATCTCCGAGAAGAAATGCAGGGAGCAAAAGGAAGCAGGACCGGTCGGGCCGCCCACTCCTCCAGAGCCTGCTACGATTCCTCCTCCATCGCCGCACGCCCAAACCAGCAGAATCGGCAAGACCGGGATACACCTTTCATTCACAATACCGAAAGGCAAGGTCAGCTCACTCATGGGTGTTATGAACTATCTCCAGAGCAGGTTCGAGAGCCTCGAGGTCCGGCTTGCCGCTGAGGGTGGGGAAATTACCCTCCAGGAATACGATGACAAAGTTCTGGAAGCATTCCGGCAGGCGGGGATAGAAGTGAGAGAGGGCTGAGTCCTGGCAGAATGACCGTCGCGAGTGGAGACATGGCATGAGGATCAGTGCGGCCCGGCTTGACCGGATGATCGCCGAGGCGATCGTTGATTGCTACAATGAGTCCGAGCAAGCGACGGGCTTGTTCACCATGTTGGAGGAGAATTTGATCGTACCCTTCACCACCATGATGATCGGGGTCGAAGTCACTGTGGAGCGCATCGAACTGAATGATGCCTGCGAGATCACTGCGGTCTGCAGGCGCGGACGAGAGCGACAACGCGTCCCCATCCTGGACCTGGCATTGCCGGATCCAAAACCCAAAGGCTCGGAATGGATTGAGGCGTATCGTCGATGGGCTCGCGGGAAATAGGCGGGAATGAGCGAGTATCAGCAGTACAAGTTTCAGCCATCGACAGGCCTCTCACACGCATCGAGGTACAGGAGCTTCGCTCATACTCCACTCGGGCTCTCATCACGCCGACGAGCTTTGTGAACCATTACGAATGGGGCAGTTTCAAGGGCGACGAGGACGCATGGACGGCAAAGTATTTCGATGCATTTCTTTATCTCGCCAGCTGGGGTACCCGTGTTGTGAAGTTTGCTCTGCCTTCGAGGCTATTTGACCTGAAAACGTCACGGCTGTACTGCCCCGGCAAAAGCGTCTCGGCCTTCGCGGTGAGCGGCAGGGTAATCCTGACATTCGTGTCCCACCTCCTCACTTCGTCGCGATGATCAGGGTGTATCCCAGGGAGCCGTCAGTTTCGTAGCGCAAGAGCTGCTTCCCGCTCCTGGAAAGATCGAGAACTGGGCCTATCCCATATTTGAATACCAGCCGCGGGATGAGCTTGACCTTTTCACTCATGGTAAAAAGATCGAGAGGATTCTTCGGGTTCCACCGGTGGCCGGGTCGGATCTTCATGGCGTTTTCGATCCCCGACCAGTCCTCGACGGCCTTCGGAACCGCTCCGGCGCTCACAAGCATCCCCTGCCATTCCTCGACAGTGAAAGGGGTGGTTCCAAGGCGCTGGGATGCCTCCCGTCTTTCCTGGAAGGACAAGGTCTTCAGCCAGGTGCTCTCATGGATTACGATTGTTCCGCCGATTCTCGTCACCCTCGCCATTTCATTCAGGACTCGCTGCGGGGCATCGATCGCCGTCAAGCCGACAGCGCATTCATTGACCGCCACGTCGAACACACCATCCGGGAATGGCAGGTTCCGGGAATCCCCGATTTCGAAGTGCACTTTGTCCGCGACGCCCGAATCGACTGCTCTTCTTCTCGCGATGTCGACGAACCGGGGATTGATTTCAATGCCTGTCACACTGCATCCGAACTCCCTGGCGTACAGGCAGGCGAACGCGCCCTTGCCTGACGAAACGTCGAGCACGCGAACCGAAGGGGAGAAGCTGACCAGCTCTCCGATCCTCCGGCTCAAATCGAAGCCACCGGGGTGAAGGGTCTCCACCCCGCTCATTTCGATTACATCCTCGCCGGAAATTATCATCGGGAATCTCCCTTCAACGGTTTCACGGCCACCACTATCTCCGCCGCCAGACCGCACCGCGATACCTGCGAAACGCCAAGCAGATGGAACCCGGCCTCCACGAGCGACCTTTGCGGAAAGATGGGCCGGCAATCGACATGGGCGGGGAGCTTCCGATGCGCCCATTCGTAAAATCTCACAGCCAGTTTCCCTTCTTTTCCTTCCTTGGAGCTCGCGACAACACAGATACGCCCACCGGCCTTCACAACGCGCATGCATTCCGCAAGAACGAGGGGGATGTCGGGCGTGTCGAAAAGCTCCAGCGTGAAGCTCATGAAAACCGCATCGAAAAACCCTGCTTCGAAGGGGAGGCTGACGGCATCGCCCAGCGCCAGCTCCACCCGTCCGGACAACCCCGCCCTCTGCACCCGATCGCGTGTGAGGGTGAGCATCCCTTCAGAAATGTCCATGCCATACACCTTCCCCGAATCGCCGACTGATTGCGCGATCGATTGGATGCAATGACCGGTGCCGAACCCGATCTCGAGCACCCTCTCACCATTCCTGACATCGAGCTTCCGCACCCCCTCCTCTCGGTATTTCTTCTCCCACCCTCCAACAAACACGTCATACCACTTGCTTATCCCGTCATAAGTGGCCTTGGCCGCCTCCCGAGGTCTCGTGACCCTGGTGATCTGATCCGCATTGCCCGCCATTTCATTTTCCCCCTTTCACGTTTCCGTAGACCATCTTGCCCACGCGGCGCAGCGTGACCAGGTCCGAAACATCGCGATCGAGGAGCGGAAGGCGCGTCCTGGCAAAGCCGTTGAAGCGGCTTTCTATCTCATCCAAGTAGCGTCGTTGCACCTCAGCCCGGGCTCCCAGGAAACGGTTGCCTTCTATCACCTCTTGTAGGATGCACTGATTGATCACCAGCGATTCCACGGGAATCCCAAGACGATCCAGGCCGGCAATTGCGCTCTGCGTCTCTTCGATAGGCAGCCGTTCCGGCAGCAGCACGAGCGTGAAGACGGTTGTGGTCCGGTCCCTGAGAACAGCGAGGGCGTTCTCGTAGCGTTGCTTGTCCTTCTCCAGGCGCTCGAAGGAGTCATTGCCCATGTTCATCAGGCGCGCGAGCTCTTTCCCGTCCTGAATCTGCTTTTGCAGAAAACCAGCCCAGTCGAACGGCATGGCCAGCTCTCGGAGAGTCTTGCCGGTGGGGGCGGTGTCGAAAACAATCAGGTCGCTCTCGGGCCCTTCCAGGAAGGTCACAAACTGGTCGAATGTCGCCATCTCTTCGGCGCAAGGAGTGCTGATGACATCTTTGCCGAACGCGCCTGTCATTTGGCCCATCACGGTGTTCAAGCGCCGCTGAAACACTCCCTTTGCATCGTTCGGATTGATGTTGAGGCCGCAAAGGTTGGGCACCTGGCGTATTGGCACAACACTTTCTCCTCCGATGCGCTGGTCGAACATGGCTGAAAGGCTCACGGTGGGATCAGTTGAGACGATGGTCGTCCGGACGCCCTGATCGGCGAACCAGACGGCGGTCGCGGCGGCGAGCGTCGTCTTCCCCACGCCCCCCTTGCCCCCGAAGAACAAGTGCCGGGATTTCAGGGACTCACTCATTCGCATACTCCTCTTGCGTTTTTGCTTCTGCCGCTTGGATGAGCGCCGCCTTCAGCTTTTCGACTTCGGGCAGCCCGAAGGAAACTGCCTTCCCATCGACCAGTATTGCCGGCAGCCCCACTTGGCCGCTCTGACTGAATTTCTGGACGAGCTGGGAAAATACCTGCTGGGGTACGCCCCCCGCCATGGCGGTCGTCGCCGGAAGCATCCCTACCCTCGCTTTGACGCCCGTTTCCACGATGGCCTGCTCAACCACGCGCCGTGCGCGCTCGTCCATGGGAGCCATGCCCGGGATGCAGCAGCTCCCGGAAATTATCACGACTCCCACTTCTGCTTTGCCAGCACTTGATGTCTCTGCCATCAAATCCTCCTCTTTTCTTTGCTATATACAGTATTTGTATATGCGAAATATTGGCGGAAAAAAAGCTCTGGTCGCTCATCAACGAGGCGAACAGCATTTCAGACCCTTCACTATTGCGCTTGTGAGTCGATCAAGGGCATGAAGAATGGTACCGCGCTCGTTTTCCTGGATATCCTCAACGGCCGTCAGCAGAAAATCCTGTTGGGCCTTTTCGAGGTCGGTCTTTACCTGCCTCCCAAGAGCAGTGAGCCCTACTCGCACGATGCGTCTGTCCTCGTGATCGGGAGCCCGAGACACCAGCTTCTTTTCCATGAGCTGATCGACCATTCGTGTCATCGTGCTGTTTGCCAATTCCACGGCCTGACTCAGCTCGTTCATGCTGACGTTCCCTTCCCGGGGAAGAGACATCAGGGTATAGCCCTGGGCGACCGTCACCTTGAACTGGCCAGCGCAAAGCTGCTCGCAAAGCTCGAAGTTCTTGACGAATTGGTAGAGCTGGCGTTGGAGCTTGAGCGCGAAAGTGCTTGCATCACCCACGTTCATATTCCAGAGAATGGTTGTACCATCTCATATTTGTATAGTACAAATAATTTGCCAGACAGTCAAGATATTTCGCAGCGACACGTCGATACGCCCGGCATGATGCGCGCCTTGGGCGCCAGGCGTGCGTTGAGTTCTCTACACCCCGTTCTCCAGCCGCTTCACCAGCTCGGGGATCACCTGGAAGAGGTCGCCGACGATTCCGTAGTGGGCCACGTCGAAGATGGGGGCATTGGGGTCCGAGTTGATCGCCACGATCATGTCGGAGCCCTTCATGCCGGCAAGGTGCTGGATCGCACCGCTGATGCCGCAGGCGATGTACACGGGCTGGGCTACCGTTCTTCTTTTGGGCGTGCAGAAGTAACAGCTACTGGAAGCCCTATCCAATAATGCATGTTCGGCACCCAAGGTGCAGTTGTGCTGATGTCATGGTTGTGGTGTTATTCACAGCCTACTCCTTGAAGAACTCGTTCGAGTCGAACTTTAGCGCGTCCCCATTCGTCTTCACGGTGCGGACGGTGCTCTCATCGAAACCCTTCAATGCCCTGGCCTCGATGTCGATCTTGATGACAACATCGTGTCCCTTCGACGTGAAGTGCAAGACCACCTCTTCCATCAGGGTGGCAAAGTCCGACTGCGCCTTGAGGTTGTCCAGGGTTTTCGAGCCAAAGTATCGCCTGCTGGTGGCCTGCGGGGGGGCGATCGGTTTCGGCGGTAGATCCCCTGCGCCCGCGACTTCCGGCTTCACTTCCTCTGCGTGCCCGGCCTGGGCTTCTTTTTTCGCCGCGTTCGACTTCTGCTCATAGGCTGTAGCCGTTACAGGATCGATGATCACGAAGCGATCATCGAGGAATGCCTGCTTGCGCTTGCCGAACGAGAATCCCTGATACTCTTCTCCTTCCCGACCGTCCGCGAGCGCAAAGTAGTCACGCGAATCAGATCCCGTGGTCAGGCATCGCTTGAAGACATCCTCATCTTTCAGTCTCTCCATGTAGAGCAGCGAGCACATCTTCTGCCAGATATCCCTGGCCAGCACCACATGGGCGTCCTTCTCCCAGAACCATGTTTTCAGCAAATTCGAGAGGTGGATGGGCGACCATTCCTCGACCACCGCGTCCACTTCGCGTAATACCTTTGCGATCTCCTGGCCAAAGCTGGGTGCGCCAGGATTGGTCGCGTAATATTCCCAGACAACCTCCCCGGCAGCGGCCGCAGCCTGTCCCGGCACAACAAGCCATCGATAGGTATCACGTGCCGCCCTTGCCAGGCTGTCCTTCACCTTTTGAAGCTCGGCTTCCACCGTCTTTGCCATGCCGAAGTCCAGTGTGATCTTCGCCTCCCTGCCATCTTCCAGGATGGACTGCCACGAGAGCTTCGACGCCACTTTGTCGGAAAGCCCTTCCAGAGACTCCACGTCCGCGGCCAGGAAGATCAACCGGTTCTGACGTGTGCGCGGCTGATCTCCGCGCCATCTCACGTACTCACTCGCCATGTCCTCAACGACTTTCTTTGTCGAGCGGCTGTACGCTGAGCCAGGGGGGAGCACCACCAGCCGCAGATCCGCGGTATCGGGGACATCCGCGTGGGGCACAAAAACGTGCACGACCCTGAAGGACCCATGCCCGATCATGCTCGTGAGCAGGGTTTTGACTTCAGCCAGGAACGTCTCTGGTTTCTTGAAACGCAGCTTGCGCTCTTCCATCTCCCTGCGGAGATTGGGCCGTGTGTCGAACCAGTAGCGATTGTCGGCGCTATTCAAATAATGGAGCCGATCGGACAACCTGTGCAGCGCATCGACAAAAACCCCCTCCTGTTGGCCTGGCTGGACGCATCCAGCAAGGATATGTTTCAGATCGATCCCGCGGATGGCCGCTTGAGGTGAGGCGGGTGCACTCCCGAGGAAGATCGTTCGCGCGACCTTCCTGCAGGCCTGCGGCGCACCGAACCGGGGGTCCTGAGTTTCGATTTCCATCGGCTCGGAGCGTTCGCCGTCGATCTCCTTCTCGATGACCGCATCCCAACCGGGATTCAAGTAGTAGATCGCCTCGTTCCTGTAGCTGGTGTCGTACAGCGGGATGTTGCCCGGCATGATAAGGGCCTCGGTATTGCCATCCTTCCAGAGGCGATAGATGGCCTTGGCCATGAGCCTCAGCACGCCGCGTGTGCGCTGGAAGTTGTCCAGCGTGGTCCAGTCCTCATAGAGGCGATCGAATACCTCGGGGTGAATGGGATACGAGCGGACCATCCGGTCATAGTACCTGCCCTCCAGGGTTTCACGAGGAAAGCTTTCCTCGTGCTCGGCGTACTGCTTGACGAATGCGCGACAGGTTTGCTCAATCGCCTTCTGGTCCTTTATGTTGGAAAAAAGCCTGCGACGTACGATTTCAAAGGATTCCTCCGCGGCAACGGGCTTCCAGATCGCATTCACTCGGCCGAAATATCCTTTCAAGGCATCGAGCGCCGCAACGCCGTGGGGTCCTCCGGCCTGCCACGATTCGGGAAGCGCGGCGAGAAGCACGGCGGTGGGAACGGCCTTCAGGGCCTCGGTGAGCGCCTGAATAAAGCTGAGATTCGAATCGAAGGTGCCGCCTGACAGTTCCTTGCTGTCAGGAAACTGGCGAACGTACGCGGCCAGCTCATCGACAAGAATCACGCAAGGCGCATGATTTGAGATCAGGCGGGTCAGGATCTCTTTTCCCGGCGACACGCCAGACGCATCTGCCTGTGCAACAAGCTCGTAGCCGGCCTCTCTGCCAAGCTGCCATGCCAGCTCTCCCCAAAGCGTGCGAACCGTGATCGCTCCACGTTTTCGCGGAGTGTCAGGCGAGAGGTTAACCCCATCGAGCACAACAATCCGCGCCTTCGGCATTTCGGTAATGCCCGCCGCGTCCAGTATTGGAGGAATGCCTGCAAGCTTTTTTGCGGCTGTCTTTCCGGATACAAGGTGGAACACCGCGAGCATGGTGTGTGTCTTTCCGCCGCCGAAGGCGGTCTGGAGCTGGATGACCGGCTCGCCGCCCTTTCCCGAGATCCGCCTGAGCACTGAATCGATGAGGAGACGCATCCCTTCGGTGATGAATGTGCGCTGAAAGAACAGCTCGGGGTCGCCATACTCTGGTGAGGCAGTCTCTTCATACACACGCGTGATGTCCGCCGCGAATTCGGCCTCCTGGAAGTTGCCCTTCATGACGTCTTCGTGCGGGATGGCGACTTCTCTCCATGCCTTCATGACTGCTCCTCTCCGTGGTCGAACAGCTCCATGCCCTTTCTCCGCCTGGGTGCACCGGCAGGTGCGGCACTGTCCATGTCCTGCCAGCCGGCAATGACTTCGTTGTACGCCCGAGCCTCCTCGGCCCAACCTTTACGCTCGCAAAGCGTGTACAGAAGATAGGCCAGTTGGCGCATGCCTGATTCCCTTTCCGGCATAAGCGAGAGAAGCTTCGCGGCTCCCACACCGCCGGCGTCACGAAAGGATTTGATGACCCGATGAAGTGACTCCCATGTCGATGAGTTCCCCTCATCATCCGGAATCCATTCCTCGGGGTACTCGGTGTATGGCATCAGCCACACCTTTCCTTCCGAAGCGTTCAGCACGTGAGAGCGCTGCAGCCTGTCGATGCTCAGGTCGCGCGCGCGAGCGAGCACGTCCGCCTGACCGAAAGGCCCCGGCTTCCAGCCGTATTCCGCGAACCAGTCCATGCAGAACCGAGTATCTGTATCAACCGCTTCAAGGCCCCGGTTGAGGTATTCATCCACTTCCTTGTTGATGAGCGTGAGGGCCGTGTGGACGGTCATTGGATTCCCGTCAGCCTCGAGTACCGCCGGGTACTTCGAGAAGACGGCCATCCCTGGACCGATAGCCGCCTGGGCAAGATCGACAGGAGCGATCGGGCTCTGATGCTCCGTGCCTTCGATCATGGTCTTCAGCGCTTCGGGAAGGGAAGCTTTCAATTCTCTGAGGAACTCGCGCCGAGAGATGGGCGTTTGATCGGGATTCCGCTTCCGGCAGACCAGAACGATGCTAGAGGCGAGAGCATTGCCGGCCATACCGATCAACCTGTTGTTCAGTTCTGTTCTCATAGGCCAAGTGCCGTTTAATACTACAGCGCTGCATTCGCCTATAGACGATCGGTTTTCTTTTTGCTACATTCGTGCGTAGGAGCCACTGAGGGAACTTCTCATCCTGCATAGAG
>Ga0315279_10004532_pt1 | contig 18603 bp, 18 predicted proteins | sample YL17G06_20_MG_FD_203694 | JGI IMG/M metagenome (GOLD analysis project Ga0315279, IMG submission 203694) | Sediment microbial communities from Yellowstone Lake, YNP, Wyoming, USA - YL17G06_20 | ecosystem: Environmental > Aquatic > Freshwater > Lake > Sediment | place: USA: Wyoming | collected... | reverse complement strand
CAGCTCCGGCGTGCCCGGCCCCGCAGGGGGGCGGGCGGGGCGTTCATGGCTGGCTAGCACTGGAACGCGGCCGGGGCATGAGCAGGATCGGCCAGATTTGATGGAACCACCAGACCCACAGGGCAACCCATAGGCAGCACAAGAGGTCCCGCCACCCTTCGGTCGAGCACATGAGCGCAACTCCGGGGTCAAAGGATAGGCACAGCGGCAGCAAGTTTAGCGGGGAGTGCACCAGATGGCAAGTCAGTTATCCCACGTGTTTTCGGACAGCACCGGCTACGGGACCTGCCAATCGTGCAGAAGAAGTAGAAAGATAGCTGCTGTGGTGAGGTCAGCCGTCGTGCCCGGGTTCAAAGTGTGGCCTTCATCCCGCAGAGCGCGATCCAACTCTGCTAACTTCGCTTGACCTTGGGCGGTGAAAACTCCGCCTACTGCCAGAACATCGCTTGCCCATCGTGAGACTTGGACGGCCATGTCAGTCCCCCGCTTCCGGGCAATCAGGGTATCGGGCACCTGGGCCAGGGTTGTCAAGTGGGCCTGCACGATGGCAGTTGAGAGGTCGCCAGAGACGTGCCAGGCGTCCTTCAAAGCCGGGTAACTAGTCTCGAAAGTGATGGCAAAGTCGGTGGCGTATTCACGGGCGAGGGCATCACGCTCTTGCGCCAGGGCCATCGCCTGATAGAGTGTAATAGAAGGCTCGCTCGCGACGTCAGCCTGCGATGTCTGCCCCAGGCCACCGGGTCGGGCCAGCCGGATGGCGGCATAGGCCCGCAGGGCGTCCTCTACCGTGAGCGCGGCCAGGACCTGAGCCAGGCTCTCTCGCAACTCTGCATCGCCAACTTTAGAGCGTGTCTGAGAATTTCGGCGCTGACCTTCAGCCCTGGCCTTTCTCTCTGCCTGGGACGAGTGAGTGTACGAACAGGCTTTGACAAGCGGGGCCAATAACAAAACCATGCCCAGGTTGGTGTTGGTGCGCACCAGCCGCTGAGTGTCCCGAATGGCCCTCCAGATAGTGTGCCCCACCCCGGTGCGGGCCGCCCCTTCCATGGCCGGCCCAATGGCGACTGCGCTGATCACAAAGTCCGCGAAGCGAGCGTCGGCAAAATCGTTGTGACGGTTGACATTGCCCGGCTTGGGGGCGCTCACCTCCAGCAAACAAGCCAGTTGTGCGGCCTGAGCGATTCTTGTCCTTGAGATAATAGGAATTTCCTTTTCTACCGCTGGCACAGTACATGCTCGATGATGACGTCGGCAATGTTTTGCGAGGTCGTCTTTTGCAGGCCGCGCCAGCCAGGGATACTGTTGACTTCCAGCACGAAAGTACGGCCATCCTCCGCCTGCAACAGATCCACGCCGACATAGTCTGTCCCCACCAAGTGCGCCGCCCGCAAACTCAGTTCTTCCAAGGGAGCGCTCAAAACTAATGGCTCCACCTGTGCGCCCTGGGCCACATTGGTCTTCCAACCTGTGCCCCACCTCCGCATGGCCGCCGCCACTCGGCCTCCCACCACAAAGGCCCGGATGTCTTCCTGGCCGTGTGGAATGTATTCCTGCAGATAATACACCGAGCGGCCCAGTTCCAGTGTACGAAAGACGCGGTAGGCCACATCTTCATCGGACACGCGGACCATGCCCTTGCCTTCGGAGCCGAACAGTGGCTTGACCACCACGTCACCTCCCAGCTCACGGAAAGCGCATAACGCCTCATCAAAGTCCTCAGTGACCATCGTCCGCGGCGTTGGAATCCCAGCGTCTGCCAGGAGAAACGAGGTATAGTATTTGTCCACTGTACGCTCAATGGCGGTGGGAGAATTGATCACTCGTATCCCAATATTTTCCAGCCGGTGGAGGGCGTCCATACGGAAAATGATCTGCTCCAGGGAACCGGCTGGGATAGTGCGCACCAAAAGGGCCTGGCAGTCCTCTAGACGCTCGCCGCGAACCTGGAGGTGCGCGCGGCCACCTATCCATGCGACCAGGTGGGTGATGGGGAAGAAGGACGGGACCGCCCCCTGCCGATGCGAGGCACCCTCAAGGGCAATCACATGCCAGCCCCTCTGCGAGGATAAAATGCCAATTTTGGGGGTCAAGCCTTAGCCCTCCAACAACGACGCGCGCAGCAATGCAGAGTTTACCTGACCGGCATAAAAAGTTCGCCCGCTGGTCAGGTTGTTAAAGTATACCTGGGCCGGGCTAAAGAGCAAGGGGTCAATACGGTAAAAATCGCCGCCGTAACGCTGAAAGAGATCATAAAAGAGAGTGCCATAGTCTCGCGAGGCGGAGGAGGGAATCTTTTCGACCAGCGCGGCCAGCTCGGCGTCTTCGGTTCGAACGGTGTAGTAGGCTTGACCACCATAAAGCACAGCGTCGTTGGTACGCCCGATGGCATGCAAGTCGTCGGAGGCCACCGTCGCCAGTGGACAGACGCCGTAGCCAGCCGCCACCTGCCGAACATCAAAGCCTAGCTCGACAAGTTTGTGCAAGCCTGTTTCCACCACTCGGGCGGCGATCTGCACTGAGCCTACCACCGAAGCTGTCGGTGCAATCAACAATGTGAGCCGACTTGGTTCTACCCCACATTTGCCGGCCACGTAGGCGGCCACCTCCTCACCGGGCAGCTTGCGTCCTTCCAGCAAAAGTATGGCCACATCAGCCTGGTCCTTGTAATCTAGCTTACCAAAGAGTTCCTCGCCGGCATACAGAGCGCGGGCCGGACCGGAGCCCATAGCAAAGAATTTATCGCGCTTGATGGCCCACCCGGCATATTGAGCCGCCATGCAGGCAATGTGCGGGTGGTCCACACTGACGCTGACCGCCGGCAGCCAAAAGCTGCTTTGCGTGCCTGATGCAGGATCGTCGAAGGCGAGCCGCGTAAAACTGACCTGGCCCAGGCCCCCCAGGCAGGCTTGTGCAAAGAGCCGGCCGGCGGCCAGGCTGCCAGGAACCTTGATACCAGCATCAATCACCACAGCCCCATTGGACAGTTTGCTCACGCCGAGGCCCAAGGCTTCGCTATCGGCCATCATCTCCTGGACGATAACAGCCGCTCGCTGGTTAACGCTGATCATAAACCAAGATCTCCCCTTTCCCTAGCGCGTTCAAGTCGCCGCTGTAGCGCCGGTATTGGCCTGCCAGGTACTCGTCCTTCACTGGCACGCCGCGAGCGCGCAGGCTCTGGAGGATCAGCCTCAGGAAGCCCGGTTGATAGACACAGTCGTAGCGGAAGGTGGGCAGCAGTTCCGGCGAGTAGAATGTTACGATGGTGCCGTGCTTCATCCCGGCGCCAGGGCGTGCACCCAGTTGTCCAAAACAGATGATAGAGCCGGCTGTCATGAACGCCCCGGCAAAATCACCCACGTTACCGAGCACGACAATCAGCCCCCGGCGCATCGTCGCACCCACTTCGTTGCCGGCGTTCCCTTCGACCATAATCAGCCCTCGGTTCATGCCACGCCGGCTGCCCCGGTAAGCGCCACCCAGCCCATGCCCCGCGTTACCTGTGATACGAATCAGCCCACCCGTCATCTCGGCGCCGGCCCAGTCGCCAGCGTTGCCGTGGGCAATGATCTCGCCGCCGTGCATTCCGGCGCCCAGGTGCATTCCCACGTCCCCGTGTACCGTAATCTGCCCCTGGCTCATCCCGGCCCCGATGTGCTTCACCCGGGCCAGATCGCCCTCGATGACAATGTCGTCCGCGCCGTCGCCCGCCACTGTGAACCAGTCGCCCAACCGGTTGGTCTCGTTGCCGCACACGACAGACAGGCCGGAAATCTCGGCGGCGGTTTTGCCGAGCAAGTTGTCGGGGGTGATGCAGTCGGCTTCCAGCGGAGCAGGCGGTTGCGCTTTGAGCGTCAAAGTGGTCATGTGGAAAACCCCTTTATCCAGCATCCAACACTTTGTGCAAGTGTATTTTGAATTGCCCCAAGGTGCCGCCATAGTTTCCGGCAGAGATGCGCCGGATGCCGGGGATGCAAGCGGCCAGAATGCCGACCCGCGTGGACTCTTCGACGGCCTTGACGTCTAGCCCGTCAATGACGATTTCCAAGACAGAATTGACTCCTTCGGGCAGGGCAGACCCGACCACGCCGCGCAGTGTGGGGCAATAGGCATCATTGGTCGAGGCGATCAGGAACTTGTATTGAGAGCGAGTCTTGCTGCCACTACGAACGATGCCGCCGGGGAAGGGCATCACGACCCCGCGCACCCGCTGCATCGCCTCCACCGCCCGCTCGGCCGCCTCCAGGGTCGCGTCAACATCTTGGCCCAACATTAAAAAGTTGCCGCCTCCCACCGAGCGTTGCATCCCGAATTTTTCTTCGATCAGGAACTCGCCTTCCATGACCGGGATGCGCCAGAAGCGGCGGCCTTCCAGTATCTTGCTGATTTGGTAGCTGTCGCCAAAGTAGCGGAGTTGCCCGCCGATAGAGATCTCGTCCGGGGCAGGCAGGCCATTGAAACAGGCCGTGGTGGGGCACGTCATCACACACTGCCCGATGCGTTCCATCAGCCGCTTGGGCAGATCGTCCTTCGACGGAGTGAACAACAGCACACTGACACCGGGTCGTCCGTCGGGGGTACGCTTCGCGTCCAACTCGCATTCGATCCCGGCCTCGCATTTGCAGCCAATGACGGACGTGGCAAAGCCCGTCATCTTGGTCGCCGCCTCCAGCGCCCACTTGCGGTTCTTGGCGGTGATGATCACTCGTGTGCCCCACATCTTGAAGGCTTCGGCAAACGTGTCTTCGATTTCGACGCCGTTGATGAACAGTGCCATGTCTCAGTTCCTATCGTCCAGCACGCAAGACCCACGGCGGATGTCCGTCACTCGCCTAGTGTCCTTCGCGCTGGATCGGGCTAAGAAGCTGTCTGAAAACTACTGGTAGTAGCGGCTTCAGCCGCCGAAAAACGGCTAAGGCCGTTAATACAAACAAGCTTTTCAGACAGTCTCTACAGCATCCGGCCTGGCACTTCGACGACTTGGCCGGTGATGCCGCTGGCCTCGTCCGATGCCAGGAACACGACCGTGGCGGCGATCTCTTCTCGCTTGGGCCAGCGGGCCTGGTCTTCCGGCTTGGGCTGCATGGCTTTGGTGTTGGATTTGGTGTCCACCAGTCCTGGCGCTACGGCGTTCACACCGATGTTGTGCTTGCGGCCTTCCAGCGCGAGTGTGCGGGTGAGCGCCGCGACTCCGGCCTTGGCGCAGTTGTAGGCCACCATCTTGGCTTGCGGATCACCGGCCCGCGCAAAATTGATGATGCGCCCGCCGCCGCTCGTCTTCATCGGCTCGAACACTGCCCTGGAGCACAGGAAGGCCGACAGCAGGTTGTTGTTCATCTCGGTGGTCCAATCTTCCAGAGTATGCTCTGTGGCAGCTTTGTACCTGGTCAGCCCGCCCGCCAGGTTGACCAAGATGTCCACCCGACCGAACTTGTCGAGGGTTTGCTTGACGAGATTGTTAACCTCTGCCTCGTTGGTCAAATCAGCCGGGACTGCCAGGACCTCGGCGCCCACTGCCTTGACCTCGTCGGCTCGCGCATTCAACTTTTCGGCTCGCCGCGCGACCAGAACGAGTTTGGCCCCTTCTTTTGCAAAAGCCTGGGCCACCGCCTGGCCGATCTGTCCGTCACCGCTGACGCCCGTAATGATCGCAACTTTGCCTTGGAGTTTCATCGCAATCACCTCCTGGTCAAACGTGAAAGGCCTTCAGGGGAATCCATGAGGAAACATCATACCAGCCAGGTGGTTCAGTCTATCTGCTCCACGAGATAGTTCTGGATTCCCATTTGTTTGATCTGGTCGAGTTGTGCTTCAATCCAATCAATGTGATCTTCCTCGTCTGTGAGGATGGATTCGAAGAGTTCACGAGTTCCGTTGTCGCCGATTTCGACGGCCAGGCGTATGCCATCGTTGTAGGCCTTGATGGCGCCCTCCTCGGCGGCCCAATCATTCGCGTGATGATCTTGAACCTGGGCGCCAATGTTGATCTTGTTCAGGCTGCTTACGATGGGGAGTCCCTCAAGGAACAAGATACGCGCGATGAGCTTTTCAGCATGCTTCATTTCCTCGATAGCGCGCTTCTCGATCGCTTCGTGGAGACGCTTGTAGCCCCAATTCGCGCACATCTCGGATTGCACGATGTACTGATTGACGGCTGTCAGTTCATCGGCAAGCAGAGCGTTCAGCCTTTCAATGATTTTTTCATTGCCTTTCATGGTTCAATTCCTCCTTCATGCTTGATTGTTTAATCTCTCCAGTCTTGCCGCTTAACTTGCACTTAACCCGCAAAGGCTCGAATCGCAACGGCATGACCACAGACTAATCGCTACACGCCACGGCTTCGTGTCGTGGCAAGTAGTGTTCCAACTGCACCGGGTAATTCTCAAAGCGGATCGTATAGTACTTGTCAAAGTGCTCGCGGATGTCCGCCTCAATGGCCGGGTCATACGCGGGAGCCACAAAGAAAGTGCGCCCATAAGTGTCCTCGCGGATGTGACCGTCTTCGACCAGGATGCGCCCATCTTTGATGACATAGCGCGGGCAGGCGAACATTTTTTCCTTGTCGTCGTCCTTGTCGTAAATCGTGATATCGGCGTCCGCACCAATCCCCAGATGGCCTTTGTTCTTCAAGCCCAATAGCCGGGCCGGTCCAGCACGGGTGATGATGGCGATCTCGTACAGCGAATACTCGCGGTCTAACTCTGGCAGGTGAGTTTTAGCCAGCGCCTTGGGGTGAACCTGTTTCATCATCTCGCGCCGGTACTCGCGGTCCATCAGCAGGCGGATGATGCGTGGGTAGGACATAAACGAAGCGCCGTTGGGATGGTCAGTCGTCAGGGCGATGCGCCACGGGTCGTTGATCAGCAGGAACCACTCTAGCCCGATGGCCCATTGGGTGGTGTGGACGTGGCTCTTGTCCTTGTACTCGATGGGCACAATGCCGCAGCCCTCTTCGGTCTCTACGTCCACGTTGGCCCACTTGCGGCCCGTCACCTGGTACAGCAAGTAGCCGAGCGGCCCATCGCCCGTCATCGAGGTCGTGTCGCCGAACATGACCTGGCCCACGTCCACCGTCAGGTTGGGGTGGGCGTTGACGTATTCAGCCAACTCGGCTGCCTTGGAGGCGAACAACCCGCCAGGCTTGCCGCCATAGCTGTGGAACTGGATGTGGGTAAGATGTGCGCGCCGCCCATCCAGCGCCTTCATCGTCTCCAGCGTCGTCTCCCAGTTGCCGGCGATGCCCAGGTTGTTGCAATGGATGTGCACCGGGTGAGGCAGCCCCAGCTCGGCGCTGACGTCGGCCAGGGTCTGGATGATCTGGCGCGGCGTGACCCCAAAGCCGGTTACCTCATCGTCCAGCGCGTGAACGTTGCCCCCGAATTTCCACAACTCCACGCCGCCCGGATTGACCAGCTTGATGGCATAGCCCTTGGTCGCTTGCAGCAGCCAAGCGGCATAGTCGCGCGCTCGTTCGTGCTGCTTGGCCGCGATGCGCTGCATGATGAACTCGTTGTTGCCCATCAGCACGAAAAAACCCTTATCCACGACCGGAGTGTCGTTGAATTCTTCGTGGGCGTGGCGAGCAGCCAGCGGGGGCACGGCTGCGTCGAAAGCCGTCGTGTAGCCCATCGCCGCGTAGCGATAGCCGGTGGTGAAGGTGGAAGGCACGCTGCCGCCCGTGCCAGAGCGGGTGATCGGCGTGCGCGGCATCACGTCATTACGGTGATCTTCCGGCCGCATCTTGCGGGCAAGGTTCACTTTGGCCCCGGCGATGTGGCAGTGCATGTCCACACCGCCTGGCATCACCACCATGCCGGTAGCGTCAATCGTCTTCCAGACCTCCGAGGTTGCGCTAACCGAAGGTTGGCCTGAAACCTCGGAGGTCTCGACAATCCGCCCGTCCCGCACGCAAATGTCCTGCACCTCTCCGTTGATGCCGTTGATCGGGTCATAAACCTCGCCATTGACGATCCTCAGCATGGCTTCAACTCCTTCACCCGGGCCAGTATCCGGCCGAGCACTTGTTCATCTGATGGGTGGGGCGATGGCAAGACGTTGCTCAAGTGGAGCGGGACGTTATCCATGCGGTAGATGGTTCCCTCGGCAGAGATGCCCGCGGTGGCGGTGATGAAGACCACCTGCGCGATGCGCGTGGTCTCGCTCTCGTGGGTGTCCAGCGCGATGGTCGGCACCTCGGTCAGTCGTCGCACGGCCTTGCGGGGCAGGCTGGCGACCGGATCCGAGGCGACGATCAAGGCCGCATCGGCCTCGTTCCGGCTGAGCACATCCACCACGGTGAACTCGCCGGGATTGAAGCGGGGATAGCCCCGGCTAAAGTTGACCCCAAACGGGTAACCGGTCTGCCAACCCAGCACGTTGTCAATGCCAGTGACGTTGCCGTGGCCGCGCATGGGCACGAGCGCAAACTTGGTGACGCTGTTCAAGTCGCGCACCAGCATGAAGGCCGCCGAAGTGTTCAGGTGTTTGCCCCGGCTTTGGGTTAGCCCCTGGCCTACAAACAATACACCAAACTTGCAGCGCTTCATGCGCTCGGCCAAGTCGGTCAATTGCGCCAACGTCAGGCCGGTGCCGACCAGCCCAGCCTCCTCTATCGCCTGGCCCTTGACTAGCGCGCGCAGCGACCAGAGCAACTCAAAATCCTTGCCGGGCTTGACCTGGAGAAACAGATCCGCCGCACGCGCACTGGGGGTCGGTCGCACGTCAATCAGGACGACGGTACGATCCTTGCGGCCTCGCGGGATGAACATTCCTTTGGGTGTGACGGCGTAACGGGCCATGTGACGTGGATGTGACTCGCCTGGGTTCGATCCCCAGTAGATGATCAGGTCGGCCCGGTTCTTGACCTCGCCCAGCGTGCAGGTCGGCTCACCGATGCCCTGGAGCGCCATGCCCGACGGGCCGTGACAGACCGAGGTGCAGCAGTCAATGCAGCCGCCGAGCGCCTCGGCCAGGGCCACCGCCTGGCGTTGTGCCTCGCAGCTTGTGCTGCTCAGCCCGTAGATGAGCGGATAGCGGGCCTGAGCCAAAAGACGGGCCGCCGTGTCCACTGCATCGTCAAGGCTGGCCGGTTGACCGTCAATCATCGCCGCCGGACGATCCGAGGGTTGACCATGGCTCAAGAACCAGGCTTTGCCCAAGACGCAGGCATTTTTGGCCTGCGTGATGCGACCGTCTTCGATGGTGACGCTGATGTCATCGCACACGCAGCCGCAGAAAGCACACACAACGTTATCAACTTGCATACGACACTCCTTGGAACGGAGATGTTCCGTCAGGCCGGAGTCTTTTCTAGTTCTATCTCGAGACCCTTTGTATCTGGCATACCCGAAGCGTATGTCTCGTCGCCGACCAGTTGATTAATCGTTGAGCCAAAAGCCATAAAGGCCATGCCGTCGGGCAAGTCTTCCGAGCGGCATTTGACGGTGGCCTCACCATACCGACTTATCAGCCTCACAGTGTCGCCATCACGCAGCCCATGACGTGCCATGTCGGCCTGGCTCAAGCCCAAGACTGTTGTAGCCTCCTGGTATTCAGCCAGGTATTTGCCGTTCGATATGCCGGTGCCTTGTTTGGTAGATCGGCCGGTGATTAGAACCAGTTTCCCTTCAGGCATAGATCTCTCCTTTGAGTGTCTCGGCCTGGGCGACGAGCATGGCAAAGCAATTGTCTCGTGTGGACGCAGAAGCCAACACGGTGCAGATTGGCCCGCCCCGAGTCAAATCCTCGCCCGGAAAAGGCACGTCTCGGATCCCGCGCTCTGACCAATCCTGCGTGTCTGGCGCCTGCCCATCTCTTTCGGCGTACAGGATTGTCTTGCCGTAGAAACGCGGCTCGGTTTTCCAACCGGAGCTGGCTAAATCGAAATCTGGCAATGCGCCCTGCGTGATAGCCCGCACGTGCAAATCAAAGATGGACAAGCCGTATGCCTGTTCGATCAATTCCATCGAGGCCGAATAGCGCGGGTTGACCTCAAGCGGGTAGACCTGTCCATCCTTGAGCAGGCAATCCAATCCATTGACCCCCACGAGGCCGAACTCTCGCGTCAGTCCATGGGTGATGTGCCGAACCTGAGCTAGAGTTGTCTGTCTTGTTTCTTCCGCCGCCAAAGGCAGAATATTCCCACAGTAATGGAACGCACTGGCGCCAAACGCAGCCAGGCCGACAAGCTGCTCGGTCATTCCCAGAACCACGCACTCTCGGCCATTCGCCACAAACGAAGCCGAACAAGGTTGCCCCTCAATGTGCTCTTGGAGTAAGAACCCCGCACCCGCTGGCTGGTCTGCGGGCCAAAACGCAATGCTATGGCCGCCTCCGCTGCGGATGGGTTTGCGCAGCCACTCGCGTTGGACATCGTTAGGGGGAACCTGGTCTGCGAAAATCGTCGCCGGCGTCGGAATCCCTTGTTGCCGGAGAAAACCGAAAAAGGTGGACCAGTGCCGCACCCTGCCGAGCACGGCGGCGCTATTGCCCAACAGTTGGACGTATTTTCCCCCTCGATGATCCGCGGCAAACCTGGCGACAATTTCCGGGTGGTTCTCCAGGTTGGAAAGGTAAACCACGCTGTCAAAGTTCAGTCTCTGGCTGCTTTCAAAGAGTTCGGCAGATCCGAAGGGCAGACCAAAATCGCGCTTGAGAGAATAGTTCTCGCACAGGCGCTTTTGGTCATAGTCGCCAAAGTAATCCAGTGTGAAAAAGTCGTACCCAGCCGCCCTGGCTGACTCGGCAATGGCTCTGGTGCTGACCCCGGTGATCAGGATGCGCATCCGGCATCCTCACCCCAGGTATTTCTGTCTGAGTGCTGCGCTGTCGCGGATGTAGAGATGGTCCAAAACCGTGCCGGCCGCGCCACGGATACTCATCGTATCCACCAGCCCGGCGTATCGCCCGCCCGCCAGCCCGTCGGCGATGATGGCAGCGCCTTGAGCAGCCTCTTTGGCCACTCGGGCAAAGCCCTCCACTCGCCGCACGGAACCATAGGCCGACAGCCTGCGAATCAATTCCTGGCGGATCTTGTCCGTGCGGCAGAGCCGGCCCGAAATCAAAATCTCGCGCGGCCTGGGGACCGTCACCAACTCGGCGGCCACACTTTTGACCACGCCTTCCAGGAGGGCTTCCCAGGCCATGTGAGCGCGTTCATCTTTTTCGGCCAGGTCAGCAAACTCTTCGGGTGTAATCTCGGGGCGGCCGGCCATGTAGGCCGCCCCGCCGGTAAAGAGGAGTTCTTTGTGAAACGTGCCCAGCAGGTAGGCCAGTTCCCCATCCATGCTGCCCAGGGAATAGTAGCCCGGCCCCCCGACCGTTCCGCCCAGGCCATCCACCACCTTACCGTCGGCTACGGCCATGACGGCGGTGTAGGCCCCGCCCACCTCGGCCAGGATAAAAGACGTCTCCTGATGGCTGAGGCCGTAATGCCTCGCCTGATCGTAGATGCCCAGCACCAGGCAACAGAGCTTGTCAGCAGTGCCCATGTCCAGCTTGTTGGCTTTGCGATATGCGGGCACTGTGGGCAGGTGAATCACGGCGGGGATGAAGAGAATGGGCAGCCCGCTGGCTTTCATCAGGGGGATCATCTTGCCCATCCCGCCCAGCACGGGGATCCGGCTCCGTTCGCGCTCGTCCACTAGCGTAAAGAGAAAGCGCTCCTGGTCGCCAAACTTTTCGATGGGTATCAGGGGCAAGCCATAGCCGGATGGGGCGGCGATCAGGTCTACAGGTTGGGCCGACTGCAGTAGGTCAATCAGCGATTGGGGATTCGCGGCGAACTCGGGCGAGGGCAGAGTGGTGTCCAGAAATACCTGCCCGTCTTCCAATCCGCACATGTCGAAGCTTACCGTGCCAGGATCAATGCCGATTGTACGCGTCATGATGCCTCCTTATGAGTGACTCTGTGAGTCACTCTAGATTCGCTCTCCAACCCATTCCCCGTTGAGCCTCACCAGCTTGAACCAAGCTTTGCAGTAGGGACACTGGATGACATCACCTTCCTTGGCATCCGCGCTCAACTCGACGTCTCGCAGGCAAATGGGGCACTCAACCACGGAGTCCTCCAGGCCGCCGCCTTTAGAGCGCCTTGCCAATATTATAAATCTCCTCGACGTCGAGGACAAGATCGTTCTGTTCAAAGAGCTTTGCCACTGCGGCGCGGTGGATCTTCATCTTCAAGCCACCGATACCCAAAGCCCCAAAAGCTAGCCTGCCTTCGCGCTGTTTGCCGTCGTCAGCCGGCTTGATGCCGCCAACACCCGTGGGCGGCACGGCGTTCACATCCGCGACCACTTCGAGGCTGGGAATAGCCGTCCAGAGTTCCTTCTTCACAAGCTCGATTCCGGCCGTTCCAGCGGTCAGGATGATGTGCGCCCCTTCCAGGGCTTTCGCGACAGCCGCATCGTCCCGAACTCCGAGGGCTGCCACGTCCAGTTTAAAGCGCTCCCGAATGGACTGGCACGTACTCTGAGCGCGGTCCAGTGCGCGGGAGGTGATGGCGACCTGACAGCCCTCCTTCGCCAGCAAAGTAGCCGCGCGCACCCCGACCGGACCGGTGCCTGCAAAGATGACCGCGCGCTTGCCTGCCACCGAAATCGCGCGGACGATCTTGAGGACAGCCGCCGCCGCGGTGGTATTGGACCCATTCGGGTCGGCCATCACCGATACTCGCACGGGGCCAAAGAAGGCTTCCTGCACGGCCTTGAGCATCGCCTCGCCCGCCGGTACCGACGAGCCTCCAATGAAGACGGCGGTGTTCTTGAGCGCGTCGCCGCCTCGGGTGAACATGGCGCCATAGACCAAGTTGCGAACCTCCGCCAGGGCTACCCCGCCATAACTCAAGACTTGATCCACGCCGGCATCGTAAGCGGTGATGGCGTCAAAAGAACTGGCAAACTTGTCACTGTCCAGTTGTATGAGCAACTTTTTCATTGCATCATCCCCCTTGATTCATCGGCCCATGCCGAAGGTCGCTATTGATGGACGTGCCAACCAGGGCACATATAGCACCGATTCGGATAAATAGCACCCCATTGCATTTGGAATCGTTCCTCAAAAACCATTAGAGGGCTATTGTCTTCCAACAGCCCTCTAGGCTTCCCGAAAGCCGTTCCTCAAGGATGCAAAGCGGGGCTCACCACCGGATCACAAATACAATCCCTCACCCGGCGCTTTCGCCCAGCAGAGATGTCCTGAGAACCCGAGGGTTGGGCTGGCCCGCGCGGAACGTTCGGCCGCTGGTCAGGTTGTTGATGGTGACCTGCGATGGACAGAACAGCAGCGGATCTATGTCGTAAAAGTTGCCAAAGCGCCGAAAAAGCTCGCGGCACGGCGTGCCGTAATCCGGCGAGGCAGACGAGGGGATGCGCCTCATCAGAGCTTCGATCTCGGCGTCGTCGGCACGCATGGTATAGTGGGCTCGCCCGCCATAGAGCACGCAATCATTCGCGAGTGCGCTGGCCCAATCCTCATCCGGGACCACTGGCGGGATGGGGCATGTGCCAAAGCCATGCAGAACCTTTCGCACGTCAAATCCCAGCTTGAACATCTTGTGCATCCCGGTCGCCACGACGCGAGCACAGATCTGGACGGAGCCTGCCAAGCAAGCCGCCGGCGCCATCAGAATTGTGACTTGAGCCGGGGGCAAATGGCACTTGCGAGCGATAAATTGTGCAACCTCATCGCCGGGCATCGTGTGTCCTTCCAGGACGATGATGGCTACATCGGCATGGTCCGTATAATCTATCATCTTTTGCTTGAACAACGGCTCCACCCTCGCCAGAGCGCGTGCTGGCCCGGAGCCGATGGCAAAAAAGTTGCCCCGCCGGATCCCCCAGCCGGCGTACTGAGACGACATGCAGCCGATTTCGGTTTGATCCACGACCACTCGGACGCCGGGCAGCCAAAAGTCCCCATAGTCCAGCGGCAGGAAAGTTACCTCGCCCATGCCGCCCAAGCTGGCCTCGGCCGCATATTTGCCGGCCAGCAACCCGCCAGATGCCTTGACGCCCAGATCCACGACTCTCGTTCCGCATGGCAGATAGGTCATGGTGATGCCCAACTGTTCAGCATGGGCAATCATCTGCTCTACAATCTCGGCTGCTTGCTGATTGACGCTGATCATCATTCCTCCGCTACCGGGCGACCTATTAGGACTGCCACCAGTGTGCGAACGGTATTCCCTCGTTGGAGCTTGTGGAGCTGGTTGATGGGAGGAGCAGGGCGTATGCCCCACCATTAGGCTTTACGCCCTGCGCATCGAATCTGCATTGGCTGCGGCAGGCCGCCACATCTCAGGAGTACAGGGCATATGCCCCACTGTCCGGCACTATGCCCTGTACGTCGAATTCATGCTAGCCAGCGTTAGATCGCCACGTTCCACTCGCTGTAGCCCTTAGCACCAGCGCCAAAGCCCTTGACGTAGGGCACGTTGCGCTTGAGCAGGTCGGTCGCGGCGCTGCCCTTGTCTACCCGGGCCGGCGCAGCCGGCGTTCCCGGCGTCAGCGCGATGATGTTGGTCATCAACGTCGCGGTGACGCACTCCGTGGTGAGGAAGCACGGATAGTCGGCCAAGCTCATCAAGGCCGCAAAACGCTGAGTAATCGCGCAGGCTGGATAGGTGTAACGCTGCGGATTCATGATGACCTCGTGCTTGTCAATCACGCTGAGGTCAATCGGGATTTTCTTGATCTTGGCGCCCTTCCCCTTGGGCTCAACATCAAGGATATACTCGCCGCGCTTCAGGATGTCCATAAAGTCAACATTGTGAAGCTCGTCAGCGGCGCCACGGTCGGGGTGCATGACCGCATAGTTGTGGAAGCGCTTGAGGAGCAGGTCAATCACCATCGGCACGGTGAAGGAGTCGAGCCACAGGATGTAAGCCACGGCACAGGCGCCGGAGCCAGTGGCCACGCTCAGCAAATCCCACTCGCTCTTGTAGGCGTCCATCTCCAGGCCCTTCTTCAGCGTGTTCTCGAATACCCTGGTGACTGCCTCGTAAATAGCGAACACCATGTCGTCCTTGAACATGTTGTAGGTGGCTGGCCCGAGGTGATGGCCGACATCGCCCACGCAGTAGGCCGGCACCGTCACGATGTTGGCCGGGTGTACCCCCGCCTTGACAGCGGCCAGGACGTAGGGCTTCATCCGCGCCTTGTACTGCTTCATGTATTCGGCGGTGTCGAAGGATGTGTGGCCGCCGTGCCCGCCCAGATTGTGGGTGGCCATTATCTGTGTCTGGGCTGCCGTCGGCTCACGGTAAATGAACTGCATCATATCGACTTCGGCCTGCTCGGCCTCGGCTGCAGTCTTGCCCGATTCGAGGGCTCCTCGGAAGGCCGCGCCCACGCCGTAGGACGTGTTCATACCCCACGACTTGGACGCCAGGATGGTGCGCGCGTGGTCCTTGGGGATGTTTAGGGGAACGAATTCCCCGCGCAGGATGCGGTTCACCACGTTGGAGGTCGAGCCCGTAGAGAAGGCAAAGTCCACGACGCAGGTTGGGCCATACATTCCGCCGTAGATGCGAGCCGCCTCGCGGCCCAGCAATGCTTTGTTCGCGGCCAGGGCATCAATGAACTTCCACATAGACGCCTTGAACGCTGGATCCGCGTCGTAGAGGATCTCCAGGATAGGCGGCGTCTGGTAATGCTCGACGAACGGGTCGTCCTCTGGGCGGATGGTACCCTTGACGGCAATCTTGGTGAGGATATCATAGTGGGCATTCACCGACTGAACGTGCAGGTCGAACACTTCCTTTGACTGCCCGGCCCCTGGCTTCATGCCATTGACGGCATCTACGTAGGGCTTGGCATCGGTGAACACAAAGGGGCCGCCGCGCTTCTTTCCAATGACCCCCAGGTCTGCGTCGGCTGCGGCCGCCGACTCTGCAATCATCTTTGCGTAAACAGCCTTGTCTGCCATTTTTGTTCTCCTTGCGACATGTGATATGGATCTGCTCTGATCCGCGATCTAAATGTTCTGATCATAGAACCACAGATAAGCCAACGTCCAAGCGCTTTGTTTGATTCTCACCTCCTTTCAGATTCGAGATCGGCGGTCACCTGATTTCAGACTTGCAGCCTTCGGTAGATTACGGGATTCGGCTCATAGTGCGCCCTTGTCTGAATCTGCCGTCGTCTCCGGTTTTGGGCTGTCCTGACAACGCCTGTAGCAGCATCAGAACAGCGAAGGCACCGCGCTCTCCAACTGAGAACGATCGAACCCTATATAGACCCGGTCATTAACGACGATCCCCGGCCGATCGGTCTGCCCTGACAACTCTCTTAACCTCTGCAGAGCCTGGGGATCAGCCGAGACATCGAATTCCTCGTAATGAACTCCCTTGCTATTGAAAAAGTGTCGCACTTCTTGTCCTTCAAGAGAGGCTGGCATGTTGTAAATCGCCACGTCTACGGACGGCACGCATTTACAGGGCATAATCTCCTCCGCTAAGGCAAGCGAGAAAGGTTAGCTTCTGATCCTAACCCACTATGGCAAGAGAATAGCAGGCCTTTTCCCACAATCAGAGTTTCCTCCACCGCGCTTGGGCAAGACACCAAGTGCACGAAAGGGAGACCGATGATGCTAGATTACAGACAAGTTCGATGGCAATTCCTCGGAGATGAACAAGGGCCTTTTGCCCTGAAGCCGACAAAAACAGCCGAACTGCGTGAGACAACATAGTCCACTGCAGCTCGGCTGATCGAATGCGCAACATAAAACCTCATTCAGCTTCGCAGTCCCAGGTTGCAAGCTGGGTAGCCCGCCATATTCTCTTTGTACTCTGTTGGCTTCAGTGCTCCGGTGAAGTGATATACTGACTAAAACAGCCGAACTGCGTGAGACAACATAGTCCCCTGCAGCTCGGCTGATCGAATGCGCAACATAAAACCTCATTCAGCTTCGCAGTCCCAGGTTGCAAGCTGGGTAGCCCGCCATATTCTATTGTGTGTGCTTTGTGGGTTAGTATCAGGATATGAAGTGGAAGGAAAGCATAATTATATTATCATAGCTAAAGAGCTTTGTCAATAGGCAACCTTCTGTTTTTCCCATACGATTCTCCGTTCTTTGCGCCCTGCGGCGTAATCCGCCTGACTCGCACTCCCCGGTTGTCAGCCCGCGTGCAGAATATTTGCCCACCGCCATAGCCGGCTAGCAACTGGATCGCTTCTCTCTCTAGTACCCGCGCCCGACTCTCTCCTTCTACTAGAGCGTAAACGGTTGGCCCCCACGAACTCTGGCCCGCTCCTGCTGCCCCTTTATCGAGCAGGTAATCGATCAGCCGCTCCGAAAGAGCATTCCCATACCGGCTGCCTTGAACAGGAGCGAAACAGTCTCCCACCAACTGCTGGATCTCGGTCAGAGCTTGCCCAAAGCTGGCAATGTCTCGCTCCACCAACGCTGGCAACATCTTCATCAACAGTAACCGGCTGATCTTTTCCGCTAAAGTCGGCGGCGCCGGTGGCAGTGTTTCAAAAGCTCGCTGCTCCCTTTCCCCGCTGAACCCTTCTCTTGCCCCTGGCACAACCACAACAAAATACCAGTCCGCCGGAAAGGGATCGTGGAACAATACTGGCGGAACCCCTGTGCCGACTGGTGCGGGGGCGGCCTCACCGTTTCCAGTCACCCGATGCCCACCATCCAAAACAAAGCCACCGTGCTGAAAGGTGGCGATGCCGATACCAGATTGGATGCCCCGCGCCATGGTCACGGCTATCTCCGTCACATCAAGCTCCAAACCCCCCAGCCGTGCCAGGGCAGTCCCCACTGCCAGAGCTAACTGGGTGCCCGACCCCAACCCCACATGGGGAGGGATGCTGGCTTTCAAACACAGGCGAGCCCCATTAGGCAGAGGGTGGCGATCCAAAAAGCGACGCGCGAAGGCGGCGACCCGATCCGTTTCCAGCCCCTCGACAAGCAAGCGGTCGGCAGGCTCAGCTTCCAGCACGACGTTGGGGCGCTCGATGGCTACCCCAATACTCCCGTATAGGCGACCCAAGTCCCCATTGGTGTCCAAGATCCCCAAGTGTAAACGGGCTGGTGTCCTAACTACGATGGTCACTCGTCCACCTCCCTACAAATTCACGGACATATTGCAAAGCGGCCCTTTCCGCTTCATCGCCGGTCTTGCGCACGATTTCTTCGTAGCGTTCCAGTTCTTCTAGCACAGTTTCGCGGTCACGCTGGCGCAAGCGAGTCGCCAGAATCGCCGCTTCGATCACCACTCCTTTGGCGCGACTAAAGCCTAGGAAATCTCGCTGCCAGCCCTTGCCAACTACCCGGCAGCGAATCTCGGCCCGATCTTGATTTCCGGCAACTGCCACAACCTCCAACTCGCGCCAGTAACAGGTTCCCTGGAAAACCACCCCAGGCACATGTTGAGCGGGAAAGCAGGGTAACACGGTGTTGTCTAGAGCAGTCCTTACAAAGGCCAGAATGTCGTCGGTCACATTAGCCACACCATAGCCTGTGGCAATCAGATTACGATAGGTGCGGGTGTCGCGGAACGGGCGCACGGTCTCCTCTTCTTCGCCCCAGAGGATGCCCATCGGAGCGAAATTGGGTTGCCCGAATTCATCCAGGGTGGAGAAAATGGTTTCG
>Ga0315279_10004530_pt1 | contig 18608 bp, 19 predicted proteins | sample YL17G06_20_MG_FD_203694 | JGI IMG/M metagenome (GOLD analysis project Ga0315279, IMG submission 203694) | Sediment microbial communities from Yellowstone Lake, YNP, Wyoming, USA - YL17G06_20 | ecosystem: Environmental > Aquatic > Freshwater > Lake > Sediment | place: USA: Wyoming | collected... | reverse complement strand
GAGCAGGAGTCGACTCCCGAAAAAGGCAAGACGCCGCCTCCGCCACCCCCACCCCCGCCTCCGCCGCCTGTGCAGAAGCACGTGGAGGTGAGGTTCACCGCCGACCGGAACCAGCTTTTCACCGCCTGGAACGCTATCGCCAATTTGGCGGACATGGCCGGGACGGTGGCGGTGACGGTGCACGCCGAATCCGAAGCCGGCTTCGACAAGAGCAAACTCAACAACGGCGTCCTGGAGCCGCTCAAGGAAGCTGATCTTATCGAGTAGGGGCAGGAAGCCCGCTATACCGGGAAATGGGGACCGCCTGAACAGCGCAGTTTTTCAGGGGGCTCCGGTTTACGATGCGTGCTGCCGGGGTTTCTTGCCACATCACCCAGCGCGGGGAGATCACCGCGAAACTTCCCCCTCTTGCGATGAGGATCCGCTGCGTCCCTTCGGCTTCTGGGGAATTGCAGAAAACCCGGGGCCGGCGGGATCCGCCGCGGCGAACGCTCCATAAAATCACGTAGTTCAGGCTGACCCCGTTTGTCCCTCAGCCTCGCCCACCGCGCCCGCTGTGCCGTTCGCAGTCCCCCGGCTGCCGGCGAGGCAGCCGGGCGTCCAGGCGCAGCCCATTATACCGGCGTACCGGCCCGGCCAACCAAGGGGTCCATTTCCGGAGGACTTTCGGTACACTGAGGGAAAAGATGGGGGCCGAGTGCGGCGAATTATGAGTGATATGGACCGGCTTCACGACCTGATCGAACGATTGCCTCCGCGACAGATCCGGGCTCTTCCGACTCTGCTGGACACCATACAGCCGATTAGCGACGAGGAGTTCGCCCAGCGGCTGAGCGAGTCTCCGCCGGAGGAAGTTGACGACGAGACGAGCGCGTATCCTGGCTGCCGAAACAGAACAAGGCGAGAACGTCTCTCATGACGAGTTGAGGCGGCGGCTGGGCCTATGAGGCGGGCGCTGGTAAATGGCGCATTTTCTTCCGGCTGGATCAGCCGGGTAGCGTGGTTGTGATCGACCTTGACAATCGCGGCCAGGCTTACTGACGGGCGCCATTCGCACGGCGGATCGCAAAAAGCCGCGGCGGGGGGCCGCCGCGCTGCCGGCAGCCGCGAGCGCGGCCCTACTTGGGGAAAGTATTTCTGGAAGAAGGCGACCATGTCGCGGAACATTTGCGGCGTGCGGTCGCCGCCGTATTCCTCGCGCAGGCGCACCTGGCACTCGATTCCCAGCCTGTCCATGCGCTCTTTCAGGAAGAAGTAGGACGCCTCACTTTTCCGAGGTTGCGTGCTAATATACGGTATGGGAGGACGTAGGTTCTGCGAAAAGGACCGGGACGGCTGCTATTTCACGAAAAGGCAACAGATGAGCGGGGAAACCTCTATGAAGCCTGGATATGGAAGGTCCCGGCCGGCGCGAAGTATCCTGACGGCATCCGCTACCGTCTGGCCTTTGTCCGCTCCGGTGAAAGCAGGCCGGTAGTGCTTTACGATAACCATCATCCGAAAGGCCACCATCGTCACGTGGGGCGGCTCGAGGAAGCTTACGGCTTCGTGGACGTAGAGCATTTGATCCAGGACTTCCTGAACGACGTTGGGCAGGTCGAGGGAGGCAAACAATGAAGAATACGTTGACCATTCGCATCAAGACGGTTGACAAAATGCTGGCGGGCTTCCGCAGGAGCTATAAGGCCATCGAGCGGGGGAAGAAACCAAAACCTCAAAGCGGCGCCTATTTCACCAGCATCGAGGCTGCCCGCAACTTCCTGACCCCGGAGCGGGTGGCCCTGTTGAGGGCGATTCGACACGAGCGGCCCGGCTCCATCTACGAACTGGCCAAAATCGCGGAGCGCGATCTAAAGAGCGTGCAGACGGATGTGAAAGTGCTGGAGCGGCATGGCCTTGTCCGCCTTCGCGAGGACCGATCAACCCGGCGCAAAGTAAAAGTGCCGGAGGCGCCCTACCGGGAAATTGCGCTCAAAATCGCAATCTGACTGAGACGCTATGAGCCTGACCGCGTACGTAAACAAACGGCTGATTGATCTGCTGCAAGAGAAGCGCGTGGTCGTGTGGTATGACGCCGAGCAGGCATTCGGCGACGTGGCTGCCAGCTTTGCGGCACCGGGCGTGGCGCTGGGCGGCGTCCAGCGGTGGGGTCAGGGCTTCCAGATTAAGGAGAAATCACCTTGGGGAGCCAGCGCAGGAAGTCATCGCGCCGCTGAGGTTCCGATATCCAGGAGGTGTCCGGAAGAGGGAGGGTGCGGGCCTGCCGAACGGTGAGCCAGCCGTCTGGGAGAGGCATCTGCCTCAGTGCCCCCCGCTGCGTGACCCATGCAAACCGCCGGCCGCGCTCACCTGCTTCGGCCAACTGGAGGGCCAGGCGGACATCCTGAGTGCAATACTCGAGAACCTCCTGGAAGCGGCCGGCTGCCCACATGGCCGGGGCGACGGCGCCTGAAACTCCAGCCTTCTTGCCACCCAGGCGCATCCCCTCCGCGGCCTTCTGCAGGCTGACGCGGTGGCCGAGGGAGCAGAAAACGTGGAAGAGCATATCGACGTGGGCCGCAGCCAGCAGGGCACACTCCGGGGTCTTTCCCGACTCCTCCGCCAGGACATTGAAGTCGAACCCAAGGCCGTTCCATGTGACCAAGGTGTAGCCCTGCGAAGTCAGAGCCGTCAGATCGCCGACGAGCCGTAATGCCTCCTCGCAGGTCATTTTGGGGGGGGGATGCCCTGAGGGGTCTTTTCCGTGCCAGACCAGGGGTTGCGGCAGGTCGCTGGCGGTAGCGGCGGCGCACGTGATGCCCAGCGGACGATGCGCCAGGAGATCGGTCACGCCCTCCGGCAGGATCTTGGCGGTCTCAATATCAAATGCGAGAAAGCGTCTCATGCGTGGCTACTCCCAGCCCCGTGGTGAAAAAAAGCCGCTCAGAGTCCGAAGCGGCGGGACACGGCCCAAAACAGCAGGCGGAACCACCGGCGCAGATAGGCGCCCGCGGCGCTGAAGGCCAGAAAGAGCATGGCCAGCGGGAAGACCGCCAGGCGGCACGTGGTGCGCAAGAACTCCGGGCCGTTCACGCCGGCGCGCACGCTGAGGAACCGGCGAATCACGGAAAAGTTCGAGCGATCCAGCCAGAAAAAGTCGGCGTTCTCGTTGACGATGAGCAGCTTCGAGGGAAGCAGAAACAGAAGAAGCAGCTTCCAGCGGAACAGGATCTGCTCGTCGGAGAACATCACGGCGGCCACCGGTGCGCGCGAGCGGCGCATGGCCATCAGCATCCGCAGCTTGCCGGCCAGGCCGGGCGCCTCGGTGGTCCGGAAAATGCGCGTGAAGCCGCCGGGCGCCGGCTCACCCGGGTAGCAGGTGCACAACTCGTAGCGCGCCCCCGGGAAAAGCGGCTCCATGCGCTGCCGCGCTTTCTCCATGGTTCCGCGGGAGCCGCTTTCGACCAGCAGCACGCGATCGGCGTGCGGGGCGTGCCTGCGGAAAAAGTAGCGCATGGCAGAAACTAGAAGACAGGAGTCAGAAGTCAGGAGCCAGAATCCCACCGCCGGGGTCGGCCCTCCGCCTGGGCTCCCGTGAGTGACGTTGGCCTCTGACTCTTGACTTCTGGCTCCTGACCCCCTCGCTGGGGCAAAACCCTTGGTTAGTTTACACCACCGAAGAAGCGTCACCGCGCCCGAATGGGGCGCGCCCGAATGGGGCGCGCCGGAATCGGGCGGTTCAGCACTGAGAACTCAGCACTGAGAACTCAGCACTCAGCACTCAGCACTCAGCACTCAGCACTTCTCACTGCTCATTCAGCAGCAGGTCGCGGGCCAGGCGCAGGGGAGGGGCGCCGAGCGCCAGCAGCCGGTCGTGGAATTCCTTCAGCACGAATGCCGGCCCCTGCTTTTTTTGCAGTTCTTCGCGCAGGCGCAGGATTTCCAGCTTCCCCGCGTACGGGGCGGCGGCCTCCCCCGGAAAAAACAGCGCGCGCTCGACCCGCTCCTCGGCGGCGGCCTGGTCCAGGAAACCGTCATTGACCAGCAGGCTGACCGCGTCGGCGGGCGACAGGCCGCCGGAATGCAGCCGGACATCGATCATGGCCTCGAGCTGCGCCAGCAGCGCATGGTGCAACTGAAGCAGGCGGGCCCGCGGGTCGGGCCGGAAGCCTTGCTCGAAAACCATCTGCTCGCAATACAGCGCCCAGCCCTCGGTGAAGGCCCGGCTGGCGAAGACCTTGCGCGCCAGGTTGGACGACCGGCTCATGGCCTCGCTCTGCACGTATTTGCCCGGGTACCCGTCGCGCACGGCCAGTAACGAAATCGCAATTGGGTTGCTGTCCCGCAGCAGGGATTCGGCTTGCTCGACGCCGAGCAACTCCGGCGCCGGCACGTAGTAGAGCCAGGGGAGGTCGGGTTCGAACGGGCCCGGGGCCTCGAGCCGCGCCGGGCCGGCCAGCCAGTAAGAGGGAACGGTCAGGATGCGGAGGCGATCACGATCCGGCAGAGAGACGAGACGCTTCCCTTCCACGAAGCGCCTGGCGTCACCGAACGCCTCGCGGAACGCCGCAGCCAGCTTATCCTGGGGCAGCCGCGCCGCCGCGATCTCCCCCAGCGCTTGAGGCACGGATTGGCTGGGGCTGATTTGCGCGGCGACCTCACGCATCTGCTCCCGGGTCTCGAGCGCGTCGCGCTCGGCGGCCGCCTTCAGTTCCTCGGCTGTCAGTGCGGCGCCCAGGTAGTAGCGGAAATACTCGCGGTAGAGTGAGCCGGCCTGGGAACCGGGCGGGGAAGGGAACAACGGCGCGTCAACGGAGCGGGGCAACAGGTCGGACTGCAGCCAGGCGCCGAACTGGCGCAGGCTGGCGGCCGCGCGCGCCGCTTCCTGCGCGATCCGCTTGCGCAGTTTCTTGCTCGCTCCTTGTTCGGCGGCCGCCTGCGGCACCTGCTTCTCGATCCAATCCGCGGCTTCCGCAATCTGCTCGATTGCTTTGCGGGCGGCTGGCCGCGGCGGCCGGTCCAGATTAGTGCGCGCCTGCTGCAGCCACTTCGGGAAGGCCTTCAACCTGGCGGCCAGCGCCGTGTAACGCCGTTCGGCCGGCGCGAATTCCCGACCCACCAGCGCGGCAACTGACTCCCGGAGCAGGCAAACGTACAAGCCAGGGTCGCGTTTCCACCGCTGGAGTTGCTGGAGGTCGAGCAGCGCCAGGCGGATGCGGTCCATCAGGATCTCGCGGTCTACCCGCTGCCCGGCGGCCAAGCCGGCGGGGCTGAGCCGCTGGAATGCTTCCAGCGCCGCCCGGTTTCTCTGAATTTCCAGGTCCATCGCGGCCGGAGAGAAATCCTCCAATTGGCTGTCGTAAGCATGGACGCCGGAGGGCGTGGCCGCCCGCGCCGGGTTTGCCTTCCAATAGCCGGCCAGGTAGGTCTCCAGCACGCTATCCACGTCCTGGGCGCGGAGGCAAGGCAACAGAAACAAGGAGAGCAGAAATGCGAGGAGGCGCACGGCTGGTTTGGCGATAACCGCAGCGTTCCAGGCTTCGGGTGCCAAATGCGGCTCAGTGTGCGCGCGCCGGAAACCTGAAACCTGGAACCTGAAACCTGGCTTTCTCACTGGCCGGGCTTCTTGGCGGCCGGCGGAGTTGCCGGCTTGGCGGCCGGCTCGGACGCGGGCTTGGCCGCAGGCGCAGCGGGCTTGGCCGCCGGCGCTGCGGGCCTGGCTGCGGGCTTGGCCGCGGGCGGCGCCGCGCCCGAAGTGGCTGCGCCGGCAGCCGGCTCAGTGGAGTTGTACAGCTTGATAATGTCGTCGGTCAGATCCACCGAGGCGCTGGCCCAAAGCACGGGGCTCTGCGGTGAACCGACGTCGAACACCACATGGTAGCCGTACTTGCGGGCATATTCGTCCAGCACCTTCATCATCTTCTGGCCGATCTCGTTGACGGCCTGGGCTTCGGCCTGCTGCGCGTCGTTGGTGGCGTCCTCGCTGGCGCGATTCAAGTCCTTGGTCTTGGTTCCAATCTGGCTGACCAAGCTGGCGCGCGCTTCGTCGCTCAAAGTTTTTTCCTGCTCGCGAAGTTGCTTCTGCAGTTTCTCAATCTCGGCCTGCCTGGTTTGAAGATCGGTCTGGCGCGGCGCGAACTGCTTCTGGAGCCGCTCGATGGCCACGCGGCCCTCGTTGGATTCGATGATGGCCCGCTGGATGTTGATCAAGCCAATCCTGACGGCGGCCGTCGGCGCCGGCACGAAGGGGGACTGGCCGTAACCCGCGGTCGCGACCGTCAGGGCCGCGGCCAGCGTGAACGCAAACAACTGTTTCTTCATCCCAACTCCTCAAGCTGTAATTGGGCCTTCTTGGCCCCGGTCACGAAGCGGACCCCGTATGAGACCGCGCGCTACTCCGTTGCCGGAACAACGAAGGAAGCCAAACGAGCAATTATAGTTCCGGGCGCGCAGCGCGGTCAATCCGGCAGCAGCGCGAAATGCGAATCCCGGTGCGCCGTCGTCCACCGCATCCATGTTCGGATTGTTTGGGTGCTTCGACAGGCGCCTGAACAGCCGATCGGCGCGCCCGCCGCCCAACCGCCGGGCGGCCAGCGCCTTCGCCAGGCATTTTCAGGAGGCAAGCTTTTTCTTTGCCTCTCTGAAGGCGCGCTCCTCCAGCTCGACTCTCTCCCGGACAACCCGTTCGACCCACCTGTCCACGCCGGCCTCCCGATGCAGCTTGGCCAGGAAAGCGGCGCGCGCTGCCAGTTCGCCGGGAATTGAGAGCGTAGCCGGTTTCGAGCGCTTGATCCGAATGGGCGCCTCCCAGGCCGAGTCGTCCTCCGACTGAGAAATCACGAGTCGGTCGATTTCCCCTTGATCCAAGGCGGTAATTCTCTTGTTTTTCTTCCGTAAGCTCATAAGGGCCAGCCCGTGATGATGCGGACCACGTTGTTACGCTTCATTTGGAAAATGATCTTAAGCCTTCTTCCGCCGAGCGTCCTGCCGATCAATTGGTAGCGGTCGCCATACTGCTTGTTTCTTCGAACCTCGAAGTCCGAGAAGAAGCACTCGACAGCTTCGTTGAAGGTGACTCGATGCTCGAAAAGCTTGTCGGAGTCGAAATCATATTCGAAGTTCCATGGCGTGAATCGGGACCAATTGACCACGCCTTATTCTACTGCCCCCGGCTCGGGCTGCGTAACCCATGTTCATGCTGATCCCGCTCATGGCCGCGCAGGTGTTTGGCGTCAACTCGCTGGCCCCTGCCATGGGCATCATTCTGCCGGCGGATTCGATCGCGCAAACGTGTTTCCCGTTCCTGCTCGGCGTACTATATGAGCGGTTCGGCCATTACCATCACGGCCTGTTTCTGGTATCGTCACCAGAATCACACTGGCGAAGGAGGACATATGCCAAGCGCTCAGGATCGGAGACGATTCTTGAAAACGGCGGCGGCAGCGCTGGCGACCGCCTCAGTTTGGCCCCGGCGCGTGCTGGGAGCGAACGATCGAATCCGGGTGGGGCTGATCGGTTGCGGCGGCATATCGCGGGCCGACCTGACCATGTTCCTGAATGTCCGCGAGGTGGACTGCCCGGTAATCTGCGACGTCGATGAATCGCGGTTCGCGAACACCGTGGCGCTGATCGAGAAGGCGCGCGACAGCCGGCCGGAAACCGTGAAGGACTTCCGCCGGATCATCGATCGGAAGGACATCGACGTTTGCCTGGTCTGCACGCCGGACCATTGGCACGCCCTGCCCACCATCTACGCCTGCCAGGCGGGCAAGGACGTCTATTGCGAGAAGCCGCTGGCAACATCCGTGGATGAGGGGCGGGCGATGCTGGAGGCCGCGCGCCGGCACCAGCGCATCGTGCAGATGGGCACCCAGTGGCGCAGCGCGCGGCACTTTCAGGAAGCGGTTGCCGTCGTGCAATCCGGCCAGTTGGGCAAAGTCCGGCAGGTGCGCGCCTGGGCCTACCTGGACTGGGTGGGCGGCATCGGCAACAAGCCCGAAGGGGAACCCCCGGCCGGCGTCGATTACGACATGTGGTTGGGGCCGGCGCCCAAGCGCCCCTTCCACCCCAGCCGCTTCCACTTCAATTTCCGCTGGTTCTGGGACTATGCCGGCGGCCTGATGACCGACTGGGGCGTCCACCTGCTCAATGTGGCGCTGTGGGCCATGGAGTCCGCCCCACTGCGATCGGTGGCCGCCACCGGCGGAAAGCTGGTCCTCACCGACGACAGCGAAACGCCCGACACCCAGGTAGCCCTGTACGATTTCGGCAGCTACACCCTGATCTGGGAGCACCAGATGCTGGGCGGGGTGGGCATCGGCGGCCGTCCGCACGGCGTCTGCTTCAGCGGCGGTGACGGCACACTGATCGTGGATGCGGATGGTTGGGAGCTGATTCCCGAGCCCCAGAAGAAGAAGACGCTGAAGGCCTTCCTTCGGCCCAAAGACCCGAACGACCGGTACTCGGACGGGCGGCGGGCGCATGTCCAGAATTTCCTCGACTGCGTCCGTTCCCGGCAGATGCCGGTGACCAACGCCGAGGTCGGCCAACACGTCTCGACGGTCGCACACCTTGGGAACCTCGCCCTGCGTTCGGGCGCGAAGATCGTCTGGGACTTCGAAAAGGAGCGCGTGGTGAATGACGCGGGCGCCGACCGGCTGGTGGCCCGCGCCTACCGCCAGCCCTGGACGTTGCCTTACGGCCGGAGAGGCAAGGCCTGAGGGAAGCCATGAACCGACGACATTTCATGCACATGGCCCTCCCATCGGCGAGGCTGCGGCGAGTAGCGGGGGCTAAAGCCGTGGTCGAGAAGCCCGCTGAAGCGCAATACTGTTCACTTAAGCGCTCGCGGCGGACGCCGAGCAATCTTAACCCGCACGCGCGGTCGGGCCGTACACGGCTCCTCGCGCCGCCGGACGCGATAGGGCGTGCTCTGCCGCTTGACCCCTCGCGGGTTTTGCCGATTGCGGCTGGACACCACATTTTCCTCCAGAATCTCGTCGAGCACAGCTTCATGCAGGGCTTTCCTGTGCCGAGGGGGGAATAGCAACGAACAGCGGCAACTTGCGGCGGACAACTCGCACGGCGTGGACGAAGGACAACCGGTCGGGGTCCTTGTCCGCCTTCAATGCCGCTTCGTGCATCAGACCGCGGATGGCAAAATGGGTCATCAAGAAGCCGTAGAACTCCTGCCGCACCAGATCCGGGGTCTTGCTGCGTAAAACGATGCGGGCCCCGCGCAAATGGGTCTTGAGCTCATCGAGCGTGGTTTCAATCTCCCATCGCTCATGATACAGCGCGGCCAATTCATGGGCGGGTGCCTGCTCGGGGTCCAGAATGGTGGTCAGCAAGCGGTAGATCGGTTCCGCGTCGGCTACGCCCTCCAGTCGGTATTCGATCACCCGGACAAGCATATCTTTGCCCTTGCCCCTGGGCGGCCTGATCCGGCTCAGGTAGGAGCCGTCCGATAGGCGTTTCTCACATGGAAACCGCAGGTTCTTACGGAACCGCCACAGCAAGTCGGCTCCCCTGGCCCGCGCCTTCTTCCATAGTTTGGCGCTAAAAAAGAGCCGATCTGCCAGACACAGCATCCCCGGCTTCAACCAAGTCACCACGCGCTCCGCCAGGGTGATCTCTCCGACCCCAAACGGCCCCATTTCCGTGGCAAACAATACGTGCGTCCCGCTCTCTACTAGCGACACGAACCTGATTTGCGGGAAGGCACTGCGCCCCTTGCCGAGCTTCTGGCGCCCAAACGCCTCGTCGTTCTCCGCTGTGTCGGCTACGTCCAGCGTGCTCCCATCCAGATTCATCAGCCGCCAGCAGCGATACCACGCGCCGCGGGTGGCCTTGACCGCGATCGGCTTCACCACCTGATCATGCAGTTGCCGGATCGGCTCCCATCCCAGCCTGCTCCGCGCCTGCGAGATTCCAGCTTTGCTCGCCACCTTCACCACAAACCCCGGTCCGAACAGAAACTTCAGGCCCTCCAACAAGCAACGCAACACCTCTCGATACGACACCTGCATGAACAGCGTCAACGCCAAGACGTAGTACACAACAACATGTGCAGGTAAATCCCGCTCCCGCACACTCGCCTTCCCGCTGCTGCGCAGCGCCCGTTTGATATCCGCCAAGGGAAACGTCTTGGTCAGCACTCCCAGGCTGATGTAGTCAGTGATTCGACGCCCCTTTGGCAATTCCGCAAGCGTACGTGCCATTTCTGTGGTCCTCCTCGCAAAACAGGATACCACAGAAATGCTCTTAAGTGAACAGTATTGCCCTTCAGGGGGCTTTAGAATTGAGGCTTTAGCCACCTGCAAGAACGGAGGCCAGTACGCCCCATACCTTTCACCAACTCTATTACCATTTCGCCTGGGGCACGCATTCCCGCGATTCGCTGATTGACCGCGCATGGCGCCCGGAACTGTTGGCCATACTCAACCAGGAGGTAAAGCAACGCGGTGGCTGGCCCCTCCGTCACAACGCAATGCCCGACCACGTGCACTTGCTTGTCCGTCTTCGACCGGATACGGTGGTGAGCCAGTTCATCGGCGAAGTCAAAGGCGCTTCAGCTTTTCGCGCAAACAGGGAGTTGAAACCGAAGTTCCGGCTGAAGTGGCAGACGGGTTATGGCGTCATCAGTCTTCGCAAGGATGAGCTCGAGAAAGTGTCCCTCTATATCGACAACCAGGAAGAACACCATCGCTCCGGGCGGTTATCTCGGCTCCTGGAATTGACGGAAACAGACGAGGACGATTGGCCTGAAGGCCCATGAGCACTCCGAAGCCCCTTGAAAGGGGCTGGTGGGGAGATTGTATCGATCTCAACCCAGGCCTGAAGGCCTGGGCTAGAGAAAACGAGCGCCACAAATACGTTAGGGAATTCATGGAGAGAAAGGAGGCGCCCGATGGCAAACGAATGGCTGGACGGCGCCCGGAAGCGCTGGGAGATCTACAAAGTCCTGCACGGCGGCATGGGCGACGTTTACATCGTCTACGATCACGAACACCACGCAGCCTTAGCCGCCAAGACCTTTCAGGATGAGCTGTTCAAGCGCAATCCCATGGTTGCCGAGCGGTTCACGCAGGAGGCCCTGGCCTGGACCAGGCTGGACCGCCACGAGAACATCGCGTGGGCGCGCTTCGTCGAGAACATCCAAGGCAAGCCCTTTCTGTTCCTGGAGTACGTCAGTGGGGGCGACCTGAGCTCTTGGATTGGCACCCCGCGCCTGAGCGAGGACCTGCCGCAAGTGCTGCGCTTCGCCATCCAGTTCTGCGACGGGATGAGTCATGCGCTGTCGAAGGGTATCCAGGCCCACCGCGACATCAAGCCCGCAAACTGCCTGATCACCGAGGACCAGATCCTGAAGGTGACCGACTTTGGGCTGGCCAAGGTGTTTGACGAGGCGCGCCCGCCGGGCGGAGCCGGCAGAGAGGTGGCGGCGGCCAACGTGCCGGGCTTGAGCATCGGCGCCACCCGCACCGGGACGGGGGCGGGCACGCCGCCTTACATGGCGCCGGAACAGTTTGACGACGCCAAGCACGTGGACGTGCGCGCCGATGTTTACTCCTTCGGGGTCATGCTCTACGAAATGCTGGCGGGCCGCCGGCCCTTCCAGGGCCGCACCTGGAAGGAACTCGAGCGGCTGCACAAAACCCAGCCGCCCCCACTTGTCACTTTTCACTCATCACTTATCACTGTCGTTCAAACCTGCCTGGCCAAGAACCCGGCAGTTCGCTACGCGAACTTCGCTGTCCTGCGTGCGCGCCTGGCGGAGATATACAAGAGCTCGACCGGGGAAGCGGCGCCGCGGCCGCGCGCTGGGATAGACCTCGACGCGATGGATTACAGCAACAAAGGTGCTAGCCTCGGCAACCTGGGCCGCCCGGCCGAGGCCCTCACCTGTTACGAGCGGGCCCTGGAGATCAACCCCCGCCTGACAACGGCGTGGGCCAACAAGGGAGCCGCGCTGGCGGACTTGGGCCGACACGCCGAGGCTCTCGCCTGTCACGAGCGGGCCCTGGAGATCAACCCCCGCTACCCAGATGCGTGGTCCAACAAGGGAAACGCGCTGGTGGGGTTGGGCCGCCCCGGCGAGGCCGTCGCCTGTTATGACCGGGCTCTGGAGATCAACCCCCGTCTGGCAGCGGTGTGGTCCAACAAGGGAAACGCGCTGGCGGGGTCAGGCCGCCCCGCCGAGGCCCTCACCTGTTACGAGCGGGCCCTGGAGATCAACCCCCGCTACGCAGAGGCGTGGTACAACAAGGGAGCCGTACTGCACGACTTGGGTCGCCCCGCCGAGGCCCTCACGTGTTTCGAGCGGGCCCTGGAGATCAATCCCCGCCTGGCAGAGGCGTGGTGCAACAAGGGAGTTGTGCTCGGGGAATTGGGCAGCCCCGCTGAGGCTCTCACCTGTTATGACCGGGCCCTGGAGATCAACCCCCGCTACCCAGAGGCGTCGTCCAACAAGGGAATCGCACTGGCCCAATTGGGCCGGCACGCCGAAGCCCTCACCTGTTACGAGCGGGCCCCGGAGATCAGCCCCCGCCTGGCAGTGGCGTGGTACAACAAGGGAGCCGCGCTGGCCGAGTTAGGCCGCCCCGCCGAGGCCCTCACCTGTTACGAGCGGGCCCTGGAGATCAACCCCCACTACGCAGACGCATGGACCAACAAGGGAGAGGCGCTCAGGAAATTGGACCGCTGCGCCGAGGCCCTCACCTGTTACGAGCGGGCCCTGGAGATCGACCCCCGTGACGCAATGGCGTGGTCCAACAGGGGAGTCGCGCTGCGGAAGTTGGGTCGGCCCGCCGAGGGCCTCACCTGCTACGAGCGGGCCCTGGAAATCAACCCCAGTTACGGGAACGCGTGGTTTAACAAGGGAGCCGCCTTGCACAGCACCGGGCGCTTCCAGGAGGCACTGGCGTGCTTCGAGCAGGCCCAGCGGCTCGGCCATCCGCAAGCCGCACAGGCCATTGCCGTGTGCCGTCAAAGCCTCGGCGCCAGCCGCAGCGGATGGTGGTCAAGATGGCGTCGCCTGTGAGCCTTGCGGATGCGACGAAGGGAAAGAAGGAACGAAGATGCGAATTGCCTGCTCCTGTCAAGGTCGGGAAAAGACGTTCGAGCGCCAGGCGGACGAACTGATCATCGGGCGGCCGAAGGGTGGCGTGTTACCTGACCTGGACCTGACGCCCGACGTGAAGGTGTCGGGGAGGCACGCTCGCCTGTGGCTGGAGCAGCGGGAATACTGGATTGAGGACCTGGGCAGCACCCACGGCACAAGCGTCAACGGGGAGGAAATCAAGGGCAAAGGAAAACGGCGGCTGCAAGCGGGCGACAGCGTGCTGATTGGGGAAACCACGTTGCGGGTGGAGTTTCCCGCCGAGCCGGCGGGGGTGGACCAGCCGGCAGAAAGCAGGGAGCACGAGGCAGAGCCTGGGCCGGACATGGGGGAAACGCTGGACGCCACCCAGCCGGCCTTCGCGCCCGCAGAGGCTGCGGATGCCGCCGGCCGGCGGCAGGCGTTGCTCTACGAGCTGCCCCTGCAATTTGCCTCGGCCACACGCCTGGAGGCCCTGTTCTCGCTAATCACTGAGCGAGTGTTGCGGGCGCTTCCCGGCGCCAGACGGGGCGCGGTGCTCTTAGGGGATGAGCTGCTGTTGCAGGCCTCTCAGCCCGGCGACTTTCGTCCCAGCTTCAGCTTTGCGCGCCAGGCGCTCCAGCAGCGCCAGGCGTTCATCTGGCCGCCCGGCGAGCCGTCCCCCGCGGCGGGCCCGGCCCAGGGCGCTTCCCAGCCACCCAGCATGTACGGTGTGGCCTCGGCTATGTACGTTCCGCTGATGTGGCAAGGCCAGGCTTTGGGCGTCATCTGCGTGGACAACTCCGAGGTCGGCGACGCCTTCAAAGCTGACGACCTGCGCTTTCTTCTGGCCGTGGCACACCACGCGGCGATGGCCGTGGCCAACCATCAATTGCGGCAGGAGCTGAGGGAAAACAGCAGGCTGCTGGAGCGGCTGCTGACCAACTTCTCGCCCAGGATTCGGGAAAAACTGCTGGAGGAAGCCCGGCATGGGCGCCTCCGCCCGGGCGGCAAGAAGTCCGAGGTCACCATCCTGTGCTCCGACATCCGCGGCTTCACGAAGATCAGCGCCGGCATGGATGCCCAGGACGTTGTGGAAATGCTCAACCAGTATTTCCCCCCTCTGGTGGAATGCATCTTCAAACACGACGGGGCCATTGACAAGTTCATCGGGGACGCCATTCTGGCGGTGTTCGGCAGTCCGGAGCCGGTGACGCAGCATCAGGAGAAAGCCGTGCGCGCGGCCCTGGCCATGCAGGCTGCGACCGAGAAGCTGAACGCCGGTCGCGCGGCCCAAGGGTTGCCCGCCTGCCAGATGGGCATTGGCATTCACTGCGGAGAGGTGATTCACGGCTTCATCGGCACGGCGGAGCGGCTGGAATTCACGGTCATCGGCGATGCGGTCAACCGTGCCTCGCGCTATTGCGACGGCGCCGGCGGCGGCGAGATTCTGATCAGCCCCGAGATGCGCGCCCGCGTTTGGCGGGCGTTCTCCCTGGAGGAGACCCGCATCGCGACCAAGCACGAAGGGGAACTGCCCGCCTATCGTGTCAAGCAATGAAGCTCGCATAACACGATTACAGGAACCTTCTTGCTCCCACGCCGCTGTGCCGCCTCCATACTGCTTAGCCCGCCATCTGCGTCCGCAAGCGACTGAAATGGCGCCCCGCAGAACGGGACCGCCGCTACACGCAGGCCATAGCGTGTCAATCCTGACGCGGGTGTAAGCCCGGCAACGCCCCTCCCCGCATAACCCTCCATTCTTTCAACGACATAGCTCTGGAACGCAACCTGCAACCTGTCTGAGCGGCATAAGGCATGGAGGCAGAGCGATGAACCGGACGGCGAAAGCGATGGGCAGGTTGATGGCGCTGATGGTGGCCATTGCGGCAGCGGAGCGCGCCCTGGCGCAGTCAACGGCCGCACCAGAGCAACAGCCCGAGAATGGGCGGCGAATCGTCATCAACGTTCCAGCCATGACGCTGGAAGTGGTGGAGAACAGGGAGTTGGTGAAGAGCTACCGCATCGCCGTCGGCAAGCGCTCCACGCCGACTCCGACCGGGTCTTTCCAGATCGCCTCCATGGTGAAGGAGCCGACTTGGTACGGACCAAGAGGCGAGATTGCCAAACCCGGTCCCAAGAACCCGGTGGGAACCCGCTGGATCGGCCTGGACCGGAAAGGCTACGGGATCCACGGCACCAACGCTCCCGGCTCGATCGGTCGGGCCGCGTCGCATGGCTGCATTCGCCTGCGAAACGCCGACGCCGAGGACCTCTTCCAGCGCGTCCGCGTAGGCGATCAGGTTGAGATTCTGTATCAAGTCGCGACAGCCGGCGGCGCCGAGTACCAGGACGTGTACAGCCGGGCTGCCGCGCCCCAGAGCAGCGATGGTGCGGGGAACTGAGCAGCAGGCGAGAGGCAGTAAGCAGTAGGCAGGAGGCAGCGGCCGAGGAGACAAGCCATGGATGGGGTGCGATTCAGCGACGTGTTCTGGGTTTCGCTGGCGGCCTTTGGCGGTTTCGAACTGCCGCTGGTGGTCAACTACCTCTTCCTTAAAGCGCTCTTCCACGCCATCGCCCCCTTGCGCACATCCGCGAAGCCGGCACCGAAATCGGCTGATAGCTGAGTTAACATGGCTCCATGCTGGCCGTGCTGCTGATGTTGGCACTGAGCTTGTCCCCGGCTGAGGTCAGCGCCTTCGCTGCGCGGGTGACCCAGTCGCTGGCCGGCGCGATGGGTTCAAAAGGGCGCGTGCTGCTGCGGGTTGAGGATCCCGGCGAAACCGACGCGGCCGAGGAGATGGCATCCGCGCTGCGCGATGCGCTCCGCCAGGCGGGCATGGAGGCGGCCTCCGAAGGCGATCTGCCCTGGCAACTGCAAGTCTACCTGGGCCGGCGGAACGGCCTGCCGCTGGCCACCGCCCGCATCACGAACGAATGGCGCGAAGCCGCGTTGCTGTTCGCCGCCTTCTCGGTGCAGGCGGGAGCCGGTTCCCCGGCGACGGGAGGCCCGGCGCTGGTCACCAGCGTTCGCACCTTGCTCGCTTCCGACCTGCCGGTGCTCGACCTGGAAACCAACGCCGCCGGCAACCTGTTCGTGCTGTGTTCGGATCGGCTCCGGCTCTACGACTTGAATACGCCCGGCTATCCGATGAGAGCAGAGGTAGGCATAGATACCGGCAGCGACCACTTGCGCGACCCGCTGGTGCGGCTAGTGGCGCGCGACAGCCCGCGCCAACTCGATGTGTATTCGGCCGCCGGCAAGCTGGCTCCGGCGCCGCCCTTGCCGCTTGATGGTTACGTGCTGAGGGGCATTGCCGCACCCGCCAAGCTGCAGTGGCCGCATCCCTGGCGGGCAACGGCCGCAACGCTGCAGATCATTGCCGGCCGGAACTACTTTTCCAGCGCCGCCGTGCCGCAGATCCAGGGTCTGGCCCCGGTGGTCGGCCCGTTGCGCGCCCATTGGGCCGTGCTCGATCCAGCCGGGCGGCTTTTTCTGGCCGACGCCGAGTTGCGGCCCATCCCCGGCGGCGGGGCAACCGCGGCCGGCGCCTTCGGCGGCGACGTGGCCTCGCTGACGCTGCCCTGCGCGGGCGCCCTGGTGCTCGCTGCCTCCTCCGATGTTAATCCGCCGCGCGACCGCATTACCGTGCTGCGGATGGAAAATGACGCTCTGCTGCCGGGCACCAGCGTGGAACTCGACGGGGCGGTGCGCCGCCTGAAAACCCTGCCGCCGGCTGGTGAATTGCGCCGCGTGCTGGCGGTCGCCCAATCGGAGAACAGTTGGCGGATCGACGAGATTGAAGTGAGATGCTCTCAATGAAGGTCCAAAGTCCAAGGTCCAAAGTCCGAGGTCGCTTGCTGGCGCGGCGCGTACTCCTGCTCTGTTGTTTCCTGGCGGGACCTTGGACCTTGGATCTTGGACCTTGGACCTCTGCCGATGCGGCTGCCCGGCCGCGCTATGGTGACACGCTTCACCTGAGTTTTTCGCAAACGGCGGAGAGTTACGACCCGGCGCAAGCCGCCACTCTTCCCGAACGGTTGCTGGCCCGCTCGGTCTACGAAACGCTGACCAGTCTGCCGCGAGGCAATCGAGCAGGCGCGGGGGTGGAGGCGCGGCTGGCCGCCAGTTGGCGTGCGGAAGCGGGCGGGCGCCGCTGGATCTTCAACCTGCGTCCAGGCGTGCGCTTCCATAGCGGCAACGCACTGACCGCGGCGGCGGCCGGGGCGGCCGTGGAGCGCGCGGTGACGCGGGCGCAGACCGCCGCTGCCGCGCAACTGCGCGCTCTTCAGTTTGTCTGCTCATCGCCCGACCCGGCGCGCCTGGTGTGCGACCTCTCCGAACCGCTTCCGGTCCTGCCGGAGATGCTGGCCGATCCGGCGCTGGCCATCGCTGACGCCGACGGGTCGGGCACCGGGCCATGGAAGATGGGCGCGTGGGCCGCCGGGACCCGCGCCCGCCTGGAAGCCTTCGACGGCTATTGGGCCGGCCGGCCGTTTCTCGATGCCATCGAAGCCGAGTTTGGCGTGGACGCGCGAAGGCAACGCGTGGAGTTCGAGCTGAAGCGCGCCGAGGTGCTCGCCAACTCGCCGGCCGAGGCGCGCCCGCCTGGGACATCGCGGCCTTCGCCGGCGGCCAATCTGCTGTTGCTGGGCGTGCCTCCCAAGAGCGCGCTGCTGGCCGGCGACGGCGCGGCGGCCTGCCGCGCCCTGTCGGACGCCGTCGATCGCGAGGCGCTGGCGCGCCTGCTGCCGCCGGGCGTGGCCGCCGCCGCGTTCGGCCTTCTGCCCGGCTGGCTCAGCGGCTATGAATCGCTGTTTCGCCACGCGCCGGATCAGGCTCAGCCGGCCGCCGGACTGCCGCGCGGTGCGCTGCGGCTGATCCATGACGCTTCCGACCCCGTTGGCCGCCTGATCGCTTCGCGCCTGACGTTCGATTTCCGCGCGCTCGGCGTGGAATTGCGCGTCGACAGCTTGCCGCGCGCGGCCTACGCCGCGGCCCGAGAGTCAGCGCCGCACGAGCTGTATCTGGAGTCCGCACGCCTGGGCACTGCGGCGCCCGGCGTCGCGCTCGCCGAGCTGCTCCAGCGCTACCAGATCAAGGGCGACATGCCTGGCCTTTTCGTCATCAGCGGGTCACCAGATGTGCGTGCCGAGGCGCAGTATCGGATCGAGCGCGAGGCGCTGGAGGTGGCGCGCGTCATCCCCGTACTGCACTATCGCGACGTCTACACCTTCCAACCCGGGCTCGAGCAGGTGCGCCTGGACGAGAGCGGTTTTCTGGACTTGGCCAACGCCTGGAAAAGATAGGTCCAAGTTTCAGGTTCGAAGTTCCAAGTTCCTGCCGAAACGTGGAACCTGGAACTTGGAACCTGGAACCTCCGTTCGATGAGCTTTCGCTGGAAACTGCTGTTCGCCTTCGGAGCCACAACGCTGGTGGCCGTTGCGGTCATGGCGCTGGTGGCTACGCGACTGGTGCGCAACGCCTATGTTCGCAGCGACCAGCAACGAATCGAGCAGGTGCTGGCCCAGGCGCGCTCGGCCATCGAGC
>Ga0315279_10004529_pt1 | contig 18612 bp, 12 predicted proteins | sample YL17G06_20_MG_FD_203694 | JGI IMG/M metagenome (GOLD analysis project Ga0315279, IMG submission 203694) | Sediment microbial communities from Yellowstone Lake, YNP, Wyoming, USA - YL17G06_20 | ecosystem: Environmental > Aquatic > Freshwater > Lake > Sediment | place: USA: Wyoming | collected... | reverse complement strand
ACGGACTCATGAAGAAATATTGACGTCCGTCGGGATTGATTGTCGGGATGATGTAGAAGACGCGTTCGTTGACGAGCTTCGTGATTTGGTCGAGCCGGCCGTAATTCTCCATCAGGAACCAGACCGTGTAGACGCAGATTTCTCCGCCCTGGATCTCGTTGCCGTGGACATTGGCCTCGATGCACATCGCGGCCTTGCTCAGCTCGGAGCCTGTGTCGGGATTGTTGACCGTGACGAGCATGATGTCCCGGCCCTCGTAGCTTTTTCCGATCGACGAGACCTTGACGAACTTCGGAAAAGCGGCCGCGAGTTTCCGCATGTCGGCGTACAGCTCGTCGGTATCGTGCCACCGGTCGAAGTCGAGCTTGACCTTGAACTGGGGGTCCGAGGTCTTCTGGGTCAGGCCGCCTTGAGGGATAAGCGTCAGGATCGCGACCAGGAGAATGAGATATTTGGCGTATTTCATCTTCGGCCTCCTCACTTCAGCGTCACCGAGCGTTTGTCGGTCCCCGCTTTTTGGGAAACGACCTTGAGTTCGACTGTGTCCCCGGACTTGGCTTTGATCAGCCATTCGTATTTGGCCCGGCCGCCCGAGCCGCCGAGGACCTGGGCCGAGTTGGTCTTCGCGTTGCCCGAAATGATCGCCTCCGGTTTGACTTGGAGCTGGACCATGGTCGCTTTCACCGCCCGGGCTGTGACGGCATGAGCGAAAGCCGTCGGCCAGAAGCCGGTGTTTTCGACTTCGGCCTTGATCCGGAACAGGCCGCCGCCGTGGTTGGTCGCCTCTAGTTTGGCGACCTGGACCTTGGGGAACAAGCCCATCAGATACACGGCGAACTCGGAGTGCGATTTCCCCAATTCCGCAACTTTAGCCGCCGGCGGATTGGTGACCGCATATGGCTTGAAACCGCCGACTTCGACATCGCCAAAAACCGGATGCCGGACCTTGGTCCAATTGATGAAGCCGTCGACCTTCTCGCGGTCCATCCACTGCAGGATCTGGCGGTCATAGCCTTGGGCCTCGGCTCCGGACGCTGCCCCTGTCGCGCCGGCTCTCTGGCCCGTTCCGCCCGCACCGGATCGCTGACCCGCGGCGAATTGCTGCATTTGCCCCATCTGGGCTTGTCCGCCTCCCGCGGCAGGTTGGCCGCCCATCATCCCGGGGCCCATGCCCTGGCCGCGCTGGGCTTCGGGAAATCCCCAGCCCGGCGTCGAGAACGAGGGGACGCCGAAATTAAAATATCCGGCTTGGAAAAACGCTCCTTCGGGCTTAACCACGAAAGGCTGCTGACGGATGCCTGTTAGCTCGGCATATTTCTGGCTGACAAGCCGGAAGTATTCGACGTCGGCCGTGTTGACCGTCGTCGCCGCCGCGCGCGCCGGCATCTGGGCCCGGGCCGAGGTCGGCTGCTGGGCCGCCGTTTGGCCGCCGCGCGTTCCTCCGCCCCGAGGCCCGCCCATGATTATCTCAAAACCGCCGCCGCCGGCCATGAGCATCTGCAGCATTTCTTCGGTGAGCATCATCTCCCCGCCACCGCCGCCTCCCCGGCCGCCGCGGCCTCCGATCATGATTCCGCCCGCGGCGAACAAACCGGTCCGGCTCGCCAGGGCGTTGCTGGCGTTGGCGAACTCGACGAGGTCGATCTGCCGGGCCGAACTGAGCGCGCCGCCGGCGTTCGGAGGGACGATCAGGTTATCGCTTTCGCCGAAGGTCAGGATCGCTCCGATGTTCCGGTGGGCGACCATGAACTCGAGCATCGCCCGCGTCTCGGCTTCGCTGACCATGTTCCGGCCGGCCTCGGGCTTGTAATATGGATATTCATGCATGAAGTTCCGGTTGATGTTGACGCCGCCCGGACCGTCTTCGGCGATGAAGCCGTCACCGTCGTTGTCGATGCCTTCCCAATAAAGGGAATACTGCCCCGTCTCGCCTTTCTTCGGGTCGGCCCGCCGCATCAGTCGGGGTTCGTCAGGGTCGACGATGAACGCGCCGTTCGGATCCTTGACGCGCATGACGGTGATGAGGCCGTCCTTGTTAAGGTCGACCGGGCCATCCTCGTCGATTCGGCCGTCGTTGTCTTCGTCCGTAGGCTTGACGTTCGTCCGGCGGGCCCATTTCAGGGGCGCCCACATAGCTTCCGCGCCGTCGGGATTGACCCGCGGAACGACATAAATCACGCTTTCGTTCAACCTCTGCTTGACCGCTGCGTTCGTCGTCGAATTCTTGACGAGATAATCCGCGATAAAGACGGCCAGCTCGCTGCCGACCAAATGGTCGGCCTCGAAATTGGCCGCGATGAGAAGCCCCGGCCGCTCGGCGAGCGGGAGGCCCGCCGGGTTGGCGATCTGGAGGGCCCAGATATCGCGCTTCTCGAGCGTTTTGCCGATCGATTCCAGCTTGACCAGGGCCGGGTTGGCTTTGGCCAGGGTTTGGAGCATCGACGTCAATTCGGCGTAGGTATGATACTTGCCGAAATCCTGAGCGAGGCCCATCGTCGCGCCGAGTCCGAACAGGACCGCGGCGGTGATGAGGACCACGCCGAACCGCATGTTTTTGAGTTTCTTCAATCGTCCTCCTTTCGATCTTCGACGATACGACCCTTCTCCGGACCCTCGACCGATTTTCGAGCGGGTCAGGGAAATGAATGATTAAAAATCATCCTTGGGAGCATACCCTCGATTTTTAAAATGGCGCGCCCCGCTTCTCTCGAAGAGGGGCGCGCCGAATACCTCCGTTATTTGAACAGCGGGTCGGGGCTGACGACGATTTTCTTCGTTTCGATGTCCTTCCCGTCCACGTTCAACGTGACTTTATAGGTGCCGTTATCGACCTGCGTGCCGCGGCCGCCGCCGCGTCCGCCGCCTCCGCCGCGCTGTCCGGCGCCGGCTTGACCGGGCGCCGCCATCCTCGTCAGACCCCAGAAATTCTTCTGCAGGCCTTTTTTCGCGCTACCGCTAATCTCCTGGATCATGGTGCCTTCCAAGTCCTTGATCGTCAGCTTGACGGATTTAGCGTCGGCTTTGAGATAGTAATAAAGATTCGTCCCGACGGGCGGATTGTCGACTTTGGCGAACTCGCCGTAAGATTCGCCGCGCTGCTCAAAGCGATTCCAGCGGATCGCCTCCTTGACGTCGAAGAGATAGGCGTCCTTCTGGAATACGTCGGGCTTGAATTCTTTGGCCGGCCCGATGTCGGCGATGTAGATGCCCCGGCCGTACGTGCCGATGACGAGGTCGCGGTCGCGCTTCTGGATGAACAGGTCGCGGACGACGACGTTGGGCGCCGAGCTCGAGAAGTTCGTCCAGGTTTTGCCCTGGTCGATCGACACCTGGATGCCGAAGTCCCCAGCGATGTACAGGACGTTCGGGTTGTCGGTGTCCTCTTCCAAATCGAAGAGCGGGTTCATCAGGCCGCCCGAGATGTCTTCCCAGGTCTTGCCCAAGTCGCGCGTGACGAAGACATAGGTCTTGTCCTCGCTGTGCGTTCGGTAGCCGCTGAAAGCCACGTAGCAGGTTTTTTCGTCATGGTACGAGGGCATGACCTTCTTGACCCAGCGGTCGAATGGAATGAGAACGCCTTTGATCCCGGGTTTCGGCTTGCCCGTCTTCATGTCGTAGAACTGGGCGGTGATATTCGTCCAGTTCACGCCGCCGTCGGCCGACATCTGGACATTGCCGTCATCCGTCCCCGCCCAGTAGAGGCCTGGTTTCCTGGTCGATTCGGCGAAGGAATAGACCGTCGCGTATTGAAGGTTCGTCTTTTTGGAAAGGTCGAGCCGTTCCTTATTCGCCTTGGTCAGGTCGGGGCTGATTGTGACGAACGTCCCGCGTTCGCCCCGGCTCAAGGAGCGGTGGACGAACTGCGAGCAAATGAAGACGATGCCCGGGTTGTGCGGAGAAAGGACGATGGGCGCGTTCCATTGGTAGCGCTGCGGTGGTACGCCGGCGGCCAGTTCTTCGGGAGTGGTCCTCTTAGTCAGGGAGATCGTATCGCCGGTCGTCAGGTTCTGACGGCTGGACGAGCCGAACTGGCTTTCATAATACACATATTCCGGATTCCACCAGTCGCGGACGGCGTAGAATCCATCGCCCGTCGGGAGATAGAACCAGTCGGCCGCATAGATGCCGTTGCGGTTGTGGTTCTGGGACGGACCGAGCCAGCAGCCGTTGTCCTGGGTCCCGCCCATGACGTTGTAAGGCTGCAGGTTGTCGGCCGAAACGTCATAGAACTGCTGGGCGCTGATCGTCGCTTTCTGGCTCCAATGCTTGCCCCCGTCCCAGGTCTCGCCCGTGCCGCCGTCGTTGCCGCTCAGAATATGGTTGCCATTCTGAGGGTCGACCCAAATACCACGGTGGTCGACATGCAGTTTATAGTTTCCGCTGTCCCAACCGGTGGGTTTGAACGTCTTGCCGCCGTCCGTCGAGACCGTGGCATTGGTATCGGTGCAGTACATGACCTGGTCATTAGTCTGGTCGAGGACGATCCGGCCGTAATATCCGCCCTCGGTCTGGTTGACCTGGGCGCTGCCGCCGGTGATCTTGTACTCGGTCATCTTCTTCCAGGTCTCGCCCTGGTCGTCCGTCCGATAGATGACGCCCGATCGCTTGGTCGGCTGCTGGTTCCTGAGGGCGCCCGCGTAAAGGACCTCGAGGACGTTCCGGTTGATGACCTGAAAGCGGCCTTTCGCCTCATCCGAATCCGGTTTCGGCGCTTCGGCCTTGAGCAGCTTGTCGATTTCTCCGACCGCGGCCATGAGGCCGTCGTTCTTGGCATAGAGCTTGCGGGCCGCGGCATTGAGCTTGGCCACATCGACTCCGGTTTTGGTCAGGAAATCCTTGTCTTGAATGGCCTCGTTGAGTTTCTTGACCAGGTCGGCCTCATTTTCGGCCGTGACCGGGACGAATTTAGGCGCCAGCTTGGCGACCTCGGGATTGATTTTAAAAGTCTTGAATTTGGCGAGCGTATATTCATCCGTAAACAATCCCGCGCCGCCGAATCCTCCGCCCCCTCCTCCGCCGACACCCGCAGGCGCCCGGAAATTGGCCACGCCGTCACGCAGATTGAATCCCAGGCTGACTTCCTCGTCGAGGCGGGCGTAGAGAATATTCGGGTTTTTGTCGAAGGTAGCCAGGCCGGTCCGGCCGAGGTCGATGTCGGTCGGCAGGCCGTTGGTCAGCTTCTTCCAGGTGTTTCCGCCGTCGGTCGATTTGTAAAGGTGGTTGCCCGGCTGCCGGTCGATGTACGTCCAGGCCCGGCGGAACGTTTTATAGGCGGCCGCGATGATAACGTTCGAATTGCGGGGGTCAATGGCAAAATCGGCCACGCCCCGGTCCTTGACCGGAAAGACGTTCGTCCAGGTCTTGCCGCCGTCGGTGCTCTTATAGAGCCCGCGCTCGCAATCCATCTCGTTGTCGTAGAGCTTGCCTTCGGCCGCGACATAGACGATATCGGGGTTCTTGAAATCGACCGCAACCCTGGGGATGAAGTAGCTCTTCTCCAGGCCGATATGCGTCCATGTCTTGCCGGCGTCCGTGGATTTCCACATCCCGTTGCCGTGCGTGCTCGAGCGGGCGTGCATCGGCTCGCCCGTTCCGAGATAAAGGATGTTCGCGTTGGACGGCGCAACCGCCATATAGCCCATGCTCATGTTGCCGTACTTGTCGAAAATGGGCTCGAAATGGGTCCCGCTGTCCTCCGTTTTCCACAGCCCCCCCGACGCGGTCAGGATGTAGTACGTCGTCGTCTGGCCGCGAGGGACGGCGAATTCCGTGATCCGGCCCGAAAAATTGACGGGCCCGACCCATCGCCACGTGAATTGGTTGAAGTCGTCGGTCGTAAGCTGGGCCAGGCCGAGACCGGCCAGCCCAAGGAGACCGAACGCCATCAACGCCAGGCACACAAATGATTTACGCATTAGACCTCCTCTTGAATGAAATAAGGAATCCCCCGTCCCTCGAGTTTCCCGGAAGGAAGCGCGGAGGGATCGTGTTCTTGATGGACATCTCAATGTTCCAGGATTTCCGTTCCCGACTCCAACCGGCTGATGTGGAATTTCGGCTCCCGGCCGAAGTGATTCTTATACGCCCGGACGCATGTCTCGCGCAAGCGGTCGACGGCGCCGACATCGGCCAGCGTGATCGTGCACCCCCCGAATCCGGCGCCCATCATCCGAGCCCCGAGGACGCCGCGGACCGAGCGGGCGGCGTCCACGAGGACGTCGAGCTCGCGGCTGCTCACTTCGTAATCGTCGCGCAACCCGTCGTGCGAGGCATTCATCCGCCGGCCGAACGCCGCGAAATCGTTCCGTTCAAGGTCGGCGCAGGCGTCCCCGACCCGGCGGTTCTCGGCTAGGACATAAGCGCACCGCCTTAAGATCACGGGGTCGAATTCCGTTTTATGCGATTCAAGCATATCCGTTGTCACGTCGCGCAGGCTCCGAATGCCGGGGTTGTATTTCGCGAGCAGCGCCACGCCCGCCTCGCATTGACGGCGCCGGACGTTATATTCCGATGACGCCAATTCCCGCTTGACCCGCGTATCGCAGAGAACGACGCGCAGGTCCTCGCGCTCGAACGGATAATACCGGTAATCCAGACTGCGGCAATCGATCTTGAGGACGGACCGCGCCCGGCCGAAAATGTTAACGAACATGTCCATAATGCCGCAGCGAACCCCGACAAACTCGTTCTCGGCCTTTTGAGCCAACTTGGCCAGAGCCAAGGGCTCGAGCCCGAGGCTGAAAATTTTATTCAGGCCGAAGGCGAGGCCAGCCTCGATCGCGGCCGAAGAAGACATCCCGGCCGCGATCGGAATATCCCCGCCGAAGACGCAATTGAACCCGCCGACCGGGTAGCCGCCCCGGCCGAGCTGGTCGACGATTCCCATCAGGTAATTCGGCCAGTGCTTATCGCTTTTTTCGATCCGCCGCAGGGAAAATTCGTGATTTTGTCCGAGGTCGAATGAATGGAGAAAAGCCCTCTCGCCCGGACGCACGCCGACTGCGAAATAAATGGCTTTATCGATGGCGGCCGGAAGGACGAACCCTTCGTTGTAATCCGTATGCTCGCCGATGAGATTGACCCGGCCGGGCGACCTGACCAGGCAGGGTTCGCCCCCAAATAGCTCCCGGAAGCGCGCGGCGACCCGTCCGGCCGGCTCCGGGAGAAAGCCGTTATTCAATCGATGCATTTATATTCTTCAGCTCGAAAACAAAGCCGGCCAGGCTCATCAGGCCGCCCCACCAGACGCCGGGATGGAGGTTGGCCAGGACGGTTCTCGACTCCACGCCGGCAATCCAATCATAGAGGCTGATGCCAAAAATCAAGCCGCCCATGACCTGCAGAATAACTCCAACGAAAAACCAAATCGGCTTCATTTTTTTGACGTTCGTGGCCATGTCTTTCTTCCCTCGTTACCAGAAATAGATATTCAACAGGACGAAGATGACGAGGGACAAGACGGCATAGAAGGCAGGCCTTTTATACCAGACCGGCTTCTCGAGCGCGGTTTCCCGGGTCAACCCCTTGACCAGGCCGACCAACTCCTCGTCGGGCTTCTTTTTCGTGAACAGGCTGACGACGATCGTGACCACGAAACAGATGAGCCAGGCCCACCAAGCCCGCCAGAAGTTCGCGGCCATGTCGCTTGCAACTTTCGAAAACGTGATCAGGCTCGTCGAGATCCATTGGAACTTGACCGCCAGGTACATAGCGAACGAGGACCCCATGCCGGCGATGAGGCCCCAGAACGCGCCGTTCGGCGTGATCCATTTGACGAACATTCCGAGGAGCATCGTGGCGAAGAGCGGGGCGTTGACCCAGGAGAAGATCGCCTGCATATAGTCCATGATCGTCGGCATGCTCTTGGCCCAGTAGGCCGTGGCGACGCTGATAATGATCCCGGCTACGGTCGCCACCCGTCCCATCCATAAGAGATGTTTGGGCGACGCCTTCCGGTTGATGACCGAATGATAGATATCGTAGGTCCAGACAGTGTTAAAGGCGCTGATGTTGCCCGCCTGCCCGGCCATGAACCCGGCCAGGAGCGCGGTAATCCCCAGCCCGACGAGCCCGCGCGGGAAGTAGCGGGCGATGAGCATCGGGAGGGCGGAGTCGTAGTTCGTTTTTCCGGCGTCGGTCATCAGGGCGAAGCCGGAGTTGGGGTCTTTGGAAAGGACGAGGGCGAGAAGGCCGGCGATGATGACGATAAACGGGACGGCCATCTTGAAGAACGAGGCGATGATCGGGGTCATCCGGGCCGAGCGCAGATTTTTCGCGGAAAACGCCCGCTGAACGACGAGAAAATCCGTCGTCCAGTAGCCGAACGACAGGACGAACCCGAGTCCCAAAACGATACCGCCCCATGTCACCATCATCCCGTTCTGGGTCGGGTCGCCCGATGTGGACCAGAGTTTTGAAAACGCTTCCGGAACGCGATGCATGATCTCGCTCAGGCTGCCGATCTCGACGATGCCCAGGATCGAGACGAGGAACAGCCCGAACCAGATGAGGAAGAATTGGATGATTTCGGTGAAGATGGCCGACATCAGGCCGCTAAGGGTGACATAAACGGCGACCGTGATGGCCGACGCCCACATGCTGACGTCCCAGTTCCAGCCGACGAACGTGTGGAGGACGAGGGCCATCGCATAGAGGTTGATGCCCGACACGAGAAGCGTCATGAGGGCAAAGGAAAACCCGTTGAGGACGCGCGTTTTTTCGTCGAACCGCAGCTTGAGATAGCCGGGGACGGACTTGATGCGGCCGCTGTAATAGAACGGCATCATGAAGATGCCGAGGAAGAGCATGGCCGGAACAGCGCCGATCCAGTAAAAATGGGCGACGAACATCCCGTACTTGAACGTGTTCCCCGTCATCCCCAGGAGCTCGAGAGCGCCCAGGTTCGCCGAGAGGAAGGCGAGGCCCGCCACCCAGGAGCTGTTCCTCCGGCCCGCCAAGAAGAAATCGTCCTCGCTCTTCGTGTATTTTTTGAGATAAAAGCCGAGGCCGATGATGAACGCGAAATAAAAAAGGATGATGGCCCAATCCACGCCATGAAGACCGATGGCCTGCATCCGGCGCCTCCTCCAAAAACAGGAAGAGATTTAACACAGCCCCCCAAGCGAAGTCAAACCGGCGAGGAAGCGTTGACAGCACCCGTCGCGCCTCCTTATAATCGGAGCCGACCGGAGCCAGGACGAAGCGACCCGCATGCCGAAGAAAGACGATCCTCTGACAACCATGGACACCGGGAGCCCTTCCGGGCCCGCGGCGTTTTTGGGGCCCAGCTTCGTCTGCACGGGGCAGATCGCGGCCCAGGAGGACCTCCTGATCCAAGGGACCTTCCGGGGTGTTATCCGTCTCAAAGCCCATAAGCTCACGATCGCGCCGGGCGCCCAGGTCGAAGCCGACGTCATCGCGGGCTCCGTCGAAGTCGCGGGCCAGCTCACCGGAAATATCCGGGCGACGGGGACGGTGATGCTTTCCGCGGCGGCTTCTATGAAAGGCGATATCACCGCGCCCAAGGTTTCCATCCGCGACGGCGCCCAGTTCCGGGGCTTGGTCCGCATGGACAAGAGCGGCTCCTGACATACGGACGGGTTCGTCTCCGCTTCGCCCCGGTCTCCTGCTATAATAGGCGCCATGACTGCGTTCAAGCTCGAATCCGCATTCACCCCTAAGGGCGACCAACCCGGGGCGATTTCCGCGCTCGCAGACGGACTCGGACGCGGGCTGCGCCATCAGGTGCTCATGGGCGTCACCGGATCGGGAAAGACGTTCACCATGGCCAACATCATCGAAAAAGCCCAGCGGCCCGTCCTCGTGATCTCGCATAACAAGACGCTCGCCGCCCAACTCTACCAGGAATTCCGGCGGTTCTTTCCGAAGAACGCCGTCGAATACTTCGTTTCGTACTACGACTACTATCAGCCCGAAGCCTACATCCCCTCGTCCAACGTCTACATCGCCAAAGAGGCGACGATCAACGACGAGATCGACCGGATGCGGCTCAACGCGACGAACGCCCTGTTCGCCCGCCGCGACGTCATCATCGTCGCCTCGGTTTCGTGCATTTACGGCATCGGCGCGCCCGAGACCTACTATGCCATGAGCTTCCCCGTTGAAACGGGGATGCGATTACCGCGGAAGCGTCTCCTCCGCGCCCTCGTCGAGATTCAATATGAGCGACAGGATTCCGACCTCAAGCGCGGCGGGTTCCGCGTCCGGGGCGACGTCGTCGACGTCTTCCCCGCCTACGCCGAGATCGCGTACCGCGTCGAGCTCGACGGCGAGACCGTCAAGAAAATCACGTCCGTGGACCCGTTGCTAGGGATGGTTCGCGACACGTTCGAGAAAGTCATCATTCATCCCCGGACGTTCTTTTCGACGCCGCGCGAAATCCTGGACGCGGCCGTCGCCGGGATCGACCGCGAGCTCCAGGAGCGGGTCGCCTTTTTCAAGGACCGGGGCAAGGTCCTCGAAGCCGAGCGAATCGAGGAACGGACCCTCTACGACCTCGATATGCTACGGGAGTTCGGATACTGCCCCGGGATCGAAAACTATTCGCTTTACCTCAGCCAGCGCCGGCCCGGCGAACCCCCGTACACGCTTCTCGATTATTTTCCCAAGGATTTCCTGACGATCATCGACGAATCGCACGCCACCGTGCCTCAAATCGGCGGGATGTATTTCGGCGACCGGTCGCGCAAGGAGACCCTCGTCGAGCACGGTTTCCGCCTCCCCTCCGCCTCCGACAACCGGCCCTTGAATTTTTCCGAGTTCGAAGCCCGGGTCGGACAAACCATCTACGTCTCCGCGACCCCGGGGCCGTTCGAGCTCAAGCAGACGAAAAACCGGGTCGTCGAGCAAGTCATCCGGCCGACGGGGCTCATCGACCCCGAGGTCGAGGTCCGGCCGGTCCGGGGCCAGGTCGACGACCTTAAGGCCGAAATCGAGGCCCGGGCGGCGCGAAATGAAAGGACGATCGTCACCACCCTGACAAAAAAGATGGCCGAGGACCTGACCCGCCATTATCACGAGCTCGGCCTGCGCGCCCGCTATCTTCATTCCGAGATCGAAACGCTCGACCGGGTGAAGATCTTGCGCGACCTGCGGCGCGGGGCCTTCGACACCCTCATCGGCATCAACCTCCTCCGCGAAGGGCTGGACCTGCCCGAGGTCTCGCTCGTCGCAATCCTCGACGCGGACAAAGAGGGGTTCTTGCGTTCGGCTCGGTCCCTGATCCAGACCTTCGGCCGGGCGGCCCGGAACGTGCACGGGCGGGCAATCCTCTATGCCGATTCCGTCACGGATTCGATGACGGCCGCCATCTCCGAGACCAACCGCCGGCGACGGCTCCAGCAGGAGTTCAACGCGGCGAACGACATCACACCGCAGTCCATCGTCAAGCGCATCGACGAGGTCCTAACGAGCGTCTACGAGCGGGATTATCTCGACTACACGCGGATCGCCGAGGACGAGGAGGTCTACCTCTCACCCCAGAAACGCAAGGAGAAAATCGACGAACTCGAGAAGCGCATGAAGGACGCGGCCCGGGCCCTCGAGTTCGAAACGGCGGCGAAGCTGCGCGACGAGATCGCGAAACTCAAGAAGCGCGAACTGGGGCTGACCCTGTGATCCCCCTTCCGGCGGGCCGGGTCCGTCCCGTCCGGCGGGAGGCCGGACGGGACGCCGGAATTACCTGCGTCTTATCAACATGTTGAAAGCGAAGGCCATCGACCTGCCCGAAAAACCGGGCATCTATTTTTTCAAGAATGCCGCGGGCGAAGTCGTTTATATCGGAAAGGCCCGCGACCTGCGCGACCGGGTCAAGTCCTATTTTCAGCCTACGGACGACCTCAAGGTCCGGGCCATTCTCGCGGAAGCGGCGGCGATCGACTACATTCTGACCGGTTCCGAGCGCGAGGCCGCGTTTCTCGAGAACAATTTCGTCCAACAGATCCAGCCGAAGTTCAACCTCCGCCTCAAGGACGATAAAAGCTTCCCTTATCTCAAACTGATGACGAAGCAGGCTTTTCCCGGCCTGGCCTTCAGCCGGAAGGTCGCTGCCGACGGGGCGCGCTATTTCGGACCGTTCAGCCCGGCGCGGGACGCCCGGGCCACCATCCGTCTGGTGGGGAAATATTTCCGGGTACGGACCTGCGCCGAGGAGATCCCCGGCAAGCGGAAGCGGCCCTGTCTCGAATACGACTTGAAGATGTGCTCGGCCCCGTGCGTCGGTCTCCTCGGCCAGGACGACTATCGGAAAGACGTCGATAACGCCCTCCTGTTCCTCGAAGGCAGGACCGGTCGGCTGACCCGGATCCTCTCGGAAAAGATGCGCCGGGCCGCCGCAACCGAGGACTTCGAAGAGGCGGCACGTCTCCGGGACATCATCAAAACGCTCGAGCACATCAAGGTCAAACCCAAGCTTATTTCCGTCGGGCTCGAAAACCAGGACATCTTCGGCTACGCCCGGTCGGGCGGCGCGTCGGCCGTCTATGTCTTCGTGATGCGCCGGGGAAAAGTCAAGGAGTCCCGGGAATTCGCGCTCGACGTCGCGAGCGGCCGTTCGGACGCGGACCTCCTCGGGGACGCGATCACGTCATTCTATGGCGACCGGGAGAATCCCGGACGGATCCTGGTTCCCTTCCCGCCGGCTGCCGCGGACGCGCTGGCGGAATCCCTCGGACGCCGCGTCGAAAAGAAGGTCAATATTTTCGTTCCGGCGCGCGGCAAACACCGGGCCTTGGTCGACCTGGCCGCGCGGAACGCCGAAATCGCCCTGCGCAAACACGCCGGCGCTCTCGAACCGCTCGTCCTCGTCCAAAAGGAGCTCGGCCTCAGCGCCCTCCCCGTTCGGGTCGAAGGATTCGACGTCTCGAACACCGGCGGGACCGAAACCGTCGCCTCGATGGTGACGTTCGTCAACGGCCGGCCGGACAAAAACGGATATCGCAAATTCAAGATCAAAACCGTCGAAGGGCCGAACGACGTGGCGAGCCTGCGGGAGGTCATCCGGCGCAGGTATCGGCGCTCTCTTGAAGAACGACGGGCGCTTCCGGACCTGATCTTCGTCGATGGGGGCAAGCCTCAGGTCGGGGCCGCGCGCGAGGTCTTGGACGAACTCGGGCTCAAGCGCCTCCCGCTCATGGCCCTGGCCAAAACGGACGAGGTCATTTTCACGCCCCGGCACCCGGATGGCGTGAAGCTCGACCCGACGTCATCGGCGTTGAAGCTCGTCCAGCATATCCGCGACGAGGCCCATCGGTTCGCCATTCAATTTCATCGGCAACGGAGAGCCAAACGGAGTTTCTCATGATCACAGGGGTCGGAATCGACATGATCGAGGTCGCTCGCATCCAAAAGGCCGTCGAGCGGAACGTCCGGTTCGTGGACCGGGTCTTCACCCCGGGAGAGATCGCTTACAGCGAGGGCAAGAAGAGCCGGTTCCTTCACCTCGCCGCCCGCTTCGCGGCCAAAGAGGCCTTCTTCAAAGCGATCGGCCGCCGCGTCTCCTTGACCGATGTCGAGGTCACGAACCTGCCGTCGGGGCAGCCGCTTCTCGTCGTCCACACGAAGGAGGATTTCGATTTCACGAGGACGTTTGTCTCATTGTCTCACCTCGCCGACTATGCCGTGGCGGTCGTCGTGCTGGAAAAATAGCCGGTCCTCCGAGGGGATCCTCGGTCCGGCCGGCCTGGACGGGACCCTCGTTCCCGGGATCTCAAATGATCAAACGGACGAGCAGGCTAATAACGACGGCGACCGCCAGGCTCAAGCCGGCAGACAAAAACGCGACCTTTTTCCCCGACTCCTTCCAGAGAACGACGAACGTCGACAGACAGGGAACGAACAGGCTGACGAAAATCGTGAAAACGATGATTTGGTCGCGGCTGATCACGGTCAAGAGGTTCCGGTAATCGACGTTCAGCGCCTGAAGCATCATCAGCAGCGATAATTCCTTCCTCAAGAACCCGAAGATGAGCGTGACCCCGAGCTCCTTGGGAAGGCCCAGGACCCCGGCGACCAGCGGCGAGAGAAGGCCGTTGAGGACCGCGTCGCCGTGAAACGATTGGACCAAGCCCAGGATCACGCTTCCCGCGATCAGGAGCGGCCAAGCGAACTTTACAAACGCTCTCAGTTGAAACCAGACCTTGAGGGCCACGTTCTTCGCGCCCGGAACCTTGAGCGACGGGATCTCGAGGATGAGGCCGGGAGATTCGTCTTTCCAGAACAGGCTGAGGAGCCGGCTCAATCCGGCGATGAGGAGGAGGTTGAAAACATAGAATCCGAGCGCCCAGGCCGGACCGAGGAAGAAGGCCACGAGGGCCAGGATGATTGTCGTCCGCGCCGAGCACGGGATGAACGGGACCAGGAGCGACGTCAAGACCCGGTCTCGCCGCGATTCCAGGATCCGGGTCGCGGTGATGGCGGGAACGTTGCATCCAAAACCCAGGATGAAGGGCGAGACGGATTTCCCATGAAGCCCGAGGCGATGCATGAACGTATCGAGGAGGAACCCCGCGCGCGCGAGATACCCAACGTCCTCGAGCAGGGCCGTCAGGAGAAGAAGAGGCAGAAAATACGGGAGGACGATGGCGATGCCGCCGCCGATTCCCTGGACGACGCCGTCCGCGATATGATACAGCACGCCGCCCCCCAGGCGCTGTCCGAGCTGCGATTTCAGGACGCCGAGCGGCCGGAGAAGCCAAGATTCAAGCGGACTTCCGACCTTGAAAATGATGAAGAATAATCCCAGGAGAACGGCCGCCAAAATAGGATAGCCCAAGAGCGGGTGCAGGAGAATGTCGTCCAAGCGCTCGGCCGCCCTCCGCCGCGGCGCCCGCCGGACGCGGCAGGTTTCTTCAAAGATCTTCTGGGCGAGATGGTGGCGATCGGCCGCGAACACCTCATAGACGGGCATCCGGCGTTTCGCGGACAGCGCGTCCCGCGTCTCGTCCAATTTCTGCTTTAAATCCGGAAGACAGTCTTTAAGAAATTCATCGCAGAAGGACGGCCCGGACTCGATCATCTGGACCGCGGTAAATCGTTTGTTGAAGACGAGCGGAAGCTCGTCAGGAAATGCGTCGGCCAGGCCCATGACCGATTCCTCGACCTCGCCCGTCAAACCCGGCCGGGGTTCAAGACAGCCCGTATCCAGGCCTCGGACCGCGGCCTCGAAGAGCTCTCTCAAGCCGCGGCCGTGCGCCGCGATGGTCGGAATGACGGGCACGCCGAGGCGACGCGCCAGGGCCGGGACGTCGACTTCGACTCCTTTCTTTTCGGCCAGATCCATCATATTCAGGGCGACGACCATGGGCCGTCCGGTCTCGAGAAGCTCGAGCGTGAACTCGAGGCTCCGGCCGAGGATCGAGGCGTCGACGACGTTGATGAGCACGTCCGGGAGCTCGTTGAAGAGGTGCGTCAGGGCGACTTTCTCCGCCCGGTCGGAAGGATGGAGAGAATACGTTCCCGGGAGATCGATGACGTTGAGGACGCGCCCGTCGATCGTAACCAAGCTGTGCGTATGCTGGACGCTCGTCCCCGGAAAATTCGACGTTTGGGCTTTGTAGCCGGCAACGGCGTTGAACAGCGTGCTCTTGCCGCAGTTGGGCTGGCCGATGAACAGCACGACCGGCGCATCAGGCGCGTTCATCGGCAGGCTCCGCGATGATCTTTTGAGCGATGCCGCGGCCGATGGCGACCGAGACGCCCGTATCCACGTTCCTGAGGACGACGGGGCCGCGGAGAATGCCGGACGCGGTCACGGCGACGAGGTCGCCCGGGTGGAAGCCGAGAGCAAACAGCCGCCGCCTCACGCCTTCGCCGCCCTCGATCCGGACGATGCGATACGGCCGGCCTTCGTCAAAATCCCGTGCGTTCGTCATGGCTTCGGTCATCCGTCCTTAAAATGATAATGATTCTCATTAAATATAATAAAGCATCCGGCTCGGAAAATCAAGTCTCTCCGGGAGCGCCCGTCCGCCGGAGGAGCCGGCTTCGCCTGTCCTCGGGCTTCGGAATCGACGACGACTATGGTAGGATAAAGCTTCTTGGAAGGAGGTATTCATGATGACCCCAAGACAAAATCTGAAAAAAACGCTGGGGCTTTTCGTCCTAGCCACGGCTCTTTTCCTCCCGGCCCAGGCTGACGAAGGGCTGTGGCCGTTCAACGCGTTCCCGGCCGATTTGATCAAAGCAAAATACGCCTTCGCCGTGACCCCCCAATGGCTCGAGCCTATCATGCTGTCCTCGGTCCGGTTCGGCGGAGCGTCCGGCTCGTTCGTCTCCCCCACCGGACTCGTCCTGACGAACCATCACGTCGGCCGGACTACGATTCAGAACCTGAGCACCAAGGACCGCGACCTGATGAAAACGGGATTCTACGCCCGGACCCTCGCCGAGGAACTCAAATGCCCGGGCCTGGAGCTTACCGTCCTCCAGCAGATCGAGGACGTGACGGACCAGGTCCGAGCCGCGGAAAAACCCGGCATGACCGCCGCCCAGGCCGCCGAGGCGCGGAACAGGATCATCGCCGTGGTCGAAAAGGAGCAGTCGGAAAAGACCGGCCTGCGGTGCACGGTCGTCAGCCTCTATTCGGGAAGCCTTTATCATGTGTATAAATACAAGGTCTACACCGATATCCGCCTCGTCTTCGCGCCCGAATACCTGATCGCGTTCTTCGGCGGCGATCCGGATAATTTTACCTATCCCCGCTTCGACTTCGACATCACGATATTCCGGATCTATGACAACGACAAGCCGTTGGCGACCGAGCATTATCTCAAATGGAACGTCACCGGCCTGAAAGAAAACGAGCTCATCTTCGCCTCCGGCCATCCCGGCTCTACGGGGCGTCTTCTGACCGTCACCCAGATGGAGTTCCTCCGCGATGTGAGCTACCCCTTTACGATCGCCAATTATCAACGGCGGCGCGCCCTTCTTCAGGAGTATAGCCGGCGCGGCCCTGAATATGCCCGGCAGGCGCAGGGTACGCTCTTCAGCATCGAGAACAGCCTCAAGGCCACGACGGGCTATCAGTCCGGCCTACTCGACAAGAAGCTGATGGACCGGAAGCTCAAAGACGAGCAGGCGTTCCGCGACGCCGTCGCGAACAATCCCCAAATGGCTGTCGCCTATGGCAAAGCCTGGGAGGAGCTGGCGGGCGCGGAAAAGAAATACGCCGGATTCTATAAGTCTTACCGCTTCTTCGAAGGTTCGGCCGGATTCAGCACGACCTATTTCTCGACCGCCCGTTCGCTCGTCCGCTTGGCTTTGGAACAAGGAAAGCCCAACGTGGAACGGCTCCGGGAATACCGGGACGCTTCGCTCCCCGCGCTCAAACGCCGGCTCCAGACGGCGACGCCGATCTACGACGAGCTCGAAATCTTCAACCTGACCGATTCGCTGATCCAGCTCCAGAAGGAATTCCCCGACGTCCAGGACGTGAAATGGCTCTTTGCCGGGAAACTGGCCGAGGATGTCGCCCGGGAGCTCGTCGCCGGGACCAAGCTCGGCAACCTAGACGTCCGCAAGAAATATCTCGACGGCGGCCTCGACGCCGTCTATCTTAGCGACGACCCGATGATCAAGCTGGCCCTGCTCGTGGACCCGCTGTCCCGCGGCCTGCGCCGGAAATTCGAGGCCGAGGTCGACTCGGTCGAGACGCGCAACGGCGCTTTGATCGCCCAGGCTATGTTCAAGCTCAAGGGCGCGTCCATTCCGCCCGACGCGACCGGCACGCTTCGCCTCAGTTTCGGCACGGTCAAAAGCTACATCGAAAACGCTAAGAAGATCCCGTTCTTCACGACGTTCCTGGGGCTCTATGACCGGTCCGCCAAGAACGGGAATAAAGACCCCTACCAGCTTCCACCGAGCCTTGCGAGCAAAAAGAGCATCCTCAAACTCACAACGCCGCTGAACTTCGTCGCAACCTGCGATTCGATCGGAGGCAATTCGGGGTCGCCCGTGATCAACAAAAGAGGCGAGTTCTCGGGCGTGCTGTTCGACGGCAATATCCAGTCACTCCCGGCTCGCTTCATTTACAACGACGACCAAAACCGCTCGGTCATGGTCCACAGCCAGGGGATCATCGAAGCCTTGACCAAGGTTTATAACGCTAAGCCGCTCGTCGACGAGCTCCTGGGCCGAAAGTAAGCCCGGCCATGGCTCGCCATCGCCGGTTTCCGTTTCGGGGAGGTGTCCTCCTCGTCGCCTCCCTGGCCGTCTTCTCGCCCCGTCTCCTTGCCCAAAGCTCGGAACGAGGCCGGGTTTATGTGGGGTTGTCGTTCTCGTATTCCGGACTCCGAGGCGCCGATTTCGACGGCACGTCGACGAACATCGCGGGCAATCTCACGACGGGATATTATGACCTTGCCGCGTCCATTCCCAAAGTCAACCCCGGCTCCGGCGGGATCGCGACCGTCGGGATCGGCGGAGATTCGCTTAGCATCGAGGGCGGCGTTCATTATTCCGCGAATACCGGGACCATCCTCGACCTCATCGCCGGAAACGGCACCAGCGTCTCGACGAAATCGAATTGCGTAACCGCCCTGATAAGTGTGCGCTATCGATTCGGACCCACGTGGACGGTCCGGCCGTATATCCTCG